>LNAP01001248.1_pt1 | contig 36836 bp, 28 predicted proteins | sample 602601 | NCBI WGS metagenome assembly LNAP01 (sample SAMN02440304, study PRJNA202911) | soil metagenome | biome: Subtropical and temperate rainforests or woodlands; isolation source: soil samples (1 kg each in a 20% v/v slurry with milli Q water) were... ... | reverse complement strand
AATCCTGGCGCGTGACGCACCACAGCACCTTGCCGCGCGTGCGCGCCGCGACGCCGGCGGCGAACAAGGCCGCCGCGGCGCCATCAACCGCCCCGTTGCCGCCGCCCGCTACCTCATGCAGGCAGCCGAGCGCCAGTCCACCTCCCGGCAGCCGCCGGTCGATTTCCGGCAGACCGAATGGCAGCACTTTCCGCGCAAGGCCCGACCCGCCTTCGAGGCGCTGGATGCGCTCGCGAAGCTCGGCGATGGCACTGACGACGGGGTTCGGCATGTCGAAAAGGCTGCTCCTCGGGGCTTTGCAAGGGGTCTCTCCGCTGGTATGTTCTTTATTTGTTCTCAATTGGCGACTGAGTCAATCGGACTCGCGAAAGACTCCTCGGTGACGGCGACGGTAGATCAGTGTGAGTAATGTCCGTGTATTCGCGGATGGTTGTTGATTCTCAGGCGGATATGGGGACGGGGACATGGGCGGCGCGGCGCATCTGGAAAAGTTGAACGACCGACAGCGCAGCGCCGTCGAGCATGGCGTCGGCCTCGCCGACGGCAAGGCCGGAGGGCCGCTCCTAATCATCGCCGGTGCCGGATCGGGGAAGACCAACACGCTGGCGCATCGGGTCGCCCATCTGATCGTCAACGGCGCCGATCCGCGCCGGATCCTGCTGATGACCTTCTCGCGGCGTGCGGCCTCCGAGATGGGGCGCCGCGTCGAGCGCATCTGCGCCCGGGTGCTTGGCGACAAGGCCGGCGTGCTCACCGACGCGCTCGCCTGGGCGGGCACTTTCCATGGCATCGGCGCGCGGCTGCTGCGCGACTATGCCGACCAGATCGGTCTCGATCCCCAATTCAGCATCCACGATCGCGAGGACAGCGCGGACCTGATGAACCTCGTCCGCCATCAGCTCGGCTTCTCGAAGATGGAAAGCCGGTTTCCGACCAAAGGGACGTGCCTGGCGATCTATTCGCGCACAGTCAATGCGGAGGCCCCGCTGCAGGACGTGCTACGCGCGAACTATCCCTGGGTCGCGGCGTGGGAAGCGCAGTTGCGCGAGCTGTTCGCGGGCTATGTCGAGGCCAAGCAGGTGCAGAACGTGCTCGATTACGACGATCTTCTGCTCTACTGGGCGCAGATGGTTTCCGATCCGGTCCTGGCCGACGACATCGGCGGACGCTGGGATCATGTGCTGGTCGACGAATATCAGGACACCAATCGGCTTCAGGCTTCCATCCTGACGGCGCTGAAGCCCGGCGGCCGGGGATTGACTGTCGTCGGCGACGACGCGCAGTCGATCTATTCTTTCCGCGCCGCCACGGTCCGCAACATCCTCGATTTCCCGAAGGAGTTCAGTCCGCCGGCGGAGATCATCACCTACCGCTCGACGCAGCCGATCCTGGCCGCCGCCAATGGCGTGATCGATCTCGCCAGGGAGCGCTTCACCAAGAATCTCTGGACCGAGCGCGAATCCGCTGAGCGGCCCTGCCTCGTCACGGTGCGCGATGAGGCCGACCAGGCGCGTTTCGTGGCGGAGGAGGTCCTTGAGAACCGCGAGGCGGGCATGCGGTTGAAGGAACAGGCCGTCCTGTTCCGCGCCAGCCACCACAGCGGACCGCTGGAGGTCGAGCTGACCCGCCGCAACATCCCGTTCGTCAAATTTGGCGGATTGAAATTCCTGGATTCAGCCCATGTGAAGGACATGCTGGCGGCGCTGCGTTTCGCGCAGAACCCGCGCGACCGTGTCGCCGGCTTCCGGGTGATGCAGCTTCTCCCGGGTGTGGGTCCATCGTCTGCACAGACGGTCCTCGATGCGATGGCCGACCGGCCGGATCCGGTCGCCGCCCTTAACGAACTCCCCTGCCCTCCCCGCGCCGCGGCCGATTGGCCGAACTTCGTGGTCTTGCTCCGCGACCTGCGCGAGCGCGGCGCCGGCTGGCCGGCGGAGATCGGGCAGGTCCGCAACTGGTATGAGCCGCATCTCGAACGCATCCATGAGGATGCCGAGATGCGGAAGGCCGACCTGCTCCAGCTCGAAGACATCGCGGCCGGCTATCCGTCCCGCGAACGCTTCCTGACCGAACTGACGCTCGATCCCCCCGACGCGACCTCCGGGCAGGCTGGCGTGCCGCATCTCGACGAGGACTATCTGATCCTCTCGACCATTCATTCGGCCAAGGGCCAGGAATGGAAGTCCGTCTTCGTGCTGAACACTGTGGACGGCTGCATTCCCTCCGACCTCGGCGCCGGCACGACGGAGGAGATCGAGGAGGAACGCCGGCTGCTCTATGTCGCGATGACCCGGGCGAAGGACAATCTCTCGCTCGTCGTGCCGCAGCGCTTCTTCACCCATGGGCAATCGTCGACCGGCGACCGCCATGTCTATGCCTCGCGCACGCGCTTCATTCCGCCGAAGCTGCTGTCCTTGTTCGAATGCCGAGCCTGGCCGATCGTCGTCGCAGGACAAGCGGGAGCATCGCAGACGCGGCAGGTCCGCGTCGACGTCGGCGCCCGGATGCGCGGCATGTGGCGCTAGAAGGAGCTGCCCGATGTGCAATCTTTACCTCTGGCTGACCGGCTCATGCGAAGAGCTCAAGCACTCCAGCGGCCGCTTCCCGGCAACGTGCTCGTCGTCGAGCCGCCGGTGAAGCCTAAGGAGGATACTCTGCCGTGACGCCGGCCTCTGATAGGACGTCAGCCATGGGCGTGGCCGTCACCTCCGGTGGGGCGAGGAACCCCATTATGGACGGTTCCGAGTCGGAGATCATCGCCGACAACCCTACGGTCCCGATGGCGCCGGCCCCGTACCGCAAGATCATTCACGTCGACATGGATGCGTTCTATGCGTCGGTCGAACAGCGCGACAATCCCGAGCTGCGCGGCAAGCCGGTCGCCGTCGGCGGCTCGGCTGCGCGGGGCGTCGTTGCTGCGGCCAGTTACGAAGCGCGGGCGTTTGGCGTGCGCTCCGCCCTGCCCTCCGTCACGTGCAACTGGCGCTGGGCTTCGCCCGTCAGCACGGCCTTGAGATCGCGGTACGCAGCGGCGGGCACGGCTTTCCCGGCCTGTCGACGGTCGATGGCGGGCTGCTGATCGACCTGCGCCCCCTCAACGACGTGCATGTCAATCCCGAGCGGCGCATCGCGCGCATCCGCCCCGGCGCCCTGGGCGGCGACATCGTCCTGGAGACGAGCCGTCATGGATTGAGCGCGGTCGGCGGCACGCGGGCGCGGGTCGGCTTCGGAGGCCTCGCCATCTTCAATGGGCACGGCTATCTCGCTCCGCGCTACGGCAACGCCGTCGACCAGATCCTCGCCCTTGAGCTCGTCCTCGCTGACGGGCGCTTGGTACGGGCCACGCCGACGTCGAACGCCGACCTGTTCTGGGCGGTGCGTGGCGCCGGCGACAGCTTCGGCGTCGTGACGGCCTTTGAAGTGGCTCTGTATCCTGTGCCGGCGCAGGCACAGCTTGGTGGGTACGAGCTCGATCTCGCGACGGCGGCCGATACACTTACTCGCCTCGACGCCGAGGACCCGCTTCTGTCCGAGGATCTGCTCTGGGGTGTGAAGGTCCTGCGCACGGCGGCGGTGGCGCCGAGCCTCACCGTCGGCTATGTGCACCTCGGCGACGAGGCGACGCGCCGGCGGGATCTCGCCAGCATCCGCGCGCTGGCGCCAGGCGCGCGCGAGCATCACGAGACGCTGAGCTATGCCGATCTCTACTACCGGCCCGGCTTCACCGGCTCGCGGGCCTTCGTCGCCGGCGCGCAACTGACGGCGCTGGACAGCAGGACGAGCCAGCTTCTCGTTGACGTGGCGGTGGCCGCTGCGGCGGTGCCGACACCGGCGGGCGCGGAGCGTTCCCTGGATTTCTATCCGATCAGCAAGGGCCTTGCCCGCCCGCCCGCGACGCCCAATGCTTGGCCAGTTCGCTCCGGATACGGCTTCACCGCACGGGTTTCCTATGATGTTCCCGGACAGGAAGCGGAACATACCGGTTGGGCCGACGGCGTGGTCGGCCGTCTTGTCGAGGCCGGCGTCACGAAAGGTTACAACGTGACGGCGATCAACCATGTCAGCCATTGGACGCCCGACATCATTCGCAGCGTCTACGCGGCCGAACTCGACCGGCTTCTTGCGATCAAGGCGACCTACGATCCTGACAATGTTTTCCGCCGTTCAGGAATTGGGTCGATAGTTTGACCAACAATCGGTACCGAAGGCGATGTCGGTGCCAGGCGCGGCACTCTAAGCGACCTCCACCCCCCGCCCCAGACTCCGGGCATCATGAGGTCGCATCGGATGGCGGTGCCGAACACTGGGCCGTCATCGCCTCGCTCGTCGAGACCTGCAAGCTCAACGGCGTCGATCCCACTGAGACCATCACCCGCATCGTCAACGGCCACCCCAACAGCCGGATCGACCTCCTCATGCCATGGGCCTATCCCGCCAAGCCCGTCCTCAGTGACGTGGCCTGAGGACGACGCTTACACTCGTTCGTTCAAGCGCGAGGATAGAATGGCGTTGGCTCATGATGCCGCAGGGCGCCCTTCGGTTGAAACAATCGGGGGGCATTTCGACGTCGAGGCCGCCGCGCTCGAATTGACGTGGGATGCCGACAGCGGTTCGTCGTCCACTACCCCGCTCGCCGCAAAGACCGCGTCATGACTAGTGCGCTATGAAAAGCGGTAACGGAGACAGGTTGAGCAACGTTCGTGTCACGCCACCGAAGACGATTTCGCTGGCTCTGCTGTGGCTATAGGCACCGAAAGCGATGAGGTCGGCACCAACATAGATGGCGTGATCCAGCAAGGCCTGAGCGATCGATCGGCCGTCAGTGTCGATTCGATCGACGGTGACATGAGCGCCGTGCCGGCTCAGATAATGCCCGATATCCGCACCCGGTTCTTCTCCAAGGCGCGTGTTGGTTGGAGCATCGGCCACAACGATGAAGACTTCCCGTGCTGCTGTCAGGAGTGGGCGGGCATCGGCGATTGCTCGCCGCGCCTCGCGGCTGGCGTTCCAACCAACGAGAATCCGTTCGGCGACCGTGCTGCCGTGCCAGTCATCAGGCACGATCAGGAATGGTACGCCCGTTGCAAGCAACAGCTTCTCCGCCGACCAGTTTCGAGGCAGGCCGCCGGGCGCAGGACGGCCAATGATGGCAAGGTCGGTATGCAGGGAATGGAGCAGCGCCTGCTCGCCGGTTTCATCTGCAGGAAGGATGCGGAACTCGAAACTGATATCATTCCGGCCGGTGGCGTTGTGGAACGCCGAACCCGCCGCGGCGGCCGCTTGTCTTTCCTCTTCCTTGTGCCGCTCGATCAGCGCGTGGATCGCATCATGGCCACGGACGTAGGATTCCGCCGGATTACCCTGCCAGTCCGAGGGCGCCGCGAATAATCCGATGAGGTGGGCTCCATGCTGGAGGGCCAACCTCACCGCGTAGGTGGCGCGGCTGACGCCGGCGGCGCTGGAATCGACAAAGACGGCTATGGACTTCAAGGACATCTGGGTCACCACCTCGTGGATTGCTGGCGCTTCCGCTTCGGAGGCCGGATGCCGATCAGTATGGGTCCATCAGCAATCATTTGCTGTCTCGCAATGTCAGGCCGAATCCGGCGACGGCAATTGCCAGCAGCAAGAGGTCCGTCGCGGCGACGCTGAGAGGCGACAGCGGCAATTCCCAAACTTTAGCGACAGCTGCCGCAAGGCTGCCGAGCATGCCAATGCCGCCCGATGCCACGAGCCAGGCTCCGGCTGCCGGCGGATCGGCGCAAAGGCCGACCCAGATCCGCGCGGCACCGGACGTGATCAGGCACAGGCAGAACGCCACGAGGGACCAGGCCTCCGACGAGCTGCCTTTCGACAGCAGTGAGACGCCGACCCCGGCATAAACGGCACCGCACAGCAGCCAGTCGCCATAGATCTGCTGCCGCCCGATCTTTGCAATGAAGAGGACGATGGCCACACCCGCGAACAAGGGCTCGCTACCCGAGAATTCACTGAAAAGCACTCCGGGGGGCCCGAGTGCCTCGGCGACGGCGATGAGGAGTATACCGGCGAGAAGCAACAGCCGCAGCCAGTCAAGTGGTCGCTGGAATCGGGGGGCGCGCAATCGCCGGCACCATGCCCTCCAAGAGTCCTGCGCGATCCGCAGAAGGTCCGGGACGCGCGCCCAAATGGGCGCGCGTCCCGGTGATGTCCGACAGTACGGGGGCGGTGCATTATCGGACATCATGCGGTTTTCCTTATCCATGATGGACGGGAGAATGCTGGGCAGCGCTCTTTCGGCTGAACAGGGCTTTGATCTTCTCGCGCAGCGACTGGAAGGTGACGTAGAGCATCGGGATCAGGAAGATGCCGAGCGTACTCGCCGCGATCATGCCGACGAACACCGGGGTACTGACGTTCCGGCGGGCGATCATCGACGCGCCCTCGGCCCAGACCAGGGGCACCAGGCCGAGGATGAAGGCGATAGAGGTCATCATCACGGCCCGGAAGCGCAGCTTGGCACCTAGAATCGCGGCTTCCTTGATTTCAAGGCCGTGCTCACGCTGTTCCTTGGCGAATTCGACGATCAGGATGCCATTCTTCGCCGCCAGGGCGATCAGCACCACGAGGCCGATCTGCGCGTAGAGGTCGAGCGTCACACCGGCAACCACGAGGCCCACAAAGGCCCCCAGAACGCCGATCGATACGGACAGCAGCACCGGTACCGGGATCATCCAGCTCTCGTAGAGAGCGACCAGGAACAGATAGGCAAACAACAGCGCGAGGCCCAGGATGATCGTAGTCTGGCCCTGCGCCTGCTGCTCCTGGTAGGCGGTACCCGTCCATTCGAACCCGAAGCCGGGGGGGAGCGCACGGCCGGATACCTCGGCCATGGCACTCATCGCGTCGCCGGACGACACGCCCGGCGCCGGCGAGCCGTTGACGGTGACGGCGCGGTAGTTGTTGTAGCGCGTGATCACTGCTGGTCCGGTAATGGTGCGCACATCCGCGATGGACTGCAGCGACACCATCCCTCCGCTCGCATTGCGGACATAGATGTCCCACAGCGCCGGAAGATCGCGCCGTCCCGCCGCATCGCCTTGCAGGTTCACCTGCCAGGTTCTGCCGAAGAGATTGAAGTCATTAATGTAGATGCCGCCAAGCGTGCTCTGCAGAGCCGAGAAGATGTCATTGATGCTGATGCCCAGCTCCTGTGCCTTCTCGCGGTCGATGTCGAGAAAGAGCGACGGAGCATTGGCACCGTAGGTCGTGAACACACGGGTCAGCTGCGGAGTCTGGTTGGCGGCGTCCAGCAGCCCGTTCACGACGCTTCCCATCATCGCGGGGTCCGCGCCTTCGAGCGATTCGAGCATGTATTCGAACCCGCCGCTCGTCGACAGTCCGACCACAGGTGGCAGGTTGAACGGCAGGACAGTCGCCGTCCGAATCTGCTGGGCGGTGCCAAACATCTGCCCGATCAACGCCTGGGCCTTGTCGGCCGCCGCCTTGCGGTCTTCGAACGGCTTGAGCTTGACGATCATGAAGGCGTTGTTGCTGGCGGAAAAGCTGTCCAGCAGCGAGTAGCCGACGATCGAAATGACATGAGCGACCTGGGGCATATCGCGAACCATGCCCTCGACCTGGTTCACCACTTCACTGCTGCGGGCGACCGAGGCGCCGTCCGGCAGTTGCACGTTGATGAAGAAGGCCCCCTGGTCCTCCTCCGGAAGGAAGCCGGTCGGTGTGAGCGCGCTGAGGCTGATAATGCCAAATCCGCAGCCTGCCACGATGGCAACCGAGAGGGTGGCGAAGCGCAACGTCTTCGTCACCATCCAGGCGTAGCCGTCGCGCATGCCGTCGATCCGGCGGCTGATCCAGCCCATCACGCCCCGCTTCGGGCCGCTGTGGCGCAGGACGATGGCACACAGGGCGGGCGACAGCGTGAGCGCATTGATCGCCGAGATCAGCATCGACACGCTGATCGTCACCGCGAACTGTCGGAACAGTTCGCCTGAAATACCCGGGATGAAGCCGATCGGGACAAAGACCGAAAGCAGCACCAGGGTGATGGCGATGATCGGCGCGGTAACCTGGGCCATCGCTTTCTTGGTGGCCTCCACCGGCGACAGATCCGGCTCCTCCTCCATGACGCGTTCCACGTTCTCGACCACCACGATGGCGTCGTCGACCACGATGCCGATCGCCAGAACGAGAGCGAGCAGGGAGACGGTGTTTGCCGAGTAGCCGAGCGCTACCAGCAGTGCGAAAGTGCCGATAAGGCTGACCGGCACGGCAACGATCGGAACGATGGTCGCGCGCAGATTTCCCAGAAAGATGAAGACGACGACAGCCACCAGAACGAAGGCTTCAACGAGTGTGTGGATCACCGCTTCGATGGTGTCGTGCACGAAATCGGTGGAATCGTAGATGACGGCGGCTTCCATACCCTCCGGGAAGCGGCTTTGCAGTGTCGCGAGCTTGTCCGAGACCGCCTTGGCGGTATTGAGCGCATTGGCGCCGGGGGCGAGAAAGATGCCCATGCCGATCGCCGGGCTGCCATCCAACCGGGCCTCTGCATCCTCGTTCTGGGCACCGAGTTCAAGCCGTGCGACGTCGCTGACGCGCAGAACCGAGCCATCGGCGTTCGCTCGGAGCACCACCGCACCGAACTCCTCCGGCGTGGTCAACCGTCCCTGAGTCTGCAGGTTCAGCTGGAACTGCTGGTCCGTCGGCACCGGGCGGGCGCCGAGGCGGCCGACCGGTGCCTGAGTGTTCTGCGCGCTCACCGCGGCGATGACATCGGAAGGCACGAGACCAAGGCTCGATAGGCGGTCGACATCGAACCAGATGCGCATCGAATAGTTCATGCGCCCGAACAGGAGGGCCTGCCCCACACCTGGCGTGCGCGAGAGTTCGTCCATGATGTTTATGACCGCGTAGTTGGTCATAAACAGCGTGTCGAATTTCCGCTCCGGGCTGTAGACATTGATGAACTGGAGAATTGACGACGACCTCTTCTGCACCGTCACGCCCAGCGCCTGCACTTCGGCAGGGAGCGACGAGAGCGCGGTCTGCACGCGGTTGTTGACGTTGACGGTGTTGATGTCGGCGTCGGTGCCCAAAGCGAAGCTGACGGTCAGCGTGTAGGTGCCGTCATTACCCGAGGTGCTCTTCATGTAGAGCGCCTTGTCGACCCCCACCACCTTGGATTCGATGGGTTGGGCGACGGTCGCCTCCAACACCTCGGCGGAAGCGCCGGGATAATTGGCGGTGACCTGGACCTGAGGCGGAACGATGTCCGGCAGTTGCGAGACGGGGATGCGCAGCAGTGCCAGACCGCCCGCCAGCGTCATGACGATCGCGATGACAATGGCGAGGCGCGGTCGATCGATGAAGACGTCCGAGATCATCGTCCGCCCTCCGCCATGACGGGCGAAGCTGCAACAGCCGGTGCCGGCGCAACCGGGGCATTCGGGCGCACCCGCTGGAGGCCTTCCACCACCACCTGCTCGCCCGCCTTGAGCCCCTCCAGGATCGTGGCTGTTTCTGGCGAGGACTGGCCCAGCTTCACCCGGCGCTGCTCGGCGATATTGTTTTCGCCGATGACGTAGACATAGTCCCCTTGCTGGTCTTTGAGCACGGCGGCACGGGGCACCCCCAACATCTGACGCGACTGGACCGATTCAAGGATCACCCGCACCAGTTCGTCATTGGTCAGTTCGCGACGCCCTCCCTCCAATCGTGGATTGGGGATTGTTCCCCGCAGAACGACCGAATCTGTGTCGCGCGCAACGTTGATGTCGACAAATTCCAGCTTCCCGCTGGGACCGTAGAGCCGCCCATCCGGCAGCCGCAGGCGGATGCGAACGGCATCGAAGCCGCCCTCGGACGCGAATTGGGAATGAAGCTGCAGCAGGCGGCGGACCGGAACGGGAAATGTCACATACATCGGGTCCTGACTGACGACCGTTGCCAGAGTCCCCGAGGAGGGGCCGACCACATTCCCGTCAGTGACCGCCGCTCGGCCAATCCGCCCATCAACCGGAGAGCGGATATCCGTATAGTCGAGATTGATTTCGGCCTGGCGCAGTTGCGCCTGCGCCAGCCGCAGCTGCGCCGCCGCGGTGCGTTGAGCCGCCACCGCGTTGTCGGCGGTGCTTTGGCTGCCCGCACTGGTCTCGAGCAGCTTTTCAGCACGTTTCAGTGTGAGATCCGCGTTCTCGAGCTGGGCCTGCGCCTGAGCCACCGCGGCAGCTTTCGCCGCGACTTCCGCCTCGAACGGCGCGCGCTCCAGGCGGAACAGCGGATCACCCTTCTTCACATCGGCGCCTTCGACAAACAGGCGTTCGTCGAGAAAGCCGGTGACGCGCGCGATCAAGTCGACCCGCTCGACCGCTTGAACGCGGCCGTTGATCTCTGTCGTCTCGGTGATGGCCATATTCCCGGCCGTGACGACGCCGACCGCCGGCGGGCCGCCGCCAGGTGCCTGTGCCGAAGCCACGGATGATGCGAAGAGTACAATTGAGCCGCCAAAGATGAAGCGGCGAAGATATTCATTCATGAAGCCGAGCTCGTTTTGAGAATTATCGCTTCGCGCCGGCGGAGCCGATGCTCGCGTCTTGCAGACATTTCCGGGTCCTGCTTGACAGTTTGCGCTAGTGAAAAGCCCTTAAGCCCGCGGCCCGTCACTGCGCCAACGAGGCCTGCCTGCGATCCGCCGGCCCCAAGTCAGCGCGATTCTCGCGGTTCACGACGTCGCAAATCCATAGCGGACCGCGGCGAGCTGAACGGCCGGGCGGTAACTTGCTCCATCGACCATGGTGGCGATGAGCGCATCACGGCGACAGCGCCACTCTCGCGGCAGCGGCATCGCCGACAAACGTACGCAAAGCACCGGAAACACAAGCCTTCTCATGAAACCCATCTTTCGAACAAAGGAATGGATCGTTTTCCTTTCCTTAATGCCCTTTCCGCTTTAGAAACGCAAGGCCTAACAACGAGGCCATTGCCGATGTCGAACTTGAGTACTGTCCGATCGCGCCCCCGCGGCCGCATCCCTGCCGATGAACTCGCGAGCCATGAGGAGGCGTTTCTCGACGCCGCCGCCGCGCTTTTTCGCTGTCATGGATTTGCGCGTGTCAGCATCGACATGATCGCGCGCGCGGCGCACGTCTCGCCAAAGACGATTTATCGCTGGTACGGCGGAAAGACCGGTCTCTTCGCGGCCGTGATCAAGAGAATGGTGGCGCCGATCCTGGCCACGCAGGACCTGTTCGATGATCCACAAGATGCAGATCCGATTGCCGTTCTCCGAAACGTCACAGCCCGGTTTCTCGACCGCATTCTCGATCCGGATGCCGTTTCCCTGCATCGGATGATGATCGCGGAGGCGGTACACATGCCCGAGCTGTCCGCCCTTTATTACAGGGAGGGCTATGAGGTGGCGATCGGCCGACTGGCGAAATGGCTTGCCGGGCAGGATGCGGCCGGCCGACTGCGCGTGCCAACCCCACGCCGCGCCGCCGAAGTCCTGGCCGGCTTGGTCGGTGCGGGCATCGTCGACCGCGTGCTCTTGTCAAATGAGGTTCCGACAAGCGATGAGCGCGCCGTACTGCTGGAGGACGCGCTGAATTTTTTCGTGCATGTTTACGTTGCCGCGAGATCGCCTCGATAGGGCACGAGCACCACGTGTGTCAGCAGTCCCTCAGCAGGGAGCCTGGCATCGACGGCCGCAGCGAACGTCGGCGACGGTCACCGGAACCTCAAACCATCTGCGTTTCCGTAGTGGCGCGAGATTGCGGACGGCCAACACGACATACTTCGCGTTGCGGCGGAAAGAACAGCCTAGCTTGAAAGAAATTTTTGCGGAAGATCAAGGAAACCCTTTGCAGTGAGATCGCCGGTGACGGAGCAAACCACCGCGGATGCCTTCCCAGCATCCAAGCCAACACGTCTCGCGGCACCCATTCTACTGCGCTCACTTCGAGTTGCACCCGGGCGGATCGGCTCACTCTCTTGGGCGACCGGCGCGTTCCATCAGATACGACTGCGACGGTCGAACCTGGGAATCGATTTGCGCCATGTCGATTCCAACCAGACGCCCGTCGCGCTTTATCACCTTGCCAGCCACCAGCACCGTATCGACATTGACCGCGTTCATATTCTGCACCACGGCCCCGATTGGGTCATTGATCGGCATAACATTGATGCGAGCCGTGCGCAGCAGGATGATGTCCGCCTGTTTGCCTGGCTCCAGGCTGCCGATCTTGCTCTCGAGGCCGTCGGCGCGGGCCCCCTCGATCGTCGCAAATTCCAGCACCTGACGTGACGTGAGAAGCGGCGGGACGGCGGTCTCGCCTTGGAACACGCGATCAAAGATCAGACCGCGCGGGACCGCCATGGCCGTGTGCAGGTGAAGAAATCCCCCGGCAACGAGACTTCGACGTCGACGCTCAAGCTCGGCCAGAAGCCGTGCTGGAGCGCGGCCTGCGTGGCGGGAATGCCATGGCCCATATATCGCAGACGCCGGATATCATGCGGGTAGTCGTGCGAATTATCATCCCACCAGCGTTTGCCCGCGACCTGAGGTGCACCGAACACCGCGCGGATCCCGCTGTCGCGTAGCGCTTGAATGGCCGCGTCGGTGTGCTGGGGCGTGTTCTGGATGTGTGACCAATCTAGGACGGTTGTGACGCCGCATCCAACGCCCCTAACGCTGAGAACAAACTTCCGGCATAGACGTCCTGCGGCCTGAACAACGGCCCGAATTGTCCCAGTATCACTCTCAGATAGTCGCCTATCGTGCCTTTGGGTAAGGTATTGCGAAACACGCCTTCCCACAGATGCCGATGGGTATCGACGAATCGCGGCATGACAATGCAATTCGAGGCATCGATGAGGTGTGCATTGCCGACCGGGTCATCGGCTCCGACTTCCAGGATGCGGCCGCCCTCGATCAGGACATCGCCCTTCGCCATCTCGCCCAAGGACGAATGCATCGTGAGGACGGTCCCGCCCTTGATCGGGTTCGGTCACGGCCGGCGTCGATGTCGGCATTAGCGGCGAGGGCAGATGTAAGGAGCGACGGTGCCTCACCGAATCCCGCCGCAATCGCGCTGCTGCTTGCCTGGATCGAGCGTGTCGTCGCGAGTGCTCTAGCTATGCGTTTTCTTCCTGCGCCGCGCAATGGCGTGTTTCGCTCGAGGAGGTCATGGGGCGCAGGAGATACCTTCAATGACGCGATCAATCCTGGTCGATGTGCACAAATAAGGCTTCCACGGCATAGCGGATTTGGAGGGCACGTTCGGGGGTGGACGGGGGTGGCAGTTGTCCAAGCACGGTTGGGACAACTGCGCTCGCATGAAGCGATCCAAAGAAGTGTGTGGCAGCAAGTTCGGCATTTTCCATCCGGCCGCCCGTCCTCGTCGCATGGTCCTGAAGAATCTCAGCGAGCCGGACGACCGTCGGCCGCATATTTGTCTCGAAGAACAGCTTTCCGATAGCGGGGAATTTCAACGACCCGCCGACAACCACACGGAAGAGTGCCAGATTGGCTGGCAATAGCAAATTGTCGAGGTAAATATTGGCGATTATGTTCAGCTTTTGAATTATATCAGCGCCAGGATCGATCTGGACGCCGCTTCCCTCAAGCACATTGACCCGATAGGTGGACAGAAGGGTTGCGAAGAGATCTTCCTTGTCACGAAAATATCGGTAGAGCGTGGCCTTTGATACCCCGGCGGCGCGAGCAACATCCTCCATACTGGAGCGATCGAAGCCCTCCTTCAGGAACACGGCCCGAGCTCCATCGAGGATTGTCGATCGCTTGTGTGCGAATGGTAGCAACATGTCTTTTCGTCCCGCCGAGATTTTTCATATTCGTCGATTGAAGCCGAGTACATTCGCAGATGGTTGAAGATACAGAACATATTCTTGGTTTCTCATCTCCAAGATGCGAACAAATCCGGACGTCGGCGTTCTCCAATTGCGGGCTGAGGCGTCGCGCTGCACGAGCGTGGGCTGGTGGCATCCCAGATCCCCAGATCGCGGAAGATCTGTTCTCCTGCCTGTGCCATACTGGTCTCGCCGGCGGCGGTCGGTGGCGCAAGCACGACCTCCCGGACAGCGCCTCCGTGGGCCGCGGCGGAAAGGCTCAAGGCGCGATCTGGCGCCAATTCCGCTGGCGGCGTGGGCACCCATGCATGGCTTTCCGCCGCTTCGCCGCCATCCGTATCGGGCTGGCGGATGGCCTGCGCCCGCGCGTCGGCACCGTCCCGCACCAGCCTGCTCCGCGCTATCGTTGGAGGGCTCTGTCTCCTCCGGTCGGCTGGTCGGCGGCGGGCGTCCGTCGTGCCGGGGTGAAGGGACCCGGAGGCGATTGCTTCAGCAGAGCGACCAGGAACAAGGCCGCGATGGCAAACCAGAACGTGATCCAGAAGGCATCCACATAGGAAAGTACATAGGCTTCCTGTTGGACAAGAGACGCGAGCGTGCTCGCGCCCCGGGCGCTGGCCGTGCCGGGGCTGGCGCCATGGCTGGAAAAACGCGCCGAAAGCGTGGTGAGGGTCTGAACGACCGCGCTGTCGCCGGCCGCCACATGCAGCCCGAGGAGATTAGAGTGGACCTGTTCCTGCACGCGCAACCAGGTCGCCATGAGGGTTGTCGCAAGCTCCGCTCCGTTGAGGCGGATCACCTGGATATAGGCCGTGATCGCGGTTGCCCGCGCCGGATTGGCATTCCCCATGGCAAAAATCACGACCGAAAGAAACGCCAGGCACTGGCCGGCGGATTGCACGAGCGTCATCGGAATGAAGTCGTCCGGCCCCCAGTCATGGGTCAGCCTTGTGCCGAGCAGGCTCGCCACGGCAAAGCAAGCCAAACCCGCCATCATTGTCAGGCGTGCGTCCACTCGGGTGAGAGCGTAGACGGTCAGCGGCATGAAAACGAAAAGCGGCAACGCTCCGTAGAAGGTGAGCATGTGGCCGATCTGCTCCGGGCGCAGGTGCCCGACGGTGGAGAGGAAGCCCGGCACCAGCATCGAGCTCGACAGGCTGGTAAAGGTATATAGGACCGCCACGAGCAGTGGCACGCCGACGTTTCGTGCCAGGATGACGTCAGCGCTGGCCCATGGTTCGCGCACCAGCGCCTCGTTGACGAAAAAGCCGACGACCAGCGTGCCGCCCGCAGCAAGCAGGCTGGTGACCACGCCGGATTCGAACCAATCCAATCGATTGCCTTGATCCATACCCGCGTAAATGAGGGCAAAGCCGGCGCCGAGGAGCAACATGCCGCCCCAGTCGGCATTGGCCAGCAGTGTGCGGTTCACCGGTTCGCGCGGCGCGCCGAAGAAGGTGAGCAGACCCATCAATGGGGCTGCCACCACGTCCTGCCAGTACACCCACTGCCAACCCGGGTACTGAACATAGTAGTCGACGAGAGCGACGCCCCAGTTGAGCGACAAGGCCTGGCGAAAGATGTAGACTGAAATTCCCGGGAGCCACCAGCGCATCGGAAGATTGCGGAAGATGATCATGATCGTTGCGGGCACGAACGTGCCGAGCAGGAGCCCATGCACAAAATGGAGCCCCAGCAGCAGCTGATAGTCACGGACGAACGGGATCGCGAGCGATATGGCGGCATAGGCGAGGCTCGGGCCAATGAGGACGCGCCGGACGCCAAAGACGGTCGCCAGCCAGGCCACAGCCGGGGCGATCAGTATCTGCGGCGCGAGCGCCGCCGTGTTGAGCCAGGCACCCTCGTCGAAACTCAGGCCGAAGGAGCCTCGCAAGTCGGGGAGGCTTTGCGACAGCAGGCGCGAATGGAAGCTGGCGATGTAAGAGCCGAGCAGGACAGCGCCGACCGCCAGCAGCGGATAGTGGGAGCGGCGGCCGACGGAAATCGGCCCCCCGCTGGCGACGTCGCTCGACATTATTCTCGCTCGCTCAAGACAGCCCATCGCGCGTCAGCTCGGGCTGAGCCGTCGCGCTCATTCACGCGTATGCTGGCGACCACCGACATGCCGGGACGAAGCCGCGCCAGGAGGGGCTGGTCCGGCTCGAATTCGATGCGGACCGAGATGCGCTGCACGACTTTGGTAAAGTTGCCGCTCGCATTGTCGGGCGGCAGCAAGGCGAAGGTGGATCCGCTGGCGGGCGAGATCCTCGCCACATGGCCGTGCAGAACCTCCCCCGGAAAGGTGTCCACCGTCACGTCGGCGGCCTGGCCGGGCGCGACCCGCGTCAGCTGCGTCTCCTTGTAGTTGGCGGTGACATAGACATTGGGGAGCGGGATGACGGCGATCAGGTTGCTGCCGACATTGACATAGTCGCCGGGCTGGACTTGGCGCTCGCCGACGACTCCGTCGAACGGGGCGACGATCCTGGTATAGGCCAGCTTGAGCCGGGCGGCCGCCAGGGCGGCTTGAGCCGCCTGCACATTGGCCTCGAGCTGCGCCTCCTGGCCATCCAGCACATCCAGCTGGCGCAGCTGTGCCCGGATCGTGGCCTCGCTCGCCGCGAGATTTGCCGTGGCGCTATCGTGCTCGGCGGTGGCTTGCTCCAGCTTCTGGCGGGTGCCGGCCGAGGTGGCCATGAGTGCTCGCTGACGCTCCTGCTCCTGACGCGTCTGTAGCTCCTTCGCGACCGACGAGAGGCGCTGGGCTTCGGCCTGGGCGATCGTGGCGCGTTGCAGCTCCTTCTGGTTCGCGAGGTTGTCGAGCGTCGCCCGGGCGGCGCCGGCGCTCGCCTGCGCCTGCGCCACCTGCGCCTCGTAGTCGGCCGGATCGATCTGCACCAGCAGATCGCCTGCCCGGACGGGCTGGTAGTCCTGGACATGCACATCGCGCACATTGCCGGCAACCCGGGCGCTCAGCCGCGTCATCTCGGCGCGAACCGTTGCGTTGTCGGTGGTCTGGATGGCGGCGGCGCCGCGCCATGCCTCCCAGCGGCCGGACGCGTAAAGGACCAGGACCAGGGCAAGGGCGATGGCGACGAGCGGAATGAGGATCCGCCCCGCGCCGCCTTTGAGCTCGCTTCGGGTCTTTGCGCCGAGCGCGCCGGTTCCGTGCTGTTCTGACGGCAAGGACGGACGGACCGGCTCCTGCGGCGAGGTCTGATCGTTGCGAGCCGTATCGGTGGCAATTGGCTGGATGACATTCATGGACGTCTTGCCTGGCCCGTCTTCGAGGCAGCGCGGGCGTCGTTGACAGTGAAAGCAGTCTACTGATATTCAGTAGACTGAATATGCGTAAATTGCGAGGCGAGTCAAGCGCGAGAGAGCAGACGTCACGCTGAACGAATGGCGGCGGGACGATGGCGGGGTATACAAGAGACCGGCCGCACCAATCGGATTGAGATATCATGAAGCGAGATCTTATGACTCCCAGCGCCGAGGACATCGAATCCCAGGTCGGCTTTCTCATCCGGCGATGCAGCCAGATCGCCACGGCGATCTTTTTCGAGCAGACGGCCGAATACGACATCACGCCGCAGCAATACTCCGCTCTCGCCTTCATCAAGGCGCTTCCGGGAATCGATCAGACGGGTCTCAGCGCACGCTCGGCGCTCGACCGGTCGACGATAACGGGAGTCATTGATCGGTTGGAGGCTCGCAAGCTCATCGAAAGACGGGTTGATCCACAAAACCGACGGGCGCGGCTGCTCTACCCGACGGATGAAGGCACGCGGCTGTTCCGAAGGGTTCAGGCCGAGGTCGCCCAGGCCCAGCAAATGATCCTCGCGCCCCTGGCGGTTGGCGAACGAGAGACCTTCCTCACTCTGATCCGCAAGCTCGTCGATGGAAACAACGAGCAGAGTCGCGTGCCGATCCGGCTGACGCATCTCCACTGATGATCTGGTTGACCTTCCGGGGCGGCCATCGTTGGTCTGCTTGTGCCCGTCGAGGTTGGACCAGGCGCTGGTGGTCACTATTTTAAATCGTGAAGATGCCGAATATCGATACCGAAGATGTTTTGATCACGCCGTCCGACGCGATGCGGCCGGACGAAGGTGGAGAATAGCAGGCGGCCTCCGCTGCCTGATCGGTTCGGCGTAGCGCGGACGCAGGAGAGCGTCTCCCTTCCGGCGCATCGTTTGCCGGAAGATCGCCTTCGGGTGGCTGGAACTCAGGAAGCCGTACCGCCCACGATAGGCGCCCATGCCGGAAGCGCCGATCCCACCTTTCATTGTAATGCGGGGTGATTGCAGCTGTTACCGCCGTAACCGTGACTGTTGGGACCATCTTTGCCGGTGTGCCAGGGGAGAATGGGCGGCGCTCGCGATCGCGATCGCTCGGTTATGTTCACGACGCATCCTTTTCCGATGCGGGTCTGTCTGGAGCCCATCCGTTACCGCCCGCTGCCCTATCCAGATGTACACTCTCTCCCCGTCGTGTATTTGGCTCCTTGAACCTCTCACGCATGGTCTGGAGGTACCGTGGAGATTTGGATTAAAATCTTAGCTCGCTCATATTCCACCAATTTAAGCGTCAATATTGGCATTGAGCGCATTGTCCCGGATGAAATCACGCCGTGGTAGCACAGCTTCACCCATGAGCCGAGTGAACAGGTCATCGGCATCGGCAACTTCCTTCACCATCACTTGAAGCAGCGATCGGGCATTGCGGTCGAACGTGGTCTCCCAGAGCTGCTCGGGGTTCATTTCGCCGAGGCCCTTGTAGCGTTGCAGCATGATTCCTTTGCTTCCAGCGTCGGTGACTGCGTCGAACAGGTCTACAGGGCCGTGGACGAGCCTCTCATCGCCTTTGCGTCGCAGCGTGGCAGCGGCGACATGGACCTCCTTGAGGTCAGCGGCCAGCGCATGCAGCCGGCGCACTTCGGAGGCGTTCACAAAGGCGTCGTCGAGAACCACGACCTCCTTCACGCCGCGCAGCGTGCGCGTGAAACACAGGCCCGCAGCATCCGCCCGGCCAGTCCAGCCGCGCTCGGTGTCGTCAGCGATATTGTCGAGACGGGTCGCGACGTCGGCTACCACATGTGAGGCCCGCTCCTCGTCCAGAACCAGACCGGGCGCAAATGCGCCAGCGATCGCGGCCTGCTCGATCACAACGCGATCATAGCGCGGATCCAAACCGTACATCACGTTGCGGAACTCTCGCGCACGATCAACCGCATCCAGCAGATCGGCGCCTGCCCGAATTTCGCCATTGGAAACGAGCAGCACGGCGTCGTCTAGGCCCTGATGGATCAGATAGTCGTCCAGCGAGCGCTGGTCCTTAAGGTACTGCTCAGACCTGCCGCGCATCACCTTGTAGAGCGGGGGCTGGGCGATGAAGATGTGGCCGCGCTCGATCAGCTCCGGCATCTGCCGGAAGAAGAAGGTCAGTAACAGGGTACGGATGTGGGAGCCGTCCACGTCCGCGTCGGTCATTATAATGATCTTGTGGTAGCGCAATTTTTTGATGTTGAAGTCATCACGTCCGATACCGGTGCCGAGCGCGGTGATCAGCGTGCCGATGATTTCCGAGGACAACATCTTGTCAAAGCGGGCACGCTCGACGTTCAGGATTTTTCCACGCAAGGGCAAGACGGCTTGGAATTTGCGATCGCGGCCCTGCTTAGCCGAACCACCCGCCGACTCCCCTTCGACGATGAAAAGCTCAGACTTGGCTGGATCTCGTTCTTGGCAATCGGCAAGCTTGCCCGGCAGAGACCCAACATCCAATGCTGTCTTGCGGCGGGTGAGCTCGCGCGCACGGCGCGCCGCCTCGCGTGCAGCGGCTGCCTCCATGACTTTGCCGACGACGGCCTGCCCTCGTTCGAATTTTCATCAAACCAAAAGGCAAGCGCGTCGCTTACAAGACTCTCCACTACCGGGCGCACCTCGGAGGAGATCAGCTTGTCCTTGGTCTGTGAGGAGAATTTCGGGTCTGGCACCTTCACTGAGAGCACCGCGGTGAGCCCCTCGCGGCAGTCCTCGCCAGTGAGGGAGACCTTCTCCTTTTTGGCGATGCCGGAGCGCTCGGAATAGGCGATGATCTGGCGCGTCAGCGCGGCGGCGAAACCGGTGAAATGGGTGCCGCGGTCGCGCTGGGGGATGTTGTTGGTGAAGCAGAGCACGTTCTCGTGGTAGCTGTCGTTCCACGAGAGCGCGCATTCCACGCTGATGCCGTCACGTTCGGCGCGGATCACCACCGGGTTGGGCAGCAAAGCCTGCTTGGAACGGTCGAGATACTGCACGAAGGCCTCGACCCCGCCCTCATACATCATCTCCTCGCGCTTCACCTCGGCATGGCGCGCGTCGGTCAGCACGATGCGCACGCCGGAATTGAGGAAGGCGAGCTCGCGCAGCCGGTGCTCCAGCGTGGCGTAATCGAACTCGATATGGGTGAAGGTCAGCGGCGAGGGCACGAACGTCACCATCGTGCCGCGCTTGCCGGCCGGCGCCGGTCCGACCACCTTGAGCGGGGCCTCGGCATCGCCGTTGCGGAACCGCATCGTGTGCTCCTGGCCATTGCGCCAGATGGTCAGGTCGAGCGTGGTGGACAGCGCGTTCACCACCGAGACGCCGACGCCGTGCAGGCCGCCGGAGACCTTGTAGGAGTTCTGGTTGAACTTACCGCCGGCGTGCAGCTGGGTCATGATGACCTCGGCCGCCGACACGCCTTCCTCGGAATGGATGTCGGTGGGGATGCCGCGGCCATTGTCGGTCACGGTGACCGAGCCGTCGGCGTTGAGCGTGACCGTCACATCGTCGGCATAGCCCGCCAGCGCCTCGTCGATGGCGTTGTCCACCACCTCGTAGACCATGTGGTGCAGGCCGGAGCCGTCATCGGTGTCGCCGATATACATGCCCGGGCGCTTGCGCACGGCGTCCAGCCCGCGCAGCACCTGTATGGATTGCGCACCGTACTCTTCCGGTGTCGCGTTTTCGGCGCCAACCATCTGCACACTCATTAACGGAACGGAAACGTATCATTTCATTAATGAATGCCTCAGTTCGGTTATGATAGCAAGCTCGCCACACGGAGACCCCCTGTCATGGCTGAAAAAAGCAAAACTGCATCACGCCCTCGTGGACGAATCCCCTCTAATGAACTGGCAAAACACGAAGAGGCTCTTTTGCGGGCGGCGGCGGGCCTCTTTCTCCAGCATGGATTTGTCCGGGTAAGCATCGGCAGGATTGCCCGCGCCGCACGGGTATCTACGAAGACGATCTACGCACGATTTGGAGGAAAGTCCGGACTTTTCACCGCAGTTGTACGACGAGAACTCGCGCCGAGGCTCGCTATCCAAACCATGCTTGCGGAAAATCCAAGCCACGACCCGATTTCAATGCTCAAAGATGTGTCGATCGAATATTTATCTCGAATGCTTGAACCTTCTTCGTTGTCACTGCAACGAATGGCGATAGGAGAGGCCACTCAAATGCCAGAAATCGCAAAGATATACTACGCGGAAGCATATGCCTCTTCATTCGAACGACTCGCGCAATGGATGCAAGTACAGCTACAAGCTGGTCGAATGAAATTCGGACCTCCTCACGAAGCATCTCAGTTTCTAGCCGGCCTCGTGTGTGCGGGAGTTATTGATCGAGCGCTTTTGTTGAACGAAATCCCCTCAACGGAGGCCCAGATCGCTCACGTCGAGAGAGCTATAGATATATTTTCAAGATATTACATATTAAATCAATGATCACTTACATATCAATAATATAATACGATTACTATAAGTATTAATACTAATAGTCTACGACTACATAATATATCAACACCAAGTACTTTAATCTTACGCCTCACAGTGGAGACTCAATACTGATGTCAGTTTACCTTTTCAATCTTTGTATCCAAATCAACGAGAATTACTGTCCATTCCCTTTAGCGCCAACTGAAATGAGGCGTCAAAACACATATCATCCGTGCAATGAGACGGCCACGTCGTCACGGCTGTCCGGTCAAGCATCTGCGCAACGGCCCGGATAGCGGCAACCTCAGCCGCATCGCCGAGGCGGCGGGAAGCCTCCGCCCGGTCCCTGGCGACGATGTCAGTCTGCGATCTGCAGCGGCGCCAGACCATCCCCTATATTGCCCGACCGGGAGGCGGCAACTCGCGACGAGCCGATCACGAAGCGCGGCCATGGCCCAGCTCTGGGTCGAAACATCAACAAGAATGGTTGTGACGCACGGCTGGTGCTCTCCGGAGATCGGAGCGTGGCCACACACACTTCCTGATGACCGACTTTCACCTGAGCGAGATCATGGCAACCCACTGGAGCCTGTCGACTGCCCCGCTGCGTCGGAGCGCCGGCCTGCCTTGCCAGACCTCGTCATCTGGTATAATCACTATGTCAATAGATGAGTGAGCCACTAAGCTCGCCGATTGGGAAACGTCGAGGGTGCCGCGCCCATGTCGTCGCGGCCGTCCGCGCCGTACCGCGACCCGGTACCCGGTCGATCGAACATCGAAATGCGCATGGCCCCTCCTTCTCGCATCGAAGCCGACTATCTGATCGAGACCGCCTTTGATCCGCGCGCGGCCGCCGAGGCCATGGCCGGGGAGCAGTCGAGTGGCACCTTCATGCCGATCCCCGGCGAGACCCCGGAGCTGAAGGAGCGCTCCGCCGCCCGCATCGAGGCACTGGAGGTGGTTGAGGAGGTGTCCGAGCCGTCGCTGCCGGGTGCAGTCCGGCCGAAAGGCGAGACGACCATTCGGCGAGCCCGGGTCACGCTGTCCTGGCCGATCGACAATGTCGGCCCATCGCTGCCGAACCTCACCGCGACCATTGCCGGCAATCTCTTCGAGCTGCGGCAGTTCTCCGGCCTGCGTTTGCTCGACCTCCGGCTGCCGGACATTTTTGCCCGCACCTATGGCGGTCCGAAATTCGGTGTACCCGGCACCCGCCGCCTCGCCGGTGTCGAGGGGCGGCCGATCATCGGCACCATCGTCAAGCCAAGCGTCGGCTTTGGGCCGCAGGAAACCGCCGACCTCACCAAGCTGCTCTGTGAGGCCGGCATCGACTTCATCAAGGACGATGAGTTGCAGTCCGACGGGCCGGGCTGCCCGTTCGAGGAGCGGGTGCGCGCGGTGATGCGGGTCATCAACGAGCATGCGGATCGCACCGGCAAGAAGGTGATGTTCGCCTTCAACCTCACCGGCGAGATCGACCAGATGCGCCGCCGGCACGATCTCGTGCTCAAGGAAGGCGGCACCTGCGTCATGGCGAGCCTCAACTCGGTCGGCCTTGTCGGCATGATCGAGCTGGGGCGCTTCTCCGCGCTGCCGATCCATGCCCATCGCAATGGCTGGGGGTATCTCTCCCGCGCACAGCTGCTCGGCTGGTCCTATGTGGCGTGGCAGAAGATCTGGCGCCTCGCTGGCGCCGACCACATGCACGTCAACGGCCTCTCCAATAAATTCTCCGAGGCCGACGGCAGCGTAATCGCCTCGGCGCGCGAATGCCTGACGCCGCTGTTCGACGACAAGCCGTGCATCGCCATGCCGGTCTTCTCCTCCGGCCAGTCCGCCAAGCAGGCGCCCGGCACCTATGCGGCGCTCGGCTCGGCCGATCTCATCTTCGCCGCCGGCGGCGGCATCATGGCCCATCCGGACGGGCCAGCCGCTGGCGTCGCCAGCCTGCGCGAGGCGTGGGACGCGGCGATGACGCGGGTGCCGCTCGCCGACTATGCCAAGGACCATGCGGCGCTCGCACGGGCCCTGGAAACCTACGCGGCATGACCGCGCCGGGCGACAAGGCGCGGGAGCCGGCGCTGCCGGAGGGCCGGCTGCTGGCCTTCTATGGCGACGACTATACCGGCTCCTCCGCCGTGATGGAGGTGCTGAGCTTCGCCGGCGTGCCGACTGTGCTGTTCCTGGGACCGCCAACGCTCGAACAGGTTGCGCGCTTCCATGATTTCCGGGCACTCGGCATAGCCGGCGTTGCGCGCTCGCAATCGCCGGCCTGGATGGAGGAGCACCTGCCGTCGGTGTTCAGGCAACTCGCGGCACTCAGCGCGCCCATCGCCCATTACAAGGTGTGTTCCACTTTCGATTCCGCGCCTGATGTCGGCTCGATCGGCAAGGCCATCGAACTCGCGGAGCCGATTCTCGGCGGGGCGTGGCACCCACTCGTGGTCGGGGCGCCGGCCATTGCACGCTACCAGGCATTCGGCAATCTGTTCGCCGCGATCGAGGGCACCGGCTACCGGCTCGACCGCCATCCGGTGATGGCGCGCCACCCGGTCACGCCGATGGCGGAAGCCGACGTGCGGCTCCACCTCGCCCGCCAGACGCAGATCCCGATCGGCCTCGTCGACTTCGTCGCGCTCAAGGCCGGCCGCGGCAGCGAGAGCCTCGCCGGCGAGCAGGCCCGCGGCGCCCGCATTGTCACCCTCGACGTGCTGGACGGCGAGACCCTGGCCGAGGCCGGCCGGCTGATCTGGGAGCATCGCGGCGAGCGCCTGTTCGCCGTCGGCTCCCAGGGCCTCGAATACGCGCTGGTCGCACATTGGCGCGCCGCCGGACTGCTGCCGCGTGAGAGCACCAAGTCTGGCTCGGAGCGGCGCGAGCGCATCGCCGTCGTCTCCGGTTCCTGCTCGCCTATAACTGCCGGCCAGATCGCCTTCGCCCTCGGCAACGGCTTTGAAGGCATCCGCCTCGACGCCACGCGCGCGGTCGATGCCGATGCGTGGCTCCGCGAGGTACAGCGCGGCAGCGAGCAGGCGCTGCACGCGCTCAGTGAAGGTTGCGATCCGCTGATCTTCACTGCCAGCGGCCCCGATGATCCCGCCGTGCCCGCGCTTGGTGCCGCCATCGCGGCCAGCGGCGCCTGCCCCAGCGAGGTCAATGCTCGCATCGGCGATGGCCTCGGCACTGCGCTCGACCGGGTGGTGCGTGACGGGAAATTGAAGCGCGCCGTCATCTCCGGCGGCGACACTTCGGGGCACGCCGGCATGGCGCTCGGCATCTATGCCGTCACCGCGCTGGCGCCGCTGGCGCCGGGCTCGCCGCTCTGCAGGGCCTATTCCGACGACGCCCATGACGGGCTCGAGATCGCGTTCAAGGGCGGCCAGATGGGCACGCCCGATTTCTTCATTGCCGCCAAGCGGGGCGGCGAGGCAACCCATTGATCAAGGGAGAGTACAGGACATGAAAAAAATCGCGTTGCTCGGCGCGGGCGGAAAGATGGGCGTGCGCCTCGCCACCAACCTCCAGGATTCGCCCTTCGAGGTGATGCATGTCGAGCCGTCTGACGACGGCCGCAAGCGGCTGAAGGCCGCCACCGGCATCGATTGCGTTGACGGCGACAATGCGCTCGCGGATTGCGATGCCGTGCTGATGGCGGTGCCGGACCGGCTCATCGGCAAGATCGCCTATACCATCATCGACAAGGTGAAGCCCGGCACCGCCATCATCATGCTGGACGCCGCCGCGCCGCATGCCGGCGAGCTGCCGAAGCGCGACGACGTCACCTATTTCGTCACCCACCCCTGCCATCCGCCGATCTTCAACGACGAAGTGACCGAGGCGGCGAAGAAGGACTTCTTCGGCGGCCTGCATGCCAAGCAGCACATCGTCTGCGCGCTGATGCAGGGGCCGGAGGAGCATTATACTGCTTGTGAGCAGATCGCCCGCAGCATCTACAAGCCGGTGATGCGGGCGCACCGATGTACGGTCGAGCAGATCGCCATCATGGAGCCGGCGCTGGCCGAGACCATCGGCGCCACGCTCTGCCTCGCCCTGCGCGAGGCGACCGACGAGGCGGTGCGCCGCGGCGTGCCGCGCCAGGCGGCGACCGATTTCCTCATGGGCCATCTCACCATCGAGCTCGCCATCGCCTTCGAGGTCTTCCCGGAAGGCAAGTTCTCCGACGGTGCGCTCTACGCTATCGACCAGGCCCGCCCGCAGATCTTCAAGGAGGGTTGGCTGGAGCGGATCTTCGATCCTAAGGCGGTGCAGCGATCAGTCGAGGAAATCTGCAATCCTCCGAAGGCCGCCTGAGGGCGGCGGGGCGATCCGCCTCCCTCTCTTTTTCCGTCGCGCCGAGGAAGCGCCAATGATCTAGACCACCGGCGCGCGCAACGAGTTAACTGGCAGAGCGCGAGGACCGTGGTATACTGAACGTACCACCGCTTCGATGCCGGCCTCGCCGCACCGTTTCCCGGCGGCGAGGCAGCAGGAGCGCGAGATGGCGAACGTCTCGGAGACCATCGTTCGGAGGAAACTTTCGCATGAGGTATTCGATCGTCTGAAGGCGATGATCACCGGCGGCGAGCTGGCGCCGGGCGACGCCATGCCGTCCGAGCGTGACCTGATGGACCGTTTCGGCGTCGGCCGTCCCGCCATACGCGAGGCCATGCAGGCGCTCGCCAATATCGGGCTGATCACCATCTCTCATGGCGAGCGCGCCCGCGTGCAGCAGCTCACTGCCAAATCGATCTTCCAGCAGGTCGATCTCACCGCGAACATCCTGCTCTCCGCCTCGCCCGACAGCCTCGAATATCTAAAGCAGGCCCGGCGCTTCTTCGAGCGCGGCATGGTGCGGGAGGCGGCGATACGCGCGACCCCCGAAGACGTTGCCCGGCTCAATGAAACGCTGGAGCAGCAGGCGCGCGGCGTTGGTAATCCCGCTGCCTTCATCTCCGCCGACATGCGCTTCCACACCCAGATCGCCGCCATTTCCGGCAATCCGATCTTCGAGGCGGTGAGCGAGGCGATGCTGAGTTGGCTACGGCAATATCACACCGAGTTGCTGCTTTGGACCGGCCGGGAAAGCCTCACTTTGACCGAGCATGCGCTGATCCTGCGCTGCATCGCCGAGCGCCGGCCGGACGAGGCCGAGGCCGCCATGGTCAAGCACCTCGACCGCTCCAGCGTGCTCTATGCTCATTCGAGCTGATCGACCCGCGCCACCGCATAGGGCAGCAGCCGCAGCAACCGGCCGGTCATCGCTCCCGGCAAGGTGTCCCGACGCGCTGGCACGAGACTCGTTTCGTCGATCATGCTGCACAAGCCACCGAACGGCAGCTCGACCGCCTGTGGCTCCGGCGTGAGATTGGCGACGAGCAGCGTCGAGCCGCCTTCCGGACTGGAGGCGAAAACGGTCAGCACCCGGTCTTCGGCGCTGGAGCGACAGGAGCGCCGCTGCCAGCCGGCGATCGAGGCCAGCATGCGCGCGGCGTGGAAGACCGGACGCGGTGCGCCGTCCTCGTCCAGCAGCCCGAAATCCCCCGTCAGCGCCGCGCCGGTGAAAGCCTCGACAGCCGCCTCGCCGAGACGCGCGGCATAGCCGATCATCCAAGCGGCGGCGAACAGGCCGCGCTGGCGCGGATCGCGCTCGGCCATGGTGACGCGGCGCCCGTCCGGGTTCGGCGTGGTGCGGACGCCATAGGGGTTGTGGCGCATGCCGATGGTCGAAGGGCCGATGCGGTAGGGCCGGCTCGGGCCGATGATCGCCCGCACCGAGCGCAGGATGAAGGGTAGCGCTTCGAGCGACTGCATCACGCTGCGATCATCGGCGTCATGCACGATCGGGCAGGTGCAGTGGGTGACGAAATCCAAAAGCTCGACCGGCGGACGTTTGCGGTTCAGCTCGGTGAAATAGCTGAACATGCCGCCGCCAAGTCTCAGACCCGGAAAAGCCTGCCGGGCGGCGGTATAGACCTCCTCCAGCGGCGGGCAGGCGGGCCACACGCTGCCCGGCGGGGTCGAACGGCGGTCAACCGCCGGGCTCACCGCAATGGCGTCGAGCCGCAGGCCGGCCTCGGCGACGAGCCGCGCGACATCGCACAGTTCGTCGGCAGGCGTCTCGACGCACGGCACCACGCATTCGAGCACGGTCTCGGCAGCGGCGCGGCGCGCGATCTGCTCGAAATTCCGCAGCGCCTCGACGCCGTGGCCGGCACTGAGGTCGAAATGGCAGAGCACCGTCTGCGGCGCGATCTCGTCGAGGCGCTCGACACGCCGCAGCGTGGCCGCTGCCTCCTCCGGCGTCAGCACCAGGCCGAACTTGGCGACGCGGCCGGTGACGGAACCGCAGGTGAGGCGCACCGGGACCTTAGACGCTTCGGCACGCGGGGTGCCCTCCCCGCTCGCCGCGATGCTGAGTGTCACCGACTGGCGCTGCGGCACGCCGGCCGGCAACGTGTAGGGCCAGGGCAGCGCGAGAGGCCGGACATAGGTCTTGTAGGAGGCGTCGGACCAGTTGCGCTGGTCCTCCATCTCGAACGCATCGCCCTCCATGTGGCAGGTGGCGCGGATGCCGGGCGCCACCTCGTGGGTGATCGCCCGCATGTCCTTGAAAGGCTGCGCCGGATCGATCAGATCGGGCAGCGTGGACTGTAGGCGCGAGCCGTCGACATGCTCGACCTCGACACCGGCCGGCGAGGCCGAGAATCGGGTGCAGTATGGTGAAGCCGCAGCGATTGGTGACGAAATCGCCCTTCGGGGTCGCCTCGGCGCTGAAGCTCACCGTGCCATCGGAGCGCCCGATGATGGATGCGTCATAGGCGAGTTCCGAGCCGTCATCCGCCGCGCAGCGCGCGCGATAGCGCACCTCGAAGCCCTCGCGCCCATCCTCGACCACGAGGGTGCCTATCGTCGGGATATAGGTGCCCCATGAGGTGTCGCGGACCAGGAAGGACACCGCCCGCAGCACCTCGCGCCCGCCAAAGCGGATGGCGCGCAGATTGCCATCGATGAACTCGACGGTGAGTTCGCCCGCCTGCAGCTGGCGGATCTCGGGGATGGGCTCTTCGGTTCCGTAATAGGCGCGGCGCAGTTCGGCGGTCATGCGGATCAGATCCCGGCAAGTGCAAGCGTGTCGCCGCTGGCGGCGCTGCGATAGGCGGCGTCCACCAGAGCGAGAGTCTTGAGATTGTCGCGGCCCGAGGTCGACGGCTCGCGTCTCTCCGCGAGGCAGGCGATCCAGTGCTGCTGGATGGCGACGACACTTTCCTGGATGAGGTGCCAGGGCCGCTCCATCCAGCCATGCACCGGCGGCGCAACGTCGAGCGTCTCGCTGCCGCCGCCCGTGGTGATGACCATGCGGAAATCCTGGCCGAGGCGGATGGTGCCGCGGCTGCCGTCGATCTCGACGAGGGTCTGCGGGAACGGTTCCTCTTTGAGCCGCGTCGCATAGGAGCAGTCGACCACCGACGTGACGCCGCTCTCGTGGTCGAGCAGCATGGTCGCGACATCCTCGCCGCGGATCGCCGGATTGACGCGCCTTGTGTGCGCCGCGAGGCGCGCGACGTCGCCGAACAGGAAGCGCGCGATGTCGAGGATGTGGATGCCGAGATCCTCGATGATGAAACGCTCGCCGGTCGCGAGATAGGGCTGGCCGGAGAACACGTCATAGGCCGAGCGGAACGAGACCCGACCCCAGAACACCTCACCGATCCGCCCGCTGTCGATCACCGCGCGTGCCGTCCTGATCGGCGCCTGCCAGCGGAAATTCTCGTGCACCATCAGCGGGATTCCCGCCGCCTCGCAGGCCGCGACCATGGCCCGACCGTCCGCCATGTTGGCAGCGAACGGCTTCTGGCAGATGGCGGGGACGCGGTGGCGCGCGGCGAGTTCGACGAGAGCGCGATGGCTCCGGACGGTCGTGGCGATATCGACGAAGTCGATCTGCTCCTCCGCGAACATCGCCTCGGCGTCGGCATAATGCCGCTCGATGCCGAAATCCCCTCCCACCTTGGCGAGACGCTCGGGATCGCGATCGCAGAGCGCGACGATCCGTGCGCCCTCGACGTCCTGCCAGGCGTGAAGCTGGTTCACCGCGAAGAAGCCGCAGCCGATCAAGGCCCCGTTCAATACCACCGCCTCAGACCTCCTGTGCCATCTGGCGCAGGACAACGCGTTGCTGGAGCTTGCGCTGCGCCTGGTCGACGACGACGGCGGCGATGATGACCACGCCCTTGATGACGGTCTGCCAGAACGAGCTCACGCCCATCATGACGAGGCCGTCGGAGAGGATGCCGATGACGAAGGCGCCGATGATGGTGCCGCCAATGGTGCCGCGTCCGCCCGACATCGAGGTGCCGCCGAGCACGGCGGCGGCGATGGCGTTGAGTTCGAAAGTCTCACCGGTCGCCGGATGCGAGGCCATGAGCTGCGAGGAGATGATGAGCCCGACGAGGGCCGCGCAGAAGCCGGAGAACATGTAGACGAACATCTTCACCCGGTTCACCCGGATGCCGGAGAGCCCGGCCGCACGCTCATTGCCACCGACCGCGAAGATGTGCCGGCCGAGCGGCGTCTTGCCGGCGATATAGGCGGCGGCAATGGCAACCGCGATCAGCATCCAGATGGTCAGCGGCAGGCCGAGGAAGCTGTCGGCGCCGAGGATGGCGAAGCCGGTGGTGCCGTACTCCGTACGCCCGACCAGATTGGCAAAGGTCGCGCCGTCGGACGAGAGCAGCGCGAGGCCGCGCATCACATAGAGCGTGCCGAGCGTGGCGATGAAGGGCGCCACATTGAGCCTGGTGATCAGCAATCCGTTGATGATGCCGACGCCGACGCCGACGCCGAGCGTGATCAGGATGATCTCCGGCACGTTGAAGAAGATGGTGTAGCCGAAGCCGAGATCGATGCCGTTGAGGATCAGCGCGCCTGCCACCATGCCGCACAGCCCGACGATGGAGCCGACCGAAAGGTCGATGCCGCCGGTGATGATGACGAAGGTCATGCCGATGGCGAGCAGCGCATTGAGCGCGACATGCTTCGACATCAGGATGAGGTTTGCGGTGGAAAGGAAGTTCGGCACCGCCAGCGAGAAGAACACCAGCACTGCGAACAGCGCAATGAAGGTGCGCAGCTTCATGAGATGAAGCCCGAGCGCCGCGCCGCTTATCCCCTTGTTGCCGAGCGTTCCGGTAGCCTCTGTCATTGTGTGCTCCCAACAGACGATTGGTGGCGATCTACACCGTGCCCCGCCGCGGACGCGGCGACGACCTTTTCCTCGGTGGTGTCTGCGCGGTCGAACAGGCCGGTCAGCCGGCCGTTGCTCATCACCGCGATGCGGTCGGACAGCGCCATCACCTCGTCGAGGTCCGAGGTGACGAAGATGACGCCGAGACCCTCGGCGGCGAGCCGGCGCATGGTGCGGAACACATCGGCCTTGGCGCCGACATCGATGCCGCGGCTCGGCTCGTCCATCAGCAGCACCTTGGGCCCGGTCATCAGCGCCTTAGCAATCACCACCTTCTGCTGGTTGCCGCCCGACATGGAGGAGACCTCGCGATCCGGGTCCGGCGCCTTCATGGCGAGGTCGCGGATGAAATGCCGGACGGCGTCGCGCTCGCGCCGCGCGTCGATGTGGAGGCCGCGGGTGAACGTCTTCAGGCTCGCCAGCGTCATGTTGGCGGCGATGGACAGCACCTGCACCAGCCCCTCGCGCTGGCGATCCTCCGGGATCAGCGCGAGCCCGCGGCCGATGCGGCCGGTGACGTCGCGCTCCTTCACCCGCGCGCCGTCGACGAAGATCTCACCCTTGGCGTGGGGATGGCGCCCCATCAGGCAGTCGAGCAGTTCGGAGCGGCCGGCGCTGATCAGGCCGTAGACGCCGAGGATCTCGCCCGCCCGCACATTCAGCGAGACGTGATCGACCAGATAGCCGCCGCCCATGCGCGGAAGGCTGATCGCCTCGGCGCGGAACACCTCGCGCTCCTCCACGGCGGATGCGGCGCGGGCGAAATCCTTGGCGTCGGAGCCGATCATCTGCCGCACGATCCAGCGCACATCGATGGCGCCCATCTTCTCATGGCCGGTGATCCGGCCGTCGCGTAGCACGGTGATGTAGTCGCCGATCCGCACCAACTCCTCCAGCCGGTGCGAGATGTAGATGATGGCGACGCCCTGCCCCTTTAGCTCGGCGATGACGCGAAACAGGATCTCGACCTCAGCGGCGGAGAGCGCCGAGGTCGGCTCGTCCATGATCAGGATACGGGCATCCTGCGCCAGCGCCTTGGCGATCTCGACGATCTGCTGCTGGCCGATCGGCAGGTCGGCGAGCAGCGTCTTCGGGTTGATGTCGTGCTCCAGCCGGCGCAGCAGGATCGCGGTCTGCCGCTCCTGCTCGGCATGGTCGATGCCGCGCAGGCCGCACGTGATCTCGCGCGAGGCGAAGACGTTCTCGGCCACCGAGAGATTGGGGAACAGGTTGAGCTCCTGGAACACCATGCCGATGCCATTGCGCACCGCATCGTCGGTGCCAGCGAACTGCACCGGCTCGCCCTCGATCAGGATGCGCCCCTCGGTCGGACGCTCAACCCCGGCGATGATCTTCATCAGCGTCGATTTGCCGGCGCCATTCTCGCCGACCAGCACATTGACCGCGCCGCGATGCACGAGGAAGTCGACGCCCTTCAGCGCCATGGTGCCAGGATAGGCCTTGGTGACATGCTCAATGGCGAGCACGACGGAATTTGGTTCCGTACCGCGGTTCATGACTTGTCCCCGAGGGTCGCCACCGCCGGGGTGACAAGCGGCTTGTCGCCCAGCTTGTCCAGCGCGAAGACGCCGACCACCGAGATCTTCCGCCCGGCGAGATCCGCGCGGGGCAGCTTCGCCAGCGTCGTCGCGGCCATCAGCGTGTTGAGCGACTTGGCGAATTGCGCGTAGTCGATCTGGTTGGTGAAGGCGTTGAAGGAGACGAAGTCGAGCCCGTCGCGCAGCGCCGTGCCGCGGATCACCGGCCCGATCTGCACCACCGCATCCGCCACCCCGTCGCCATCGACATCGACGTCGACGGTCGCGGCGCGCGAGGTGGTGTTAGCGGCGACGATCCGCCCGTCGAGCCGGGTGGCGATGGTCCAGGGCATGCCTTCCGGCTTCTCGCGATAGCCAAAGCGCTTGCCGGCCTCGTCCGGGCTCTTGGTGATGAGCGTGCGCACCTCGGTGAAGGGGCCGCTTTTGGCTTCGAGATAGGGAACGATCTTGGCGCCCCACATGGCGCGCGCCATCTTGTCGGGATCGAAGGCGGCCAGCCCGGCATTGGCCCCGCTGCCATTCTCCGCCCTGGTCTTGGCAAGATCCTCGTTCTTCACCAGCTTGCAGGCCGGCAGCACGAGCAGCCCTGCAAGAGCGGCAATGATGAAGAAGCTACGGTAGCGCATATGGTGGCCTCTCGCCGGATCAACTCAAAGTCATAAAGCAGCCCGGCCGATCCATGTTACCGGCCGGGCCCTAGTCGGGAGGATCAGTCGGCCAGCGCGAACGTCTCCAGCTTCCTGGCGGTGTCGGCGTTGATTAGCACGCAATCCATCAGCTGCTTCTCGCTCTGGCCCGTCGAGCCCGTCTTGACGTACTTGTCGGCCTGTTCGACCGCGATTTCCGCCTGGCGATAGGCTGGCTGCAGCACGGTGGCCTTGATGCCGCCAGCGAGGATCGAGTCGCGAACCTCGTTAGAGCCGTCGAAGCCGACCACGATCACGTCGGTGCGCCCCGCCGCCTTCAGCGCCGCGAAGGCGCCGATCGCCATGGTGTCATTGCCTGCTATCACACCTTTGATGTCCGGATTGGCCTGGAGGATCGATTCCATCTTGGAGAAGGCTTCGGTCTGGCTCCAATTGGCGGACTGGCGCGCGACCAGTTTCAAGTCCGGATAGTCGTCGATGACGTCGTGATAGCCTTTGGAACGGATGCCGGCATTGGTGTCGGATTCCTTGCCGACCAGCTCGACATAACTGCCCTTCTCGCCCATCAGACGGACGAACTCCTGGCCGCCGAGTTGGGCGCCCTGGTAATTGTTCGAGACGATCTGTGAGATGGCGACCCCGGTGGCGTTGATCTCGCGATCGATCAGGAAGGACGGCACCTTGGCGTCCTTCGCCTTCTGCACCGCGGCGACCGTGGCGTCGGCGCCCGCATTGTCGAGGATGATCGCCTTGGCACCGCGGGCGATCGCGGTGTCGATCAGCTGCGATTGTTTGTTGGCGTCGTCATTGTGCACGAGCACGAGGGTCTCGTAGCCGAGCGCCTTAGCTCGCGTGGCGGCGCCATCGGCTTCCGCCTTGAAGAACGGGTTGTCGTGCGACGGGGTTATGATGGCGATCAGGTCCGCCGCCTGCGCGAGCGGACCCGCGCCGGCGGCCAGCATGCCGGCAAGGCCGGCGGTGAGCAGCAGCTTCCTCAGAGACGTGGTGCGTGAAGACATCGGACTTCCTCCATTGGCGTGTGCTGTGTGGGGCGGCGCTTCTGTGACGGGCCGCTTCCCGGCTGGTGGATCTCCCCGCTCAGGCGGGGGAGGCACGGCTGCGCCGACGCCGCACCGCCTGGCCGCCGGCGAGCGCCAGCACCGCGATGACGACGAAGCCCTGGACGATGTCCTGCGTGCCCGGCGGCAGGCCGACGATCTGCATGGTGGTGACGATCAGCACCAGCAGCAGGCTGCCAAACAGCGTGCCGAGCGCGGTGGAGGAGCCGCCGAAGATCAGCGACCCGCCCAGCACCACGGCACCGAGCGACTGCAGCAGATAGGGCGCGCCCATTTCGAGGAAGGCGCCGCCGACATAGGCGCCGAGCAGCATACCGGTGAGCGCCGCCAATATGGCCGAGGCGATGAAGGCGGCGACGACGACCCGCCCGGTACGGATGCCAGCCAGCGCCGCCGCCCGCTCATTCTGCCCCACCGCGGAGATCGCCCGGCCATAGACGGTGCGCCGCAGCAGCAGCCCGACCAGGACGACCGCGAGCAGCGCCACGATCAGCATCACCGGGAAGCCGCCAATGCGCCCGGCTGCCAGCATTTTCAGCACCGGGCTCACCGCGAAGCCGGCGGCCCAGCGATTGGCGATCAGCGTGCCGGTGGCCAGTATGTAGCCGGTCGCCAGCGTGGCGATGATGGCCGGGATGCGGAAGGCGACTACGAGCAGAGCATTCACCGCGCCGGTAACCAGCCCGATCAGCACCACCGCGCCGATGGCGAACGGCAGCCGCGCGTCGAGCCCCTGGGTGACGACGATGCTGGCATAGGCGCTCAGCGTCAGCACGCTGGCGATGGAGAGGTCGATATTGCCTCGCCCGGTCGTCACCACCAGCATCTGGCCGAGCGCCACAATGACGAGGAAGCTCGCCGAGGCCGCGACGCCGGACAGCGAATGCAGGCTGAAGCGGCTGGTGGCGATGGAGAGAATCGCCCACAGCACCAGCACGCCCAGGAACGACCAGACCCAGCGATTGCGCTCCAGCCATTCGGTGAGACTCATGACCGTTCCTCCCCCCGGCGCCCGGCGAGCGCGCGCAGCATCAGCATGGCCAGCAGCAGGCAGCCCTGCACCGCGGCGTTGTAGTCGGTCGAGACGTTCAAGGCGCCGAGCAGCGCTCCGATCAGCGCCAGCGTCACCGCGCCGGCGACGACGCCGAGCGGCGAGATCAGCCCGCCGATCAAGGCGCAGCCGCCCATCACCACTGCGGCGACGCTGATCAGCGTGAACGGCCCGCCGGCATTGATGTCGCTCGCGGTGTTGATGGCGGTGAGCGAGAGGCCGGCAGCGGTGGCGAACAGGCCGGCAATGACATAGCGGATGATCGCGTAGCGCAGCGGCGACCAGCCGCCGAGCTTCATCGCCGCGGCATTGTTGCCGAAGCCGCGCAGCACCACTCCGAGCGGCGAGCGGTCGAACGCCACCGTGCCGGCGATGGCGATCATGGCGAGGGCTGCCGGCACGCCGCCGATCTGCCAGGCGAAGGTGGCGGTGAGCCATTCCGGGCTGGCCCCACCCGGGGTCGGCTGCAGCGTGTAGCCGATGCCGATCCAGATGAAGGAGGCGCCGAGCGTCACTACGATGGCCGGGATGCGCCGCAGCTGGATGGTGGCGCCGATGAGCCCATAGGCCATGAGCCCGGCAAGCAGGCAGACGACGCCGAGCCAAGGCTGGTCGACCAGCAACAAGGCGCTGACGACATTGACGAGACCGGCAAAGGCGCCGACCCCGAGATCGATCTCGCTGCCGCCGACAACGAACATCTGGGCGAGCGCCACCAGCACCAAAGCGATGGCCGGGCCGAGCAGCAGATCGAGGCCGAACATCGAGACCGCCAGCGGATTCACATAGTCCATCAGCCCGAACACTGCGGCGAGGCTGGCGAAGGGGGCGAGATCGACCAGCCATTCGGCGAGGCCGCGTCTCCCGGCGGTGCCGTCGCGCTCGATGGCCGCGGCACCGGCGAAGGAGGCATCGACGATCGCCTGCTCGGTGATCTCGACGCCCACCAGTTCGCGCACGATGCGCCCGCCGCTGAACACCAGCACACGGTCGCATTCGACGAACTCGATGTCCTCGGTCGAGTGCCAGACCACCAGCCGCCCGGCGCGGGCGACATCGCCGATCAGCGCGTAGAAATCCTCCTTGGCGGCGACGTCGACGCCGCGGGTCGGATCGTCGAACAGGATGGTCGCCGCCTCGCCGACCAGGGCCCGCGCCACCAGCGCCTTCTGCTGGTTGCCGCCGGAGAGATCGAGGATCGGGGAATCGAAGCGCGAAGGATCGAGCTTCAGGCGCTCGGCCGCGCCGCGTGCCACTTCGCGCTCGGCGGGCTCGGAGACCAGGCCGAGCGGCGCACGGCCGTTCAGCCGTCCGAGCGCGATGTTGGAGAGCACGCTCCAGAGTGGGAACACGCCCTCCTTCTGCCGGTCGCCGGAGACGAAACTGGCACTCCCCCGCCGCTCGATGCCGCCCCACGGGCGCGAGAACAGGCGATGCAGCAGGTCGCGCTGGCCCGAGCCTTCGAGCCCGGCGAGGCCAACCACCTCGCCCGCCTTCAGCACGACGTCGCGACCAAGCGGGGCGACGACGTCGCCGCCGATGCGCACCTGTACCGGCGCATCGGGGGTTAATGGCGGGCGTGCCGCCCGCCTGCTGCGCAATGCGCCTTCGCTCGGCCCGCCCATGGCGCCGACCAG
>LNAP01000702.1_pt1 | contig 36838 bp, 32 predicted proteins | sample 602601 | NCBI WGS metagenome assembly LNAP01 (sample SAMN02440304, study PRJNA202911) | soil metagenome | biome: Subtropical and temperate rainforests or woodlands; isolation source: soil samples (1 kg each in a 20% v/v slurry with milli Q water) were... ... | reverse complement strand
GGCAACATCCGCGGCGAAGGCGCCAACGGCTACCACAAGGGCGAGGCCAACGTCTCGGAAGGCATCGCGATCGGCGGCGGCACCATCAACAACTATGCCGGCGGCAACATCTACGGCTACGGCCGGGCGATCGAGGTCGACAATTCCTCGAACGCTGCGGCCTTCTCGTCCGCGATCATCAACAATGCCGGGATCATCGAGGGCGGCGGGCACGGTCCGACCGGCGTGTCTGACGCCGACGTCGCGCTGTTCGCCGCCCGGCTCAAGGGCGGTGAGGCGATCAACATCATCGGCAACTATGCCGACACCATCACCAACAGCGGCGGCATTCTCGGCGGCGTCAAGACCGACGGCGGCGACGACACGATGACGAACAGCGGGCTGGTGGTGGCGACCGGCGGCTCGGCGGTCGATCTGGGCGACGGCAACGACAGCTTTACCAACAGCGGCATCGTCTCCGGCGACGTGGTGTTGGGCGCCGGCGACGACACCATCAACCTGATCGCGGGCTCGACCGTCTGGGGCACCATCGATGGCGGTGACGGCAACGACACCATCAACCTGTCCGGCACCGGTCAGGGAACGCTGGGCAAGGGCACCGGTATCGAGAAGGTCGATGTGCAGAGCGGCGCCTGGGCCATCAACAGCGATGCCAGCTATACCAATGTCACCATTGAGAGCGGCGCTGGTCTCGTGGTGCGCGGCGCGGTCACGACTGTGACGGTTGAGCTGGGTGCCGAACTCTCCGTTTACGGCAGCGCGACCGGCGCGACCGTGCTTGGCGAACAGGCGATCCAGACCGGTGGCGTTGCCACCGATACAACCATCGGTGCGGGCGGCGAGCAGCGTGTCATCAATGGCGCGTCCGCGAACGGCACCACCATCGAGGGCGGAACCCAGGATGTCTACGGCACCGCCGTTGACACCACCATCGACGCGGCCGGGCTCCAGAATGTGCACGGCAGCGCGACCGACACCACCATCAATGGCGGCGGCGAGCAGAACGTCTATCAGGCCGCCACCGCGACCGGCACGACGGTGAACGCCGGCGGCATCCAGATCGACTGGGGCAGCGCGGTCGCCACCACGATCGACGGCGGCAGCCAGTATGTCTACGGCACCGCGGCCGATACGGTGATCCTCTCCGGCACGCAGTATGTCGAGGTCGGTGGTGCCGCCTACGGCACGATGATCGGCAGCGGCGGCACCGCGCATGCCTTCGGCGGAGCTTCGGTTCACAACGTGACGTTCGCAGGCGCCGACGCCACGCTGGTGCTGGATCGCGCCTCCGACTTCAGCGGCTTCATCTCCGGCTGGCAGGACGGCGATCACCTGGATCTTTCCGATATCCAGTTTGGCCAGGGTACGACGCTGGCTTACGCCGCCAATGCTGGCCACAGCGGCGGCAAGCTGACGGTCTCGGATGGTGCGCACACCGTGTCGCTCTCGCTGCTCGGCCAGTACACGGCAGCGGACTTCGCGCTGGCGTCCGACGGCCACGGCGGCACTGTGATCAGCGATCCCGGCATGCAGGTTCAGAACCAGCTCGCACCCGCGCACGTCTGACGAGCTGGCGGCGCCCCGCTGAGATTCCGCGGGGCGCATAAGTCAGGGGCTTCCCGGCCAGGCCGGGCAGCCTCGACCCGCAACCGGGTCAGTTCCCCTGACCATCTTTTGGCGTTGCAGTTGCTCCTGTTTCTCGTCTAGAAACGGTGCATCGAGCCTCCCGGCAACCAACCGTCAACGGTTTTGACCGAGGATTTGAGGGCTCAAAAGGGTCTGGCAATGCTGATTCGCGGCCAAATCGATGGGATTTCGGGGGAGGTGGCTCTGGCCGCCGCCACGATCCCGGCCGTGCGGCTGTCCACCCTCCTGATTGGCGGGCTTCTTCTTAGCTGCCCCTGAGGGCCGGCTGGGCGCGACGCGCCTGGGCGCTCAGGGGTTGGTCGAGATCACCGGACACCTCAAGCGCCCAGACCAATGAACGGCGCGAAAGCTCAAAAGGAAATTTGACAATGGCCACCGTGAACAAGTCCGAGAAGGACCGCGTCATCATTTTCGACACCACGCTGCGCGACGGCGAGCAGTGCCCCGGCGCCACCATGACCTTCGAGGAGAAGCTCGAGGTCGCCGAGATGCTGGATGATATGGGCGTCGACGTCATCGAAGCCGGCTTCCCGATCACCTCCGAGGGCGACTTCCAGGCGGTCAGCGAGATCGCCCGCCGCTCCAAGAACGCCGTCATCGCCGGCCTGTCGCGCGCGCACCCGGCCGATATCGACCGCTGCGCCGAAGCGGTGAAATTTGCCAAGCGCGGCCGCGTCCACACCGTGATCGCGACCTCGCCGCTGCACATGCGGGTGAAACTGAACAAGACCCCGGAGCAGGTGCTCGAGACCTCGATTGCGATGGTCGCGCGCGCCCGCAACCAGATCGACGATGTCGAATGGTCGGCCGAGGACGGCACCCGCAGCGAGATGGATTATCTGTGCCGCATCGTCGAAGCCGTCATCAAGGCCGGTGCCACCACGGTGAACATTCCGGACACCGTCGGCTACACCACGCCCGACGAATATACCCACTTCATGAAGACGCTGATCGAGCGCGTGCCGAACTCGGACAAGGCGGTGTTCTCCGTGCACTGCCATAACGACCTCGGCATGGCCGTGGCGAACTCGCTGGCCGGCATCATCGGCGGCGCGCGCCAGGTCGAGTGCACCATCAACGGCATCGGCGAGCGCGCCGGCAATGCCGCGCTGGAAGAGATCGTGATGGCGATCAACGTGCGCAACGACAAATTCCCGTACTGGAACAAGATCGACACCACCCAGCTCACCCGCGCCTCCAAGGTCGTGTCCGCGGCGACCTCGTTCCCGGTGCAGTACAACAAGGCCATCGTCGGCCGGAACGCCTTCGCGCATGAGAGTGGCATCCACCAGGACGGCGTGCTGAAGGACGCCTCCACCTACGAGATCATGCGGCCCGAAATGGTCGGCCTGAAGCAGTCCTCGCTGGTGCTGGGCAAGCACTCCGGCCGCCACGCCTTCGTGCACAAGCTGGAAGAGATGGGCTACAAGCTCGGCCCGAACCAGCTGGAAGACGCCTTCACGCGGATGAAGGCGCTCGCCGACCGCAAGAAGGACATCTACGACGAGGACATCGAGGCGCTGGTCGACGAGGAGTTGGCTGCGTCGCACGACCGCATCAAGCTGACCTCGCTGACCGTGATCGCCGGCACCCATGGCCCGCAGCGCGCGACCATGAAGCTTGACGTCGACGGCCAGATCAAGATCGAGGAGGCCGAGGGCAATGGTCCGGTCGACGCGGTGTTCAACTGCATCAAGCGCCTGGTGCCGCACGAGGCCAAGCTCGAGCTGTACCAGGTCCACGCCGTGACCGAAGGCACCGACGCGCAGGCCGAAGTCTCGGTGCGGTTGTCGCATGAAGGACGCGCAATGACCGCGCGCGCGGCGGATCCGGATACGCTGGTGGCCTCGGCCAAGGCCTATCTCGGCGCGCTCAACAAGATCGTCATGAAGCGCCAGCGCGATACGGTGACGACGGCGGCGGCGAGCTGAGACTTCGCTTCTTCAGTTTATCGGCAGACGCGGCGCCCCTGGCGCCGCGTTTTCGTTTGGGGCCCGATGTGTGGGAGGAAGCCGATCGCAACAGGCATGTTATTATCATGTCATGTTGTCATATCATCAATCGATCATCAATGATGGCTGTCAGCAGAACGTCTACGTCGACGGGACGGCGACCGGCACGATGATCAATGCCGGCGGCTATCAGATTGACTGGGGCACTGCCACCGGCACCATGATCAACGGTGGCACTCAATATGTGTACGGCACAGCTACGGACACGACCATCGCGGCCGGTCTCCAGCACGTGCAGTCCGGAGGCGTGGCCATCAACACCACGATCGGAACCGGGCAGGCCGCCTATGTCCATGGCGGCGGTTCGATGGACAGCGTGACCTTTGCCGGTCCCTACGCCATTCTCGGACTCGATCAATCGTCTGGGCTGATCGGGTCGATTTCCGGCTGGCAGGACAATGACTACATCGATCTCGGCGACATCCTGTTCGACGAGGGCTCCACGTCGTTGGCCTTTGTACGGAACGAGGACAATGACGGCGGTGCGTTGGTCGTGTCCGACGGCTCGCATACGGCCACGCTGAACCTGCTCGGCCAGTACAGCGCGGCCGATTTCGCCCTGTCTTCGGACGGGCATGGCGGCACCCTGATCTCGAATCCGGCGGCCGTGCCAGAGGCCGAGCTTGCCCCGGCGCTGCATGGCTAAGGCTGCGCGACCTGTGAAATATGGTATGTTACAATAAATACGTTATTGCCCTGTCATGTTAGCATTTCATTAACCGGCAGCGTCGCGCGCAATGTCACGCTGCTGGAGAATTTGAAATGCCCCTTTCCGCTGGTTCGATCGCCTTCACCGGATTCAACGGCGACGGCAACGACAATTTGTCCTTTGTCGCCCTGACCGACATCCCGCAGGGCACGGTGATCAACTTCACCGACAGCAACTGGAACGGCTCCGCCTTCGCGACCGGCAGCAATGCCGAAAGCACGATCGCCTGGACCGCAACCAGCGCGATCGCCGCCGGCACCGTTATCGACATCAACAACATCGGCAAGGGCACGTTCGGCACCAGCGCCGGCTCGGCGACCTTCACCAACGCCAACAACACCGGCCTGTCCAACGACAGCGAGGTCGTCTACGCCTATGTCGGCTCCTCGACCGCGCCGACCTTCCTGGCCGCGATCTCCAACGTGGGCTATGCGACCGGCGACGGCACGCTGACCGGCACCGGCCTCACCGCCGGCCAGACCGCCGTGAGCTTCACCGGCGGCCTCGACGTCGTCGGCTATAACGGCCCGCGTTCCGGCTTTGCCAGCTTCGCCGACTACCTCGCCGCGATCGGCAATACCGCCAATTGGGCCACCCAGAACGGCAGCGGCGACCAGAGCACCGACGGCACCACGCCCGACGCGCCGTTCCCGACCACCGCCTTCACCGTAGCGGCTGCCGCCACGCAGACGATCTCGTTCTCACCGGCGAGCGTGCTGGTCACCGAGGGGGACAGCGGCACCAAGACCATGACGTTCACGGTCGTGCGCACCGGCGGCACCACCGGCGTGCTCAGCTTCTCCGGCAGCTTCGCCGCCGGCTCCGCCGACGCCGCCGATTTCGGCGGCACGCTGCCGGGCTCGAGCTTCAGCGGCAGCTTCGCCGACGGCGCGTCCTCGGCGACCGTCACCATCACGATCTCCGGTGACGCCACCGCGGAGCCCGACGAGAGCTTCACGCTGACGCTGACCGGCGCCAGCAATCCCGGCGCCACCGTCACGATCGGCACCGCGACGGCGACCGGCACCATCGCCAATGACGACGGCACTCTTGTCTCCGGCAATTCGTCGAACCCGATCACGCTCGCCAACAACGATCATCTGACCGTCCTTGCGGGCGGGACGCTATCGGGCTCGACCCCGGTCACCTGGATCGGCGGCAGCACTTTGCCCGGTTCCCTGATCGACAATTCCGGCACCATCACCGGCACCAGCCGCGCGATCGCCACAAGCGGCTCGAGCAGCGGCAGCTTCACCATCAACAACAAGACCGGCGCGACCATCACCGCGACCAAGGACGCGGTGATGATCTCGAACCTCGTCCCGGGCACCAGCGGCGCTTTCACCGTCAACAACGAGGGCACGATCTCCTCGACCGGAACCGGCAGCAGTGCCGGCCAGGCGCTCGATCTGGACGACGTCAATTCGAGCGGCGTGCACACCATCATCAACAACGCGGCCACCGGCGTGATCTCTGCGGCCGATGCCGACGCGATCCGGCCCGGCGCCAATGCCACCGTCAACAATTACGGCGAGATCGTCAGCCACAATGCCTCGGCGGCTTCGAGCGGCAACGACGCGATCGACTTCCAGTCGGTCAACACCGGCGGCGTGGTCAACAACTTCGCCGGCGGCGTCATCGAAGGCGCGCGCCACGGCATCACGGGCGACCAGCCGATCATCGTCAACAATGGCGGCACGATCATCGGTAAATCCGGCTCCGGCATCAACATGGACAGCGCCGCCGACACGACGACGACCGTCACCAACCGCGGCACCATCACCGGCACTTCGGTCGGCGGCGCCGATGCCGACGGCGTCGATGTCGACGGCCTGGTCTCGATCGACAATTTCGGCACGATCAAGGCTGTCGGCCTCACCAGCGCTGCCAACGGCCTCAACGAGGCGCTCGCGATCGGCGGCGGCTTCGTCCATAACGAACTGGGCGGCCTGATCATCAGCGATCAGCGCGCCGTCACGGTCGACGACAGCAACGACGGCAGTGCCTTCGCCGCCATGATCATCGTCAATGACGGCACGATCCGCGGCAATAATGGCGAGGCGATCTCGATCGTCGGCACGTTTGGCGACACCGTCACCAACACAGGCGGGATTTTCGGCAGCGTCGCCACAGACGGCGGCAACGATACGCTCGCCAACAGCGGCTCCATCACCGGCGACGTGCTTTTGGGCGCCGGCGAGGACGCTATCACTCTCGTCACCGGCTCGATCGTCACCGGCACCATCGATGGCGGTGACGGCGTGGACGCTCTCGTGCTGTCGGGCAATGGCACCGGCACGCTGCTCGGCACGGTCGTCCATGTCGAGAAGCTCGACGTCCAGAGCGGCATCTGGCGGATCGAGGATGCCGCTGGCTATTCCGAGATCAAGGTCGAGAGCGGCGCGGGTGTCGTTCTCGAAGGCTCGGCCGACGGAATGGTCGTGGCGGCGGGCGCGGCGCAATCGGTCTATGGCTCGGCCTCGAACTCAGTGATATCGGGCACGCAATACATCCAGACCGGCGGCTCAGCCGACGGCACGACGATCAAGACCGGTGGTGAGCAGGACATCTATGGCGGCGGTATCGCCTCCAATACCGCCGTGGACGGCGGCACCCAGGCGGTGTTCGGTGTGGCGATCGGGACCACGATCGCGAATGGCGGACTCCAGCACATCCACAACAACGCCTTCTCGACCACGGTCAATGCCGGTGGCGAGCAGAACGTCTATGTCGACGGCAGCGCGACCGGAACCAGCATCAACGCCGGCGGCCTCCAGATCGATTGGGGTTTCACGATCACCACGACGATCGACGGCGGCAATCAGCACGTGTTCGGCTCGGCGAGCCTGACGACGATCAATTCGGGCGTGCAAACCGTCGAAGCCGGCGGCACGGCCAGCGACACGACGATCCATGGCGGCGGGCAGGACGTCTATTCGGGCGCGACCGCGATCAACACCACCATGGATGGCGGCAGCCAGAATGTCTACGGCACGGTGGTACAGACCACGATCGCCAACGGCGCCGTCCAGTACCTGCATGGCAGCGCTTCGGTGACGACGGTCAACGCCGGCAGCCAGCAGAACGTCTACGCTGACGGCTTTGCCACCGGCACCACGATCAATGCCGGCGGCTTTCAGCTCGACTGGGGTTCGGCCAGCGCCACCATCGTCAACGGCGGCGCGCAATATGTGTACGGCAGCGCCGCCGGCACGACGGTCCTGGCCGGCGCGCAGCACGTGCAGTCCGGCGGCAGCGCGGACGACACCACGATCGGTGCGGGCGCGCTTGCCTATGTCCACGGCGGCGGCACGATCGACGATGTGATCTTCGCCGGAGCCAACGCCGCCCTGGTGCTCGACCAGGCTTCAAGCTTCACCGGAACGATCTCCGGCTGGCAGGACCATGACAGCATCGATCTCGGCGACATCCTGTTCAGCGACGGCGTGACCTCGCTCGCCTATGCCCAGAACGGCGACAACAGCGGCGGCACGCTGACCGTGTCGGACGGCACCCACACCGCGTCGCTGAGCCTGCTCGGCCAGTACAGCGCCGCCGATTTCGCGCTGTCCTCGGACGGCCATGGCGGCACGCTGATCACCGATCCGGCGGTCGCGCAGCAGGCCCAGCTCGCCCCGGCGCTGCACGGCTGAGGTTGCGAACGACGACAATGCGATGGCGGGTGTCCACCTGCCGTCGCCCCTGCTGGCGTTCGCGGGAATTTCCCCTCCTGATACCGCATTTTTGCAACGAGACCCCTGCTAAGGGGCAATGGCGCCTGTGCCTCCTTCCCGATAAAGCTGCCTGCCAAGAATTTAAGGCTTGGGGCCGGCGGTCCGCGCCCCACAAAAACGTACTGGAGGAAGCATGCGGAAACTCATTTTGGCTGCGGCATCGGTTGCGGCTCTGGCATTGACCGGGCCGGCATCGGCCCAGGCGCCGATCATCATCAAGTTCAGCCATGTGGTGGCCACCGACACGCCGAAGGGCAAGGCGTCGGAAAAATTCAAGGAACTCGCCGAGAAGTACACCGGCGGCAAGGTCAAGATCGAGGTCTATCCGAACTCGTCGCTCTACAAGGACAAGGAAGAGCTCGAGGCGCTTCAGCTCGGCAGCGTGCAGATGCTGGCGCCGTCCAACTCCAAGTTTGGCCCGCTCGGCATCCGCGAATTCGAGGTGTTCGATCTGCCTTATATCCTTCCCGACCTGAAGACGCTGCGGAAGGTGACGGAAGGCCCGCTCGGCCTCCGGCTGCTCAAGCTGCTGGACTCCAAGGGCATCACCGGCCTTGCCTATTGGGACAACGGTTTCAAGCAGATGAGCGCCAACAAGAAGCTGGTCGCGCCCGCCGACTACCAGGGCGTCAAGTTCCGCATCCAGTCCTCGCGCGTGCTCCAGGCCCAGTTCAAGGCGCTCGGCTCGCTGCCGCAGGTGATGGCGTTCGGCGAAGTCTACCAGGCGCTGCAGACCGGCGTCGTCGACGGCCAGGAGAACACCTGGTCGAACATCTACACCCAGAAGATGCACGAGGTGCAGAAGTACATCTCCGAGACCAACCACGGCTACATCGGCTACGTCGTGATCGTGAACAAGAAGTTCTGGGACGATCTGCCGGCCGACATCCGCGACCAGCTGTCGAAGGCGATGAAGGAAGCGACCGACTTCAACAACACGCAGTCGCAGAAGGAAAACGACGACGCGCTCGCCGAGATCAGGAAGAGCGGCAAGAGCGAGATCATCAAGCTCACGCCGGAGCAGGACCAGGCGATGCGCAAGGCGATGGAGCCGGTCTACAAAGAAGCCGCAGGCCGCGTCGGCCAGCCGCTGATCGACGAGTTCCAGAAGGAAGCCAAGAGCACGACCAACTGAGAGCACGACGAGCTGAGCGCGCGACCGGCTGATCTCAACGAACGCTGAATGAAAGGGCTTCCGTGCCGGGCGCGGAAGCCCTTTTTGTTGCGAGTGATTTCTGATTGCGACTGGAGGTAAAATCAGGGGTTACATCTTGGTAAGGATACCCTCTCTGTCCAAGTTGTAAGTTGCGCGTCAGCCGTGCGGCGCCCATCTTCGGGGCATCCTTCCAGAGGAGAGCTCGCATGAGGAAGTTCACCATCGCCGCCATCGCCGTGCTCAGCATCGCCGGCTCGGGCGCGGTCTATGCTCAGTACCATCGCCCGTGGATGCACGAGCACATGCGCCACATGCGCATGAACCCGGAAGATCGCGCCGCCTTCGTCGACGCGCGGATCGCCGCCGTCCACGCCGGCCTCAAGCTCAATGCCGACCAGGAGAAGCTGTGGCCACCGGTCGAGGCTGCCGTGCGCGACTTCGCCAAGCTGCGCATCGACCGCGCCAACGCGCGGATAAATGCCGGCCCCGGTGATGCCGACAAGCCGGAGGATCCGGTCGCCCGCCTGCGCCAGCGCGCCGAGGACATGGGCGCCACCTCCACGGCCCTGAAGAAGATCGCCGATGCCGCCGATCCCCTCTACAAGACGCTGGATGACGGCCAGAAGCGGCGCCTCGCCGCGCTGACCCGCCACCGCGGCCCGTTCGGCGGCGGTGAGGACGGCCCGCCTCGCCACTTCATGGAACGGGGCATGGATCGCATGATGGACCGCTTCCATGGCGATCGCTTCGACCGGGACGCCGGTCCGGACCGGGACCGTGAGGGCCGGCTCTGAGCCCTCGGGGATTTTGCGGGGGATCAACCGTTGAATTAACCTTGGCGAAGCCGCTGGAATCCAGCGGCTTTTCGCTTTCTGGGGACTTTGGAAAAACCTTTACCGCATCGCTTGCCATCCCCGGATCGCTTTGCTAAACGACCGACCTCGCAAGGCTTTGACCGCCTTTCGGGCGCATAGCTCAGTTGGTAGAGCAGCTGACTCTTAATCAGCGGGTCCCAGGTTCGAGCCCTGGTGCGCCCACCATATAAATCAGGCCCCCAACGGTCCTGGCGAACGGCGAAATCCAAGCCGTTTGCAGCATTGCTCCTGTCTCGCGCGTTAGCACGGCCGCTTCGGCAAGCTGAATGTTACAGCCGAGACAGTGCGCATCGAGGATAGCCTCGACGTCCTTCAACGAGTGATCTGACTGCTATCCGCGGGATGCTGGTGCCGGCATTGGCTATTCCGTCATGATAGACGGCAGCCCTGACGTTCGACGCACCGATGCGTGCGTCTTTGCCAGGGTTCGCACTATGACGCCGCAACGGACTTCAAAAGACTTCGACGCCCGAATCTCTGATGACCTTGCCCCAGCGACCGTAGTCGGCCTTGATGGTGTCGGTGAAGCCCTCGGGCGTTGAGGTGGTCACAAGCAGCCCCTGAGCCTCCAAGCGAGCACGAACATCGGGCTCGGCTCCGATGCGGACGATCTCGGCATTCAAGCGCTGGATGATGTCAGCAGGCGTGCCTGCGGGCGCGACCAGGCCGAACCAGGAATCGACGACGAAGTCCGACACGCCGGCTTCGGCAGCGGTGGGGATGTCGGGAAGCTGCGGCGACCGCTCGCGGCTGGTGACGAGGAGGCCTTTCACCTTGCCGTCGCGGATCTGCGGCGCGAGCACGGTGAGGGTGTCGAACGACAGATTGACGACGTTGCCCAACAGGGCATTCACCGCCGGGGCGCTGCCCTTGAATGGCACGTGCAGCAGCTTCGCTCCGGTTTGGTTTTGGAAGAGTTCGCCGCTCAGATGGCACAGCGTCCCGGGACCGCAGGACGAATAGGTCAGCTTGCCGGGATCCTTGTTCGCCGCGGCGACGAGTTCCTTGGCGGTCGAGACCGGCGTGTCCGGGCTGGCTGCCAGCACGTAGGGGACCGTCGCCAGGTTCGATACCGGCGCGAAGCTCTTGAATGGATCGTACCTGATCTCCTTATTGATGTGCGGCAGGATGGTGAGCTGGCCGGCGGGAGCCAGCGACAACGTATAGCCATCGGGATCCGCGCCGGCGACGGCTTCGGCGGCAATTGCGGTGCCTGCGCCGGCTTTGTTCTCGATCACGACGGCCTGCTTGAGCGCTTCGCTCAGCTTGTCGGCGTAAACGCGAGCAACGGTGTCCGCGGCGCCGCCAGGAGGAAACGGCACGACCAGCTTGATCGTCCGGCTTGGCCAGGCACCGGCACTCGCGCCGCTCGCGCTCATCAGCAGCGATACGGTCAAAACGGACGCGGCGAAGAAACGAAGAGATCGGACGAAGCGCACGGCAGGAATCCTCAAGTGATGTTCGGCAAGTCGGCCGCACGTTCCCCTTTGCCGGAACGTCGCTGGCAAAACCTCGCCACGGAGAGCACTCCATAAATGCTATTCGGCCGAACTCGCGGCAATGGAACCGCGTTGCAAATGCGCGCGGGTCGATAGATGATTGCTTCTGTCCGATCCCCGGTCGCGAGAAGAAACCTCCAAGGGGCCGAGCGAACTCCCGGAGTCCCGAGCTTCGTGTCAGCAAGCGCACCGATCTCTTACGGAGAGAACCGATTCCCCAACTCATATTCGGCCTGATCTATCTGCTGATCGTGACCCGCTTCCTATGGCCGATGGATTTGCCGCTCTGGGCCAAGATCGTGGCGGCCGCGCTCGCACTGGTCGCATTGCAGTTTCACCGGTGGAGCAAGCTCTCGTCGGGCTCGGTGTTTTCCCCCGAGTTTCCACGACCGGTGGTTGTCCTCTTCAATTGGGCGTTCGGCGCAATCGTTCTGCTGGCGTTGCTACAACTGGCGCTCGATGTGGGACTTCTGCTCGGAATCCCCTTCAATGGTGGCGTCGTGAGCGCGCCCGACGACGTCCGCTACGGACTGGCTGGGTTAGCCGCCGTCGCGGCCGCGATCGGCGTTCATCAGGCCATGCGGATTCCGCCGCTGAAAGACATCGAAATCGGGATCGCCGGACTTCCGCGACAATTCGACGGTTACTCCATTTTGCAGCTGACCGATCTTCATATCAGCCGGTTGTTTCCCGCTTCGTGGGCACGCACCGTCGTCGAGCGATCGAACAAGCTCGGCGTTGACCTGATCGCGATCACGGGAGATCTGATCGACGGCACGCCCGATGCGCGACGCACCGACATCGAGCCGTTGCGGGATTTGCACGCGACCGATGGCGTGTACGTGATTTCGGGAAATCACGAATACATCTTTGGCTACGACGGGTGGATGGCGCACTTCGCCGCGTTGGGTCTGCTATCGCTCGAGAACAGGCATATTGTCATCGAACGGAACGGTGGCAAGCTGGTCATCGCGGGCATCACCGACCGGGCGTCGCGCCGCGGGGGGCATCCCGTGCGCGACCTTGACGCGGTCCTGCAAGGCATCCCCAAGGACGGCCCTGTCATCCTGCTTGACCACCAGCCGAGCGACGCGCGGCATGCCGCCGAACTCGGCGTAGCTCTGCAACTGTCGGGACATACGCACGGAGGGCTGATCTGGGGGATCGATCGATTGGCCGCACGCGCAAACGCCGGCTTCGTCTCGGGTCGTTACGATGTCGGCGGGATGACGCTCTACGTGAACAATGGCACCGCGCTGTGGCCAGGCTTCGCGATGCGGCTCGGGCGTCCATCCGAGTTGACGCGGATCACGTTGCGCCACATAGCTGGCAGCTGACCGTCGAGAGCGATCAGGGGATGTGACCAGACGTGATTGAACAGGAATACGACACGATCATCATCGGCGGAGGTTCCGCCGGAGCGACGCTGGCCGCGCGCCTCAGCGAAGACCCCGCTCACCGTGTGCTGCTGCTGGAGGCGGGGCAGGATCTGCGAACCGCGACCACGCCGGAGCACATTCGGATTCCGAACCCGATGCGCGCCATCGGCGATGACGACTTCCGCTGGCCAAAGCTGTTGGCGCGACGCACCGAGCGGCAGCAGCCGCTGCTGCTCTGGCGTGGCCGCGCCATGGGCGGCAGTTCGACGATCAATGGCCAGATCGCGATCCGCGCCGTTCCCGACGACATCGACCGCTGGGCGGCCGCGGGCTGCACCGGCTGGTCATGGGACGAGATGCTGCCCTATTTCTGCAAGCTCGAAACCGACAAGAATTTCCCGGACGCACCCTATCACGGCGATCGCGGTCCGATCCCGGTGTATCGGGCTCCGATTCCGGATTGGGGCAATGTCGACCGGGCGCTGCGCTCGTCGGCACTCAGCCTCGGTTATGGCTGGTGCGAAGATCACAACGCGCCAGATGGCACCGGCGTCTCGCCTTATGCCATCAACAGCGAGGGCGGGCTGCGGATCTCCACCAATGACGGCTACCTGGAGCCGGCGCGCGGTCGGGCCAACCTCGACATCGTCGGTCATGCCCTGGTCGACACCATCACCTTCGAAGGCAACCGGCTGCACGCCAGTGGCGTCCTGGTCCGCGTGAACGGCCAATCCTATACGCCCCGCGCGACGCGTGAGGTTATCCTCTGCGCCGGCGCCATCCATTCGCCGGCCATCCTGCAACGCTCCGGCATCGGGCCCGTCGCCCTGCTGGGGATGCTCGGCATCCCGATCCGCGCGGATTTGCCGGTGGGCGAGAACCTGCTCGACCACCCCATCGTCAACGCATTGCTGCATTTGCGCGACGGCAGCCAGGTCAATACGCTGATGCACCGGCACACCAATTGCTGCCTGCGCTACTCGTCCGGTCTCGCAGGCACCGGCGAAAACGACATGATCATGATCGCCGGAAATCTTGCCCGCTCGCAGCAATCGATGGCGGAGGTAACGCTCGGGCGCATCGCCGTCTCTGTCTATCAGGCCTTCAGCCAGGGCCACGTCCGCATCGTGACGACCGACCCCACAATCGATCCGATCGTCGAAGAGCGCATGCTGTCCGACTCTCGCGATCTGGTGCGCCTGCGCGACGGCGTTCGCCGCCTGCGTGATATCTGCCTGCAGCCTGCGGTGACCGATATCGCTCACCGCGTCGACTATGGCGCCAGTGGGCGCTCCATGGACGAGGCGCTTGGCGACGCAGAGCTGGACGACTGGCTGTTCGCCGAGTGTAGTGACGCCCAACACGCGAGCGGCACCTGCCGCATGGGTGCGCCGGACGATGCGCGTTCGGTCGTCGATCACGAGTGCCGGGTGATCGGATGCACGGGATTACGCGTGATCGATGCTTCGATCATGCCGGAGGTCCCGCGCGCCAACACTCATTTGACGACGGTCGCCATCGCCGAGCGCATGGCGGATCGGCTGAAGAGCACGAGGTGAGGGCGCCGCAACGCCAGCCGCTCAATGCTGGTCGGCTTTCCAGTCGCGCTTGATCTTCTTGGCCAGCGACCATTTGTGGACTTCCGTTGGACCATCGTAGATGCGGAAGGCGCGGATCTCGCGGAAAGCCTGCTCGACGATGGTTTCGGTCGAAACGCCGGTCCCTCCCATCACCTGGACGCAACGATCGGCGACGCGCATCAACGCTTCCGACACGGCGACCTTGGCCATGGAGCTCTCGGTCGTCCCGAGCGAGCCGGTGTCGAGCACGCCGGCGCACCAGTCGATCATCAGCTCCGACTGCTTGAGATCGATCAGGTTCTCCGCCAGCATGAAGCCGACGCCTTCGTGGTCGACCAGCGGTTTTCCGAACGCGTGACGGCGGCAGGCGTAGTCGGTGGCGATCTCGTTGGCGCGGATTGCCAGGCCCAGCCAGCGCATGCAATGCGACAAACGCGCAGGACTGAGGCGGATCTGCGCATATTTGAAACCTTCGCCCGATGCGCCGAGCATCTGGTCGGCGGATACGCGAAGATTCTCTATTTCGATCTCGGCATGCCCGCCGGGCATCGAGCTATCGATCGTATCCAGCACGCGCAGCGTGCGGATCGCGGCATCAGGCAGATCGACCAGGAACATGCAGGCGCCATCGGCCGACTTCGCCATGACGATGCCGACCCGGGCGCCTTCGGCTCCGGTGATGAACTTCTTCCGCCCGTTGATGACCCAGTGATTGCCGTCGAGCCTGCACGTGGTCTGCATCATCGACGGGTCAGATCCCGCGCCGCCCTCATCCGCCGGCTCGGTCATGAAGAACGCCGAACGCGCCTTGCCCGACACCAGGGGCTCCAGGAATCGCGCCTTCTGCTCGGCGCTTCCGACCTTGCCGAGCAGGTACATGTTGCCCTCGTCGGGCGCCATGGTGTTGCACGCCAGCGGTCCGAGCGGCGACAGGCCGGATTTGATCAAGGCCGTCGCCGTCTCGCGTTGCGTCAGATGAGATCCATCCGGCCGAATGTGCGGCGTCAGAACACCGGCCTTGCGCGCCTTGGCGCGCAATTCCTGCACGAGTTCGTCGCTCGGACCGTGCGGACCCGTCCGCGGATCCTTCTCGTAGGGGATCACCTCGGCGCGGATGAAGGCCTCGATCTTCGCGGCAATGGTCTCGGCTCGGTCAGTCATCGATGCAGATACTCCGGTCGGCCTCCGCCTGGGCGGAATGTGGGTGGCGGGCCTCCAGTCATCCGCGTTCGATCACAGCGCGCCATGGAGACTGCCGCTTTCGAAGACGGTGACGGAATTCGACCATATAGACGGGAGGACGAGATCTGAGCAACAGCCGCCGTCCGGTCGTCCTCGCTCACTGCGGTTCGATTCCGGCGGCCTTGATGATCCGTCCCCATTTGCCGATCTCGGTCTTGAGGAAGGCTTCGAGGGCTTGCGGGGTTGCGCGGTCGGGCTCGACCGGCGCCATGCTGAGCTCGGCAAAGCGGCTGATCAGGGCGGGATCCTTCAACGCCGTCTGGAGCGCGCCCACGAGATGGTCGATCACGGGCTTCGGCGTGCCGCGCGGTGCGTAGAGACCATACCAGGTCGTCAGGTCGAATTCGGGAACGCCGGCCTCCGCCGAGGTCGGCACGTCTGGCAGCGTCGCGACACGCGCCTTGCTGGTGATCGCATAGCCCTTGATGGTGCCCGACTGGATATAGGGCGTCGGTCCCGTTGCGGGATCGCAATAGACGTCGATATGACCGGCGATGACGTCGTTCAGCGCCGGCCCGCCGCCCTTGTAGTAGATCGGCGTGAGTTTCGTATCGGTGGTGCTCATCAACATCAGGCCGCAGAGCTGCGAGGCCGAGCCGAGACCGACATTGCCGAAGGTGGTCTTGTCGCCGTTGTTGCGGATATGCGCGACCAGTTCGCTGAGATTTTTGGCCGGAAAATTCGGCCGCGTCACGAGAAGCATCGGGACATCCGTGACCAGCCCGATCGGGGCAAAGTCGCCGACGGGGTCGAACGGCAGCTTGGCGTAGAGTGCAGGTGCGGTGGCCTGGCCGACATGCATCAGCAGCAGCGTGTAGCCGTCGGGTGCGGCCTTGGCGACGCGGTTGGTGCCGAGCGTGCCGCCGGCGCCGACGACATTCTCGATGACCATGGACTGCTTCAGCGTCGCGCTCATGGCGTTGCCGAGAATGCGCGCAATGACGTCGCCGGGGCCGCCGGCGGAGAAGGGTACGATCATCGTGACCGGGCGGGAGGGGTAGTCGTCCGCGATTGCGGTGCCGCAGGGATAGAGCAGGAAAAACAGGATCAGCGATCGTACAACAAACCTCATCGAACACTCCCTGGCGGCAGTTTTTGTTAGTCGTCGGTAGGCGCCGCCTCCTTGGCCGCCGACGATTTTTCGATCATGTCGAGCGCAGCCACTGCGGCCGCGTTGATGTGATCGACACAGCAACGTTCGGCGAGGTCTGCATCGCCGCTCTGGATCGCGCGCCAGATCGCGGTGACCTCGCGCAGGCTCTTGTTGATCCGCTTCGGTTGCGACATCGACGTGATCCGCAACAGCTGAATCCGGTCGTGCAAGGGCCTCAGCATCCGCTCGATGAAGGCATTGCGGCAGCCGCCGATCAGCGCGCCGTAGAAATCGGTCTTGGCCTCGAGGCACCCGACCAGGTCCTGCCTGGCGGCGGCAGCTTTCAGCCGGGTCAGGGCTTCGCCGATCCGGCGCGCCACCTCGGGGTCGTGAAGCCTGGCGCATTCGCGGCCGGCGAATCCTTCGAGGACCGCGCGCGCCGCGTAAAGCTGGCGAGCCTCCTCGAGGCTGATCGTGGAGACCACGGGGCCGCGATGCGGCACCGTGTTGACCAGCCCGTCTGCCTCGAGGGCACGGAGCGCTTCGCGGATCGAGGGGCGGCTGACGCCCATCATCTCGCAAAGCTCGCGCTCGACCAGGCGCTGGCCCGGTTTCAGCGTTCCGGACATGATCGCCTCGCGCAGTTTTTGCGCGACCATCGCCCGGACGGTCGGGACGTCCTCGATGCGGAGCGTCGACTGCAATTCGCTACGTCTTTCCATGTCCGGATCCTGGTTGGGAAAAGTCAGTACCGGTTTACAGGTAGAATCATCATTTCGGCAATTTGAACGTGGGCGGGCTGGTCTAGGGCGAAGACGATCGACCGGGCAATATCAGCAGGTTCGAGCGCCAGCTTGAACTGATCGAAATAGTCCTGTTCCTTCTGCTTGTCGCCGCGATAGCGGGTCAGGATGATGTTGGTCCTGGTCAGGCCGGGCTGGAGCTCGGTGACCCGGATCGCGGTTTCCGCCAGTTCGCCCCGCAGGGTCTCGCTGAACATGTGCACGCCCGCCTTGCTGGTGCTGTAGGCGGCCATATCCGGGACAATGCGGACCGCGTTGATCGAGCTGATGTTGACGACATGGCCGGCATTGCGCCGAACCATGTCGGGGAGGATCGCGCGAGTGACGCGCATCAAACCGATCAGATTGGTCTGGATGATGTTGGACCAGTCGTCGGCGGAGCCGGCATCGAACCGCGTTCGCCCGCCGATATCGTGCCCGGCGTTGTTGATCAGGATGTCGACCGGCTTGAACTGCGCCGGAACGGCCTCCGGCAGGCGATCCACGGCCTTTGCGTCGCTGATGTCGAGCTGGATCGGAAACACGGCGTTGCTTGCCGTCGCCGCCAGTTCCTGAAGCGCCTTGGCGTCGCGGTCGACCAGCACGACGCGGCGGCCACTCTCCAGCAGCGCCTTGGTGATGGCGCGTCCCATGCCGCCAGCGGCACCCGTCAGCACGGCGGTCTGGCCCGATTGTTCAGTCATCGCAACACTCCCATTCCAATGCTCTCATGCGACCGACCAGCCGCCGTCGATCGGCAGGCTGGCCCCGGTGATGTCGTTTGCAGCCGTGCCGCAGAGAAAGACGACCATGGCGGCGACGGCATTCATCTCGATGAAGCGCTGTGTCGGCTGACGCTCGCCGAGATATTCGCGGGTCGCGTCCTCGACAGCACGGCTGCTGGTCGTTGCCATGGTGGCGATCTTGTTGAGGATGGCGGGCGTCGGCAGCGTGCCGGGGCAGAGCGTATTGCAGGTGATGCCGCTGCGCGCCGTCTCGATCGCCACCGCGCGGGTCATGCCCAGGATGGCCGTCTTGGTGGTGACGTAGTCGATGCGGTCCTCGACCGCGCGGCTCGAATAGATCGAGCCCATGTTGATGATCCGGCCCCAGCCGCGCTGCTTCATTGCCGGCAGCGCGAGGCGAATGAGGTGAAACGGCGCGGAGAGGTTCACGGCCAGCGCCTGCTCCCAGCGGTCGGGCGGAAACTGTTCGATCGCGGCGAAGTGCCTGACAACCGCGTTGTTGACGAGGATGTCGATGGCGCCGCAGCGATCGAGCAGGTCGGCCATCATGGCCTCGATCGCCTCGCGCCGGGACAGATCGACGCCCGCCGCGATCACCTCGACGCCGAAGCGGGCGCGGAGATCATCCGCGGCCTGCTTCGGCGTAGTGAGATCGTGAAGGACGATGTTGGCGCCCGCGCCGGCCAGGCCTTCCGCGACGGCAAAGCCAAGGCCCGCCGTCGCGCCGGTCACGAGTGCCCATTTGTCCTTCATCGCAGTCACGCGTCCTTATTTCTTGTCGAGCTCGGCGAAGACGTCCTTCGCGTTCCGGAACGCGTCCACGCCGGCCGGCACGCCGCAATAGATCGCGACCTGCATGAAGACCTCGCGGATTTCCTCCTTGGTCGCACCGTTGGCGAGCGCGCCTCGGACATGGGTCTTCAGCTCATGCGGACGATTGAGCGCGCAGAGCATCGCCAGATTGAGGAAGCTGCGGGTCTTGCGCGTCAGGCCTTCTCGGCCCCAGACGTAACCCCAGCAATACTCCGTGGTCAGGTCCTGCATCGGGCGATTGAACTCGTCCGCGGATGCGATCGCCTTGTCGACGAACTCGTTGCCGAGCACGCTCTTGCGGATTTCGAGGCCGCGGTCGTAAGTCGCCTTGTCCATGTTGTTCTCCGTTGTCTTTGAGGCGGTATCAGTTCTTCGGCCAGAACGGCTTTGCCAGCGCGAGCTCCGGCGGGAACACCGTCACCGGCACGCCGGCCTGCCATTGCACGATGGTCATGCCGGCGCCGACGCGGCGGCCCTTCTCGTCGAACTTGATCTCGCCCAGCGGATAATATTTCGAAGGACCGCCATCCATGGTGCGCAGCGCCTCGCCGACGGCGACGCGGTCGGCCTTGCCGGCCTTCTCCAGCGCGTCCTTGATCACCCACATGTCGCCATAGGTGGAGATCGCGTTCTGCGTCATCCACGGCTCCTTGTAGCGGGTCTTCAATTCGGCGATCAGCGCCTCGTGGCCCTTGGCGCCCCAGCTCGCGACGCAGGTCAGCACGCCCTGGAGCAGTTCGGGGCTGACGGTCTGAAGCATGTCCGGCTCGGCGATCGCGATGCCGAACGAGATGGTGGGCACCTTGCCCTGGCCGAGGCCGAACTCGTTCATCTTCTCGAGCAGCAGTTTTGCGTCCGAGATCACCGTCGGCAGGAAGAACAGCAGATCGGGCTTGGCCGAACGGATCTTCTGCACCAGCGACGTCGCATCCGCGAGCGGCGGCGTGAACGTCTCGTCGACGACCAGCTGCAACTGGTTCTCCGCCAGCAGGCCTTCGCGCATGGCCTTGGCGGAGGCGATCGAGGCGCCCGTGTTGTCGGTCAGGATCGCGACTGTCTTCGGCCGCTTGCCGGAGGCCGTCTCCGCCAGCTTGATGAGCTGCGGCAACGCCTGCCGTGCCTGCGAGCCCGCGGTCGCCGCGGTTTGGAATACGTATTTGAACCCGCGGTCGGTGATCAGGTCGGAGTAGGAGAGGGTGAGCACGGGAAGGTTGGCGCGCTCGGTCACTTCCGTCACCGCGAGCGTGAATGAGGACAGGTAAGCGCCGCTGGCCGCAACCAGATCGGTCTCCTGCGCGACCATGCGCTGTGCCGCGTTCTTCGCCTTCTCCGTGGTGTCGCCGGAATCCAGCACCACGAGCTTCAGCTTGGCGCCGCCAAGCGCCTTGACGCCGCCTTGCGCGTTGATGTGGTCGACCGCCATTTCGGCGCCCTCGCGCATCACGGTTCCCGGGCGGGCATAGAGACCGGAGATCGGCACCAGCAGGCCGACCTTCACCTCGGCGGGTTGTTGCGCCCAGGCTTGGGATGCGATCAGCGTGCCGGAGGCGCCGGCCAACAGTGTCCGCCGCGAGATCGTGATCTTGCTCTTTGCAGTCATGATAATTCTCCTCCCTGAAAAATCGCGCGACGCTGTTAGGATTTTTTCGGCCAGAACGGCTGCGCCTGCGCGAGCTCGGGCGGATAGACGGTGACAGGCACGCCCGATTGCCATTGCACGATGACGACGCCGGCGCCGACGCGGCGGCCCTTCTCGTCGAATTTGAGCTGGCCGCCCGGATAGTATTTCGACGGGCCGGCATCCATGGTGCGGAAGGCCTGCGCGACCGAATTGCGGTCGGCCTTGCCGGCCTTCTCCAGTGCCTCCTTCATCAGCCACATGTCGCCATAGGTCGAGATGACGTTCTGCGTCATCCAGGGCTCCTTGTACTTGGCCTTGAGCTCGGCGATCAGAGCCTCGTGGCCCTTCGAACCCCAGTTCGCGACAACGGTCATGATGCCCTGCACGGTCTCCGGACTCACGCTCTGAAGCATGTCGGGCTCGGCGATGGTGATGCTGAAGGACACGGTCGGGATCTTGCCCTGGCCGAGGCCGAACTCGCTGATCTTCTCCAGCCCGAGCTTGGCGTCCGACACCGCGTTCGGCATGAACAGCAGCAGGTCGGGCTTTGCGGAGCGCACCTTCTGGATCAGCGGGGTGGCATCCGACAACGGCGGCGTCCAGACTTCCTCGACGACGAGCTGGAGGCCTTCCTGCGCGAGCAGCTTGTCCTTGAGCGCCTTGGCGGTCGCGACGGAGGTCGCGGTGTTGTCCATCAGCATCGCCACGGTCTTCGGCTTCTTGCCCGACGCGTTCTCGGCGAGCTTCATCAGCGTCGGCAGGCCGAGCTCGGACTGGCGGCTCGCGGTCGCGGCGGTCTGGAAGATGTATTTGAAACCGCGGTCGGTCAGCAGGTCCGAATAGGACAGCGTCAGCACCGGCAGCTCGGCGCGCTCGGTCACCTCGGTGACGGCCAGCGTAAAGGAGGAGAGATAGGAGCCGGTGGCGGCGACGAGATCAGGCTCCTGCGCCACCATGCGCTGCGCCGCGTTCTTGGCCTTTTCGGTGGTGTCGCCGCAGTCGATCACCACCAGCTTCAGCTTGGCGCCGCCGAGCGCCTTGATGCCGCCCTGCGCGTTGATGTGCTCGATGCCCATCTCGGCGCCCATCTTCATGACCTGGCCGGGGCGGGTGTAGATGCCCGAGAGCGGCACGATCAGTCCGACCTTGATTTCGGCGGGTGTCTGCGCGCGTGCAACGCCGGCAAGGCCGACGGCGGCGGCGCCGGACAGCACGGTCCGGCGCGTCATTCCCTTCGATATCCTGCCCTTCGATGTCTTGTTCATTTTGTTATCTCCCTGGTCTTTGTTTCTTATTGGTCACATGCCGAGATAGGCTTTGCGCACCCGGTCGTCGGCGCGCAGCGTGTCGTTGTTGCCTTCGAGCACGACATGCCCGGCTTCGAGGACATAGCCGTGATCGGCGGACTCCAGCGCTTCCGCCACGCGCTGCTCGACCAGCAGCATGGTCAGGCCGGACTGCCGCCGGATGTCGATCAGTCGCTCGAAGATGAAATCCGCGGTCGACGGCGCGAGTCCCATCGATGGCTCGTCCAGCATCAGGAGCTTCGGCGAGGAAGCGAGGCCGCGCCCGATCGCGAGCATCTGCTGCTGGCCGCCGGACATGGTGCCGGCGAACTGGTTACGGCGCTCCTTCAATACCGGCAGCCACTCGAAGATGCGCTCGATATTGCCCTGCCAGTCGCGCCGGCCGCTCTCGGTCATCGCGCCCATTTCCAGGTTCTCCATCACGGTCAGCGACGGGAAGACCTGGCGTCCTTCCGGGACATGGGCGATGCCGAGATGGGCACGCTGCGGCGGCGGCACCGCGAGAAGGTCGACGCCGTCGAACGTGATCTTACCGCCGCTCGGCTTCACGATGCCGGAGATCGTCTTGAACAGCGTGGTCTTGCCGGCGCCGTTGGGGCCGACGATCGCGACGAACTGGCCTGCGCCGACGTTGATCGATACGTCGTTCAGGACGGGCTTTGCGGAGTAGCCTGCGCGCAATCCCTCAATGCGGAGCATGGGCCACCCACTTCTTGCCGAGATAGGCTTCGATCACGCGGCTGTCATGAGTCACCACTTCCGGAAGCCCCTCGGTGATGACGGCGCCGTGGTCGAGCACGAGGAAACTGTCGACCAGACGAACCATCGCCTGCATCGTGTGCTCGATGATGGCGATGGTCATGCCGTCGCGCGCCAGCTGTTGGATCACGGCGACGACCTCGTCCGCCTCGCCGTGGCCGAGGCCCGCCAGTGTCTCGTCGAGCAGCAGGATGCGCGGCTGGCCGGCGATCGCGCGGGCCAGCTCCATCAGTCGCAGCTCCTTGGTCGAGAGCTCGCCGGCGACACGGTCGGCGACGGCGGAGAGCCCGACCCGGGCGACCGCGTCGGCGGCAAGCTTGCGGGCCTCCGCGTCGGTGCGGGCGCGGACATAGGCGCCGACCACGACGTTGTCGAGGATCGACATGCGCAGGAACGGCCGCATCACCTGGAAGGTGCGGCCGATGCCGGCCTCGCAGATCACGTGCGGCCGCTGACCGGACATGTTGCGGCCGTTGACCAGCACCTCGCCCTGGCTCGGCTTCAGAAAGCCGTTGAGGAGGTTGAACAGCGTGGTCTTACCCGCGCCGTTGGGTCCGATGATGCCGAGGATCTCGTTCTTGTGCAGCTTGAAGCTGACATCCTGCACGGCCTTGAGGCCGCCGAAGGAGCGCGAGAGATTGCGGACCTCCAGAACCACTTCACCGGTCGCGGCGCGCTGCCGTGCGGCCGGCTTCAGGGGGGTGACGCTGACTGCGATCGTTTCCGGAGTGGCGCCGGTCGTCGCTGTGGACGCATTACGCTTGCGCAGGAGATCGCGCAGTTTCCAGAACAAGCCTTCCGGAGCGACCAGGATGACGCAAACGATGGCAAAGCCGAAGATCACGCCCTGGATGCCGGGGATGCGCGCGCCGGCTTCCGCGTGCAGGATTTCGGCGAGCGGGATCAGGATCACCGAGCCGATGACCGGTCCCCAGACCGTGCCGACGCCGCCGAACATCGCGACCGTGAGCGCCTGCGCCGACACCAGCATTCCGAACACGGATGCCGGGGTGACGACCAGCAGCACCTGCGCGTAGAATCCGCCGATGGCAGCGGCGATTGCGCCGCTCAGAATGATCGCGCGCAGCTTCCAGGCCAGGGTGTTGATCCCTGCCGCTTCGGCTGCGGCCTCGTTCTGCTTGATCGCGAGCAGCGCCATGCCGAAGCGCGAGCGTTCGATGATCTGCGTCAGCACGATTGTGGCCAGCATGATGCCGAGCCCCAGCAGCGTGTAGATGTGGGGATCGGAGAACTGCATGTAGGCGATCGGGGCGTCGCGCTTGATCGGAAGCGTCACCTCCTGGAAGCCGAGCCACTCGAACACGTAGAGAATGGCGAGCGGGTAGGCGAGCATGGCCAGCGCGAAGTAATGCCCCTGCAGGCGGAAGGTCGGAAAGCCGATCAGGAGCCCGGCGATGCCGCCGAGCATGGCGGCAACCGGGATCAGCAGCCACGGCGAGATGTCGAAATAGATCTGCCCGAGCGCGGTCGCATAGGCGCCGATTCCGAAGAAGGCCGCATGGCCGAACGAGATCAGCCCGGTGTAGCCGCTGAGCAGATTCCAGGACAGCCCGAACACCGCCCACACCGGCACCAGCGTCAGGATGAGCTGGTAGTAGGAGTTGGTGACACCGAGCGAGATCCCGGCATAGGCGAGCGTGAAGAGCAGGGGAGGCAGGAACGAACGCATCCGGAGCATGGTCACGTCCTCTCGACCATGCGCCCGAAGAAACCTTGCGGGCGGAAGAAGATGATGAGGAGGAATACGGCGAAGATCGCGGCGTTCTGCAACTGCGTCGGCAGGATCAGCGTCGACATCTGCTGGACGAGGCCGATCGTCATGCCGCCCCAGAACGCGCCGATGATGCTGCCCATGCCGCCGAGCACGACGCCGGCATACATCACGATGACGTATTCGAGCCCCACGAAGGGATGGAACGGATAGTTGGTCGCAAGCAGGCCGCCGGCAATCGCGGTGATGCCGCAGCCGAGCGCGAAGGCGGTGCGGTGCGCGCGATCGACGTCGATGCCCATATAGGTCGCGGCGGTCGGATTGTCCGCGGCGGCGCGCAGCGACTTGCCGATCCGCGTGCGCGTGATCAGGAGCGAAAGCAGAACCATGATCGCGAGCGACACGATCGCGTCGATGCTGCGCGCCTTGTTGAGGAAGATGCTGATGTCGAGGAAGGGAACGAGCTCCCACGCCGAGCTCGACAGCGGCGTGCGGATCGAGGCCAGCACGGATCCGAACACGATGAGACCGCCATTTTGCAGGATCAGCGCGATGCCGAGCGTCAGGATGAGCTGGGCGTAGTGACCGTCGCCTTCCAGCGAGGCGGTGCGCGTGCCCGAGACGCGCGAGATCAGGGCCAGATGGACGAAATAGCCAAACACGGCGAGCACGGGGCCGGCGAGCAGGATGGCCACGAACGGGCCCACCGTGTTGCCGAACAGGGTCTGGATGCCGGCGGCGGTGAAGAGATAGAAGGCGGCATACATGCCTAGCATCATGAAATCGCCGTGGGCGAAGTTGATGACGCGCATGACCCCGAAGATCAGGCCGAGCCCGACGCACATCAGGCCGTAAACGGCGCCGATTAGCAGGCCCGCGGCGAGCGCTTGCAGGAATCCTTCCATCAGCCCCGCCTCCACGCGGTGGTCGCGCCGGTTTGCCGGCGATCGCTGGCTGCTGACGATGCTAGACTGGTCTCGAAGTCGACCATGTTTCCCCCATTACTCTCCGGCACTTCTTATGATGCCGATCGTAAAACCCGTTCCGGTGCGCCCAGACGGCATTGTGCTGCGATCACGCCGGCGTCGCCGAGCTGTTCGCAATCGTCGATGAGTTGCTCGAGCCGATGCGCGCGGTCCTCGCCGAGGGCTTTCGCTGCGGCAGCGCGGAAGCGCGCGCGAATATCTGCCGGCGTTGCGGCGATGACATCGGGCAAGGCGTGCCGGATCGTCCGGCCGCCGCGCAGATGCACGGTCACTTCCGCGCCCTGCTTGCCGGGGAAGGCGGCGGTGAAGCCGGCGTCTGCCTTGAGATCGGTGACCGAAACCAGGCGGACGATGTCGGTATCATCGAGCCCGGCATAGTTCTCTTCCTCGATCTCGCCCCGCGCCAGCGTCGCCGCGACGCTGAAGGGAATGCTCATCTTGGCCTGGAGCGCGTTGCGGTAAGGCCCCATGGAGTCGCAGCCGGGATAGCGAACGGCAGCGTCAGGCGCGCGAATGTCGACGCGGTCGACCTCATCCGTGCCGGCAAGCTCGTGCGAGACGCGGAGTGCCGCTTGAACTGCGGTCTGCGCGAAATTGCAGGCCGGGACCGGCTTGTTGTAGACGGCCATGATCTCGCTCTCTCCGTTGGGGAAGAGCGTGATGCTGTCGGGCGCGGCGTGGCGGCGATAGGCGGCGAACAGGCCGGCTTCGCCTTCGATGATCGTTTCCGAGCCGAAGGCGCCGGCTGCGGCAAGGCCGATGGCCTTGATCGCGTTGCTGGCCGCAAAGCCCGGATGGAAATACATGTCGGAGCCGCCGGCATGCGGCCATTCGTTCAGACCGCTGGACGTGTTGGCCGCAATGGCGATGGCACTGGTCGCGGCGTCCTCGGAAAGGCCGAGCGCAAAACTTCCCGCTAGCGCCGCGCCCAGCGGCGCCACAAGGCCGGTCGGACGATAGAGCCGCGCGAGATCGGAGGTCAGGAGCGCGCGGCCGATCCGCGCGCCGGTCTCATAGCCGATGATGGCGGCAACCAGCAGCTTCGTTCCGGGTAGCGGCGTCTGCTCCGACAGCGCGAGCAGGGTCGGCCAGATCACGACGCCATGATGCGCGATGCTGGCGGCATGCATGTCTTCACGCACCAGGCCGTGTCCCATCACGGCATTGGCGAAGGCGGCGTCGGCCGCTGAGGAGCGCTGCGAGGTCCCGATGATCGTGGCGTCGCCGCCGGCCTGCGCGATCGCAACCGCCTGACGGCTCCACGGGTGATTGCCAGCCTCGAAGGCGCAGGACAGGAAGTCGAGCAGGCAGAGCTTTGCCTTCGCGACGACCTCCGGCCCGAAATCTCCGAGATCGCGTGCAAGCACGCTCCGCGCCATCTGGCGCGCAAGCGATACCTTGCCTGATCCGGTCGGGTCGATCGTCATCGCAATCGCTCTCCCTGAATGCTCGTGCGCTTAGCCGCGCATCTCGACGCCGGCCCACTCTTCGAGCACCTTGGCGATCGAGGTGAAGTCGGACGCCGCTCCGTATTTGGCATTGGTGATCGCGAGCATCTGCCGCACCACCGCGCCGCAGACCATCGGCACGCCCATGGCTTCGGCCTCGTCCACGCAGAGCCGGACATCCTTGTAGGACAGGCCGGTGGTGAAGCCGAAATCGAAGGTGCCGGGCAGCACCGCGCGGGGAAACTTGTCTTCCGAGGCGCTGTTGCGGCCGCTGCTGGCGTTGATGATGTCGATCAGCACCTTTGCGTTGACGCCGCCTTTGACGCCCATCGCGACCGCCTCCGACGTGATGACGAGCGCTGCGGCCGCCATCAGATTGTTGGCGAGCTTGGCGGTCTGCGCCACGCCGGGCTTGTCGCCGGTGTAGAACAGCTTGCCGAAGTTCTTCAGGATCGGCTGCACGGTCTCGTAGGTCGCCTGCGGGCACGACACCATCACGGCCAGGGTGCCGTTGACGGCGCCCTTGATGCCGCCGCTCACGGGCGCATCGACGAGCGTCATGCCCTTGGCCTTCAGGCCTTCCGCGACGAACTTCGCAGCGCCCGGACCCGAGGTCGACAGATCGATCACGATCTTGGCGCGGGTGCCGCTGCTGATGCCGTCCTGGCCGAGCGTGACGGCCTTGACGATGTCGGGCGTCGGCAGGCTGGCGAGCACGATATCGGCGCGCGAGGCGACGTCGGCCGGCGACTTGCCGAGCTGAGCGCCGCGCTTGACCAGCGCTTGGGCCGCTTCAGCCTGCGTGTCATAGACAACGAGCGAATAGCCCGCGTCGATCAATCGCCCCGCCATGGGGCCGCCCATGCGGCCCGTGCCGATTACGCCGAGAATCTCTCCCGCCATCGTCTACTCCCTGTCGCGCGATCCCGTGCTGGGCGCGCCTTCTTGATCTTGTGGTCGATATCGTCTGGTCGAACGTTTTCGCCGGCCGGCCTCGTCGGCCGCCGCCGTCGTCGCCGCGGGGTCCGCGCCAATGGGCCGGATTGTTATGATTGTCAGACAAGCTGTCAAGCATAACATTTGGGGTCGACAGTTTGCCGCGGATCGGCATAAGGTCCGGGAAAACGAGGAAGACGCCCCGCGTGCCGCAAGACCAGGTTCGACAAGCCCCGATTCCAGGCGTGAGCAGGACGCTCGCCGAGTTCGTCGCGGCATCGTCATGGGCGGACGTCGAGGCGCAGAGCCCCGAGGCGCGGCGATCCATCCTCAATTTCTTTGCGACAGCGCTCGGCTCCGCGCGCGATCCCGTGGTCATGGCTGCGCTGCGCACGCTGTCGCCGTTCAGCGGGGCCGCGACATCCACGGTGATCGGTCATTCGGAGCCGATGGATGCGTTGTGCGCCTCGTTTCTCAATGCCGTCTCGGCGAATCTGCTCGATTTCGACGACACCCATCCCGAGACCATCATTCATCCGGCTGCACCGGTGGCAGCGCCGATATTGGCGCTCGCGGAGATGGGCAAGCTGTCCGGGCGCGAGGTGCTGACGGCCTTCATCCTCGGCGTGGACGTCGAATGTCGCATCGGCAATTCAGTCTCGCCGCGCCATTACGCGCGCGGCTGGCACATCACCTCGACCTGCGGAATCTTCGGCGCGGCGGCGGCGTGCGCGAAATTGCTGGGGCTGCCGGCGGACGGGATTGCGAACGCGATCGGTCTTGCGGCGAGCCAGTCGGCCGGCAATGTCGAGAACCTGCCGAGCGCCGCCAAGAATGTCAGCGTCGGCAACGCGGCGCGCAACGGCTTGTTCGCAGCGCTGCTGGCGCAGCAGGGTTATGAGGCCGCGCCGCGTGCCATCGAGGGTCCGCTCGGCTGGGCCCGGACCATGGGAGACGAGCCCGATCTCGCCCGTCTGCTCGACGGCCTCGGCAGGACCTGGGAGATCGCGAAGAACACCTACAAACCCTATCCCGCCGGCATCGTGTTCCATTCGGTCATCGACGCCTGCCTGGTGCTGCGCGAACGGATCTGCCGGCAGATCGATCAGATCGAATCGGTGACGGTGCAGGGCTCGGCGCTGCTGCTGGCGCGCGGCGATCGTCCGGTCAACAACGAGCGCGACGCGCGCGTCAGCATCCATCACTGCGTGGCCTGCGGGCTGTTGCTGGGGGCAGCCGGCGTGCCTGAATTCTCGCATGAGACCGTGGTCCGGCCCGATATCGCGCGGCTGCGGCAGAAGGTGAGGGCGGAGCTCGATGCTCAGATGCCCGACGGCGCTGCGTGCGTCATTTTGCGCCTGTCGTCCGGTGAGACTCTCACCGAGACCGTCGTCTCGCCGCGCGGCAGCCAGGCTGCCCCGCTCGGAGATCGCGATCTCGAAGAAAAGCTGCGCGAGGGCGTGCGGACCGGTCGAAGCGATTGGGATGCGGACCGCGTCATCGATGCAGTCTGGCGGCTCGACGCGGCCGATGACGTCGGCAATCTCCTGAAATCGTTGCGCCCGCCGCCGGCAGCGAGCCTCACTTCTTCCAACTAGACTCTCTCAAGACTTGAAAGGGACGATCATGAGCAAGACCGAACTGTTCGAAAAGGGCCTCAAAGTTCGCAAAGAGGTGCTCGGCGAGGACTACGTCAACAAGTCCATTGCCGGCGCCGACGAGTTCACGCGCACGATGGCGGAGTGGTCCACCGAGTTCTGCTGGGGCGCGTTGTGGACGCGGCCCGGCGTCGACCGGCGCACGCGTTCGATCGTCAATCTGGCGATGCTCGGCGCGCTGAACCGTCCGCACGAGCTGAAGCTGCACGTGAAGGGCGCCCTGAAGAACGGGCTGACCAAGGAGGAGATCAAGGAGATCCTGCTCCAGGTCGCGGTCTATTGCGGCGTACCCGCCGGCATCGACGCTTTCCGCAACGCGCGCGAGGCCTTCAACGAGGTCGACGCGAAGCGCTGAGTACGGATTGTGTGAGCTGTCATGGCTGACCCGGACTACGAGCTCTTCGCCATCCGCTACGCCACGCGTGATGCGCAGCGGAGCGAGCACTTCATCGGCGGCGACCCGCATGACGGGCCGATGCCGATGGACTATTTCATGTGGCTGGCGCGGGGCGGCGGCCGCACCTTCGTCATCGACACCGGGTTCAACGCCGAAATCGCACGGCAGCGCAGGCGGACTTTCCTGCGCTGCCCGGTGGAGACGCTTGCCGCGTTCGATGTCGACATCGCCGACGTCAAGGACGTGATCCTCACGCATCTGCACTATGACCACGCCGGCAATTTCGACCGGTTTCCGAGCGCGCGGTTTCATCTCCAGGAGCGCGAGCTCGCCTATGCCACCGGGCGCTATATGCACTATCCGCGATTGTCGCATTCCTTCGAGGTCGAGGACGTCTGCGGGATCGTGCGGCTGAACTATGCGCGCCGGGTGCTGTTCTACGATGGCGATGCCGAGATCGCCCCTGGCTTGACGGTGCACGCGGCCGGCGGGCATTCCGCCGGCCTTCAGTTCGTGCGCGTCAACACGCGGCGCGGTCCGGTCGTGCTCGCCTCCGACGTCAGTCATTTCTACGAGAACATGACGAGCGAGCGTCCGTTCACGACGGCGTTTCATGTCGGTGACATGCTGGTCGGGTTCGACAAGCTGCGCGCTGCGGCGCCGGACGAAGATCACATCGTTCCCGGTCACGATCCGTTGGTGATGAAACGTTATCCGGCGCCAAGCCCGAAACTGGATGGCGTTGCCGTTCGCCTCGACGTGCCGCCATCCGGCGCTGCTCATTCGTAGGACGCTGAGAAGGACGCAGCGTAACCTAGACCAGAAAAAATCGATTTTCGATTTTCTATTGACCACTGCGCCCTCCCTTGCAATCATCCGGTCATGGGTCCGCTTCAGTTCCAGTTGTCCGGAGGCCCCGGGGATGGTCCGCGCAGCCTGACGTCGGCGCTGCACGAGCGCCTGCGCGCCGATATTCTGGCGACGCGGCTGCTGCCTGGTCAGAAGCTGCATATCGCCGGACTCGCCAAACAGTTCTCGGTGAGCCTCGCCGCCGTGCGAGAGGCGCTGTCGCGGCTGGTTGCCGACGGCCTCGTGCAGGCGTCCGACCAGCGTGGCTTCCGGGTGAGCCCCGTGTCGCTCGCCGATCTTGCCGACGTGACGCAGACCCGGATCGACATCGAGGGCCTTGCGCTGCGGCGCTCGATCGAGCGGGGCGACGAGGCCTGGCTCGCCACGGTGAAATCCGCCTGGACGGACCTGAAGGCCGTTCCCTATCACTATCCCGACGATCCCACCGTGCATTACGAGGAATGGGTGGTTCGTCATCGCATTTTCCATCGCGCGCTGGTCAACGCCTGCGGCTCGCCATGGCTGCTCGGCTTCCGCGACGTGCTGCATGAGCAGAGCGAGCGATATCGCAGGCTCTCGATCCGCCGCGAGGTCGGCGGCAAGCCGCGCGATGTCGAGGCCGAACACAAGGCCATCGTCGCCGCCGTGATCAAGCGCGATGCCGATGCGGCAGTTCGCGCCTTGTCAAAGCACTTCGGTATCACCAAAGAGTTCGTCGAGCTCGCCGCCTCTCGTATCGCGGAGGTGAGCCGCGCGACCTGACGATCCCAAGAAATTCGGCACAAAAAAACAGACCGGGAGGAAACCATGAAGATCAATCGCCGTCACGCGTTCATGACGCTCGTTGCCGCCGCTATTCTTGCGGGCCCTGCGAGCGCCGCCGACACCATTCGCGTCGGGCTGCCCACGAAAACCTACTGGCCGACGACGATCGCCGAGACGGCGGTGCGGCAGAGATTGTTCGAGAAGGAAGGCATCCAGGCCGAGCTGACCATCTACCGCAGCGGCGCCGAGACGTTCGAAGGCATGGCGGCGGGCGCGGCCGACATCATCCTCGATCCGCCGTCGCTGGTCTCCGCCGGACGCAAGAAGGGTGTGATGTCGCGGATTGTGGCCAATGCCGCGATGGGCAATTTCGGCTGGCAGTTGATGGTCCCGACCAAGTCGCCGCTCGAGGTCAAGGACCTCAACGGCAAGAAGGTCGCGATCACCGCGGCCGGCTCCGGCTCGGACCTGCTCGCGCTGTGGACCATCCAGGACAAGAAGATCGACTTCACCCGCGTCCCCGTCGGCGGCGGCGGCCTGGTGCCGAACCTGCTGGCCGGTAACGTCGAGGCGGCCGTGGTCTATTCGCCGCTGAGCTTCCAGATCGCGAAGTCCGGCGAGGCCAAGACCATCCTCGATTACGCGACCGCGGTTCCGCCGAACCTCACTGCGGGCTGGATCGTGCTCGACAAATTCGCCGACGCCAAGCCGCAGCTGGTGCAGAAGGCGGTGAATGCCCTCTACGGCGCGGTCGCGTTCATGCGCGCCAACCGCGACGTCACTGTCAAGCTGATCGCCGAAATCTACGAGATGCCGCCTGAGATCGCCGCCCTCGAATACGACAACACCATCATGAAGCTCGAGACCAGCGGCGACATGGGCGCGCCCAACGTGAACGCCGCGGTGCAGCTTTCGCTCGACCTTGCCAAGCTCGGCGGACTCAAGGACATCGTGCCGGTCGAGGATGTGATCTCGGCGAAGTTCAAGCCGGTCCCGACCAAGTAGTCACGATGCAGAGCTCGCTCCTCATCAACCTTGCGCGGATCGCGATCATCGTCGCGGTCCTGGCGCTGTGGGAAGTGTTGTCGCGTACCGGCATCGTCAATCCGCGCCTGCTGCCGTCGGCGTCCGATACGTTTGCGACGCTCGGCGACCTCTTGCAGCGCGCGGCCGTGCGGAAGGACCTGATGGTGACGGCAACCGAGGTGCTGGCCGCGTTCGCGCTGGCGGTGCCCTTCGGGGCGGTGATCGGATTCCTGGTCGCGGAGAACCGCTACTTCGCCGATGTCGCCAAGCCGCTGCTGTTCTTTGCCTTCAGCATCCCGAAGTCGATCTTCCTGCCGATGTTCATCCTGGTGTTCGGCGTCGGCTTCGCCCAGAAGGTCGGCTTCGGCTTCTTCTCGACGATCTTCATCGTGATCATGTCGACCACCACGGCGGTGGAATCGGTCAAGGTCGAGCATCTGACGGTGGCGCGCTCCTATGGCGCAACGCCATGGCAGACCGCGTTCCGGGTCTATCTGCCGAGCATGCTGCCGGTGCTGCTCGAGGCCTTGCGGATCTCCATGATCTTCAATCTCACCGGCGTGATCCTCGCCGAGATGTACGCCTCGCGCGACGGCATCGGCCACCAGATCGCGACCTGGGGCGAAAATTTCCAGATGAAGCAGCTTCTCGCCGGCGTCGTGATGGTCGCCGCGATCGCCATGACTTTCAACGAACTTGTCAGATGGGTGGAAACGCGATGCAGCCATTGGCGAACGTGACCCCGCTAAAGCCCCCCGCGCGCGCGGGCGCGATCGAGGTGAAGAATGTCGGCCAGGTCTTCAAGACCAGGTCGCAGGACGTCGTCGCGCTGGAGGATGTCTCGCTCGAGGTCAAGCCCGGCCGCTTCGTCGTGCTGGTCGGCCCGAGCGGCTGCGGCAAGTCGACCCTTTTGATGATGATGGCCGGGCTGCGCCAGCAGACCTCGGGCACCATCACCATCAGCGGCGCGCCGATCCTGCAGCCCGATCCTGACAGGGTCGGCGTCGTGTTCCAGGAAGCCAGCCTGTTTCCGTGGCTGACGGCCGAGGACAATGTCGAATTCCCGCTGGCGCTGCGCGGTGTGCCGAAGGCGGAGCGCCGGGCCAAGGCGCAGGATGCGCTGAAGCTGGTCGGCCTTGACGGCTTCGGCAAGCGTCATCCGCACGAGCTGTCAGGCGGCATGAAGCAGCGTGTCTCCATCGCGCGCGGACTGGTGCAGGACCCGCCGGTGCTGCTGATGGATGAACCGTTCGCCGCGCTCGACGAGCAGACGCGCATGACCATGGGCGACGAGCTGCTGCGGATCTGGGCTGCGACCGGCAAGACCGTCGTGTTCGTCACGCACAGCCTCACCGAAGCGGTCTATCTCGCCGACGAGGTCATCGTGATGTCGGCGCGGCCCGGCCGCATCGTCGATCATCTCCAGGTGCAGCTGCCGCGGCCCCGCACCTACGAGATGCTGAGCGGCGATGCCTTCGGGAGCTTGCGCGACCGCATCTGGCGGCACATCCGCAAAACGGCATGAGGCGGAGATGAGCGCAAGGATGAGTACCAGAATCAGCGCGAAGACACTGCGATATCTGATCGTGATCGGCCTGATCGCGCTGTGGGAGCTGTTGCCGCGCACCGGTCTCATTCCCGAACTGTTCCTGCCGTCGCTGTCGTCGACGCTGATCGCCGGATGGAGCGACGCGGCCGAATACGGTCACGCGCTCGCCGTGACGCTGTACGAGGTCGTGGTCTCCATGGCGTTCGCCTGTGGCGGGGGCATCCTGCTCGGCGCCATCGTCGGCAGCCTGCCGCGCCCGCGCGTTCTGATCATGCCGATGGTATCGAGCCTCTATGCGGTGCCGCTGGTGATCCTCTATCCCGTCTTCACGGTGTGGCTCGGCATCGGCTCGGAATCCAAGATCGCGTTTGCCTCGATCTACGGCTTCCTGCCGACCATGCTCGCCACCGCCGCCGGCATCCAGACCATCGACCCGCAGCTCCTGCTCGCCGCGCGCAGCATGGGCGCCACGCTGAGCCAGCGGCTGGTCCGCGTCATCATCCCCGCGGCGATCCCGACGGTGCTGTCTGGCCTGCGCGTCGGCGGCGCGCTTGTCATCGTCGGCGTCGTCGTCTCGGAGATGCTGATCTCATCGGCCGGCATCGGCTATCTGATCTCGCGCTACCGCACCATCCTCGACAGCCCGCACGTGTTCGCGGGCGTGCTGCTCGTGCTGTTCCTTGCCATCGCCTTCAACGCCGCGATCCGGGGGATCGAGCGCAAGGCGGCGATCTGGCAGACCGGCACCCGTGCTGGCCATGCCAATGACGAGATCGCGGTGAACGCGATGCAGCCGGCGACCTGAGGTATCCGTGTGTACGATCTGACCCTGACATTCGACAACGGTCCCGATCCCGACGTGACGCCGCGCGTGCTGGACATTCTCGGCGAGCGCGGCATCAAGACCACCTTCTTCGTCATCGGCGAGAAGCTCGCCGACACCGCGCGGCGCGGCCTTGCGGTGCGTGCGCACGGCGAGGGGCACTGGATCGGCAATCACACCTTTACGCACAGCATTCCGCTCGGCGAGCAGCCGGATCGCAGGACAGCCGAGAAGGAGATCGGCCGCACCCAGGACGCGATCGGCGATCTCGCGCATCCGCAGCGCTGGTTCCGGCCGTTTGGGGGCGGCGGCAATCTCGATACCCGGCTGCTGAAGTCCTCCGTCGTCGATTATCTCATCCGTAACAAGCACAGTTGCGTGCTCTGGAATTCCATTCCTCGTGACTGGGACGATCCCGATGGCTGGACCGAGCGCGCGCTCGACCAGTGCAGCCAGCAGCCCTGGACGCTGATGGTGCTGCACGATCTGCCGACCGGTGCGATGGACCATCTGGAGCGCTTCCTCGACCGCGCTGCTGCGGCCGGCGCCCGCTTCCGCCAGGACTTCCCGCCGCAATGCGTTCCGGTCCGCGGCGGCGAGATTGTGCTTCCGATCAACGACTATGTTTCCACCATCGAAGAGAGTGTTTGACTGATGAAAGTTGCGAGCTTCACGACCGCCGACACCGCGAGCTACGGCATCGTCACCGACAAGGGCGTCATCGATGCCGGCAAGCGCCTGAAGGCCTATCCGACGCTGAAGGCACTACTTGCGAAGGGATCGCTCGACGAATTGAAGAAGCTCGCCGGCGAAAAGCCCGACTACGCGCTGCAGGACGTCGCACTGCTGCCGACCATGCCCGATCCCGACAAGATCTTCTGCATCGGCGTCAACTACGCCACGCATCTGGCCGAGAGCGGCCATCCGACGCCGGCGCATCCGATGATCTTCACCCGTTTCGCCAACAGCCAGGTCGGCCATGGTCAGCCGATGATCCGGCCGCTGGAATCCGAGCGTTTCGACTACGAGGGCGAGATGGCCGTCATCATCGGCAAGGCCGGCCGCCGCATCTCGCGCGAAGCCGCGCTCGGCCATGTCGCCGGCTATGCCTGCTACAACGACGGCAGCATCCGCGACTGGCAGCGCCACACCTCGCAATTCGCGCCGGGCAAGAACTTTGCCGGCACCGGCGGCTTCGGGCCATGGATGGTGACGACCGACGAATTGACCGATGTGACCAAGCAGACCTTGATCACGCGGCTCAACGGCGTCGAGGTGCAGAAGGCGCCGATCTCCGATCTCGTCTTCGACGTCCAGGCCCTGATCGCCTATTGCTCGACCTTCACCGAACTCGTTCCGGGCGACGTCATCGTCACCGGCACGACCGGCGGCGTCGGCGCCTATCGTAATCCGCCGCTGTGGATGAAGGGCGGCGACGTCGTGGAGATCGAGATCTCCGGCATCGGCATTCTGCGCAATCCGGTCAAGGACGAGGGACGCGCGGCCTGAACAGCGCGCTCAACAATAAAAGAAGGAGAACTCCCATGCCGATGCCCAAGCACATCCTCCCGACCACGGTGGTCGGGAGCTATCCGCAGCCGGAATGGCTGGTGAATCGCGCCATGCTGTCGAAGGTGGTGCCACGCACCCGCCTGCACGACATGTGGCGGTTGCCGGCGGAGCATCTGGAGGAGGCACAGGACGATGCGACCATC
>LNAP01000701.1_pt1 | contig 36848 bp, 32 predicted proteins | sample 602601 | NCBI WGS metagenome assembly LNAP01 (sample SAMN02440304, study PRJNA202911) | soil metagenome | biome: Subtropical and temperate rainforests or woodlands; isolation source: soil samples (1 kg each in a 20% v/v slurry with milli Q water) were... ... | reverse complement strand
CACCGCCGTCAAGCGCCACCGCGCCGGGCCGCTGCAGCCGAAGCCAAAACCCGAAAAGTAGCTGTTCAACGTTTCCCGGACGCGGTGCAGCGTGAGCGACGATGCGGAGCATCGTCCGAAACGATGCTCCGCAGATCCGGGATCGTCTCGTTTGACGTCGCATGAGACGGCCCCGGATCTGCGGAGCAGCACTTCACGGCAATGCTTCGCATTGCCGGGCTGCGCCGCGTCCGGGGAACGAACCTCAGCTCTTCGCCCCGTACACTTGGTCGGCCCGCTTCTCGAAGGCCGCGGCGAAGCGCTGGAACGCGGTGTCGAACATGGTGCCCATCAGCATGCCAAGCATCCGACTCTTGAATTCGTAGGCGATGAAGAAGCCGACGTCGCACTCGGTGTCGGATTTCGGTTCAAACGTCCAGCGGTTCTCGAGATTGCTGAACGGGCCCTGCAGGTACTCGACCATGATTTTCAGGTTGGCGCGGTCCAGCGTCACCCGGCTGGTGAAAGCCTCACGGATCAGCTTGAACGACACCGTCATGTCGGCAACGATCACTTCGGTACCATCTGGCCTTGTGGTGCGCTGGCGGATCTTCAGCGCCTTGCACAGCGGCACGAATTCCGGGTAGCGCTCGACGTCGGCGACGAGATCGAACATCTGCGAGGCGCTGTGGCGCACCCGGCGCTTGCTGGCGAATTGAGGCATGGTCGAGGGCTCAGCGAGTCATCGCAGCGCGGGCCGCCTGCAGCCTGGCAAAGTCCTCGCCGGCATGATGCGATGAGCGCGTCAGCGGGCTCGCCGATACCATCAGGAAGCCCTTGGTGTAGGCGACCTTCTCATAGCCGGCGAATTCGTCCGGCGTGACGTAGCGCATGACGGCATGGTGCTTTCGCGTCGGCTGCAGGTATTGGCCGATGGTCAGGAAGTCGACATCGGCCGAACGCAGATCGTCCATCACCTGAAGCACTTCGTGGCGCTGCTCGCCGAGCCCGACCATGATGCCGGACTTGGTGAAGATGGTGGGATCGATCTCCTTGACCTTCTGCAGCAGCCGGATGGAGTGGAAATAGCGCGCGCCGGGCCGCACCGTCAGATAGCCCGAGGGCACGGTTTCCAGATTATGGTTGAAGACATCCGGCTTGGCGGCGACGACGATTTCCATAGCGCCCGGCTTGCGCAGGAAGTCCGGCGTCAGGATCTCGATGGTGGTGGTCGGGCATGCCGCGCGGATGGCGCGGATGGTCCGGGCAAAATGTTCGGCGCCGCCGTCGGCGAGGTCGTCGCGGTCGACCGAGGTGATGACCACGTGGGCAAGGCCCAGTTTCGACACCGCCAGCGCCACATGCTCCGGCTCCGCCGCATCAAGCGCACCAGGCATGCCGGTCTTGACGTTGCAGAACGCGCAGGCACGGGTGCAGGTGTCACCCATGATCATGAAGGTGGCGTGCTTCTTGTCCCAGCACTCTCCGATATTCGGGCAGCCGGCCTCCTCGCAGACGGTGACCAGGCCGTTTTCCTTGACGATCTTGCGGGTGTCGCCATAGCCGCGGGTGGTCGGCGCGCGGACGCGGATCCAGTCCGGCTTCGGCGGCGAGGCCGAATCCGGCCGGTTCACCTTTTCGGGGTGACGCGGGCGCAGCTGTTGCGTAGAAACCGTATCGAGGACGACGACCATGGACTGTCCGTTCTAAGTGAAGCTCTAGGTAATCCGCCGGGCCGCGACCCGCAACCCACTCGCCTTGCTGCGGCTTCGTCATTAGCATGCCGGATGCGCTGTCGCACCCGCCGGCGCTTCATGCCTGCCAAGCCCTTGCAAGCCCAATTGAATGCCTCAAAGCCCGACTGCCCCGAATCGAAGCGCTCCGGCCCCCACAAAGGGCGTGGGAAAGCCGCTCAAGCGCCGTTTCTTCGCGCGCAGCGTGCATGAGGTGGCGCCAGAGCTGATCGGCGCCACGCTGCTGGTGGACGGCGTCGGCGGCATCATCGTCGAGGTCGAGGCCTACCACCACACCGATCCCGCGGCGCATTCGTTCAATGGGCCGACCCCGCGCAACATGGTGATGTTCGGCCCGCCGGGCTTTGTCTATGTCTACCGCTCCTACGGCATCCACTGGTGCGTCAATTTCGTCTGCGAGAAAGAGGGCTCGGCCAGCGCCGTGCTGATCCGCGCATTGCAGCCGACCCACGGCATTGCGGCGATGATGCGCCGCCGCGGCACGGATGACGAGCGGCTGCTGTGTTCCGGGCCGGGCAAGCTGACCCAGGCGCTGGGCATCACCCATGCCCATAACGGGCTGCCGCTGGATGCGCCGCCGATGGCAATTCATGCGCGGCGCGACGTTCCCGAGGTCGTGGCCGGCATCCGCATCGGCATCACCAAGGCCGTCGAGCTTCCCTGGCGTTACGGGCTGAAAGGCTCGAAGTTCCTGAGCAAGCCGTTTCCGGATAGGTGACGGCTTCCTTCGGAAGTTGCCTAACACTCTGCCGTCATCCTGAGGGCGGCCGTCAGGCCGCGTCTCGAAGGATGGCGGCAGGCTCCGGAACTCGCATCCTTCGAGGCGAGCCGAAGACGGCTCGCACCTCAGGATGACGCCACTTACCTACACCGCGCCCTTGAGACGCTCCATCGCTTCCAGCATCTTGGTTTTGCGTGCCACGGCCTCGGCGCGCTTTTCCTTCTCTTCCTCGACGATCTCCTCCGGCGCGTTGGCGACGAATTTTTCGTTGGAGAGCTTGGCATCGACGCGCTTGATGTCGGCCTCGGCCTTGGCCAGTTCCTTCGCGAGCCGCGCCTGTTCGGCACCGACGTCGATCACGCCCTTCAGCGGCAGAGCGGCAACCTCGCCGCGGATCAGCAGTTGCACCGAACCTTCCGGCGCGCGATCGGCGAATGATACCTCGCCAAGCCGTGCCAGCCGCTTGATCACGTCGCTCCAGCGCACCGCGCGCGCCTGGGTCTCGGCGGAGGCGCCGGCCAACACCAACGGCGTCAGCGTCGACGGCGTGATGTTCATCTCGGCGCGCACTGAGCGCACCGCGGTGACCAGATCGACCACCCAGCCGATCTCGGCTTCGGCTGCATCGTCGCGGAAGTCGCCGGTCGGCTCCGGCGTCGCCATCAGGATCGGCGCTGCCAGCGGATCGCTGGCGGCGGTGGCGATGATCAGTGCCTCCTGCTCGCGGCTCAGGCCGCGCGCCTTGAGCGGCCACGGCGTCAGCGCCAGCAGGCCGGAGCGCGGCGCGGTCACCGCCCATAGCTCCTCGGTGATGAACGGCATGAACGGGTGCAGCAGCTTGAGGATCTCGTCGCGTGCCCACGCCACCATGGCGCGGGTCTCGGTCTTGGCCGGACTGTCCTCGCCCATCATCACGGGCTTGGCGAGTTCGAGGTACCAGTCGCAATACACGTTCCAGACGAAGCGATAGGCAGCGCCGGCGGCGTCGTTGAAGCGGTAGGCTTCGATGGCCTCGGTGATCTCGCGGCTGGCACGCGCGGTCTCGTGCGCGATCCAGCGGTTGACGACTTCGGTGGCCTGGGTCGGATCGAAATCCGGCGGCAGGAAGCACTCATTCATCTCGGCGAAGCGGCAGGCGTTCCACAGCTTGGTGGCGAAGTTGCGGTAACCTTCGACGCGTTGCGGCGCCAGCTTGATGTCGCGGCCCTGCGCCGCCATGGCGGCCAGGGTGAAGCGCAGCGCATCGGCGCCGTAGTCGTCGATCAGGTGCAGGGGATCGATGACGTTGCCCTTCGACTTCGACATCTTGGCGCCCTTCTCGTCGCGGACGAGGGCGTGGATGTAGACCGTCGGGAACGGCACCTCCTTCATGAAGTGCATGCCCATCATCATCATCCGGGCGACCCAGAAAAAGATGATGTCGAAGCCGGTGACCAGCACGTTGGTCGGATAGTAGCGCTCGACATCGGTGGCGTCGTCGGGCCAGCCCAGCGTCGAGAACGGCCATAGTGCGGAGGAGAACCAGGTGTCGAGCACGTCCTCATCACGCGTGATGAAGCCGGCACGCTTCTCCGGATCCAGCGCCATGTCATGGCCCTGCTCTTCGGTGATGACTTCCTGCTCGACGTAATAGCCGAGCGCATTGCCGACGGCCTCTTCCTCGGTCTCGGCGACGAACACCTTGCCGTCCGGTCCGTACCAGGCCGGGATCTGGTGGCCCCACCACAGCTGGCGCGAGATGCACCACGGCTGGATGTTCTCCATCCACTCGAAATAGGTCTTTTCCCAGTTCTTCGGCACGAAGCTGGTGGCGCCGGAGCGCACGGCGGCGATGGCCGGCTGCGCCATGGTCTTGGCGTCGACATACCACTGGTCGGTCAGATAGGGCTCGATGACCACGCCGGAGCGGTCGCCATGCGGGACCATATGGGTGTTGGGTTCGATCTTCTCGAGGAAGCCGAAATCCTCCAGACGCGCAACAATGCTCTTGCGCGCGGCGAAGCGCTCCATGCCATCAAGCTCTTCGACCAGTTGTGCGGAGCCTTCCGGCAGGCCGCGCAGATAGTCTTCGTTGTCCTCGAGCGCGAGCCGCCCCTCGATATCGAGAATGCTGATCCGCGGCAGGCCATGGCGGTTGCCGACCTCGAAATCGTTGAAGTCGTGCGCCGGCGTGATCTTCACCGCGCCAGACCCCTTCTCCGGATCGGAATATTCATCGGCAATAATCGGAATCAGACGGCCGACCAGCGGCAGGATGACCTGCTTGCCGATCAGATGGGTGTAGCGTTCGTCGTCGGGATTCACCGCAACGGCGCTGTCGCCCAGCATGGTTTCCGGGCGCGTGGTGGCGACCACGATGAAGGTGCTGGCGTCGTCCGGATCGAAGGTCTTGCCCTGCAGCGGATAGCGCAGGTGCCACAGGCTGCCCTTGACCTCGATTTGCTGCACTTCGAGATCGGAGATCGCGGTCAGCAGCTTGGGGTCCCAGTTGACCAGGCGCTTGTCCTTGTAGATCAGGCCTTCGCGGTGCAGCTGCACGAACACTTTCACCACGGCGCGGGAGAGGCCCTCGTCCATGGTGAAGCGCTCGCGCGACCAGTCGCAGGAGGCACCGAGGCGCTTCAGCTGGTTGACGATGACGCCGCCGCTTTCGGCCTTCCACTGCCAGACGCGCTCGAGAAACTTCTCGCGGCCCATGTCGCGGCGACCGGGCTCCTGGCGCTCCGTCAACTGGCGTTCGACCACCATCTGGGTGGCGATGCCAGCGTGATCGGTGCCGGGCTGCCACAGCACGTCGCGGCCGCGCATGCGCTCGAAGCGGCACAGCACGTCCTGCAGGGTGTTGTTGAGCGCGTGGCCCATGTGCAGCGAGCCGGTGACGTTGGGCGGCGGGATCACGATGGTATAGGGCTCGGCGTCAATGCGGTCGGCGCGGCCGGCCTTGAATGCGCCGGCCTGCTCCCAGGCGGCCGCCATGCGGCCTTCGATGTCGGCGGGCTGATAGGTCTTTTCGATCATGACAATTCAATCGGTCAGGAGTTTTCGGCGCCTTCTCGACACCTTGGCGGATGCGCAGGCCGAACGCGCTAGAAACCCGCCAGCGGGCTCCAAGTCAACATGAAGGCGGGTTTAATCGGGGTGAGCGGCCATACGAAGGCGCGGCTGGCGTGATGCGGAGCTAGCGTCCGCCGCGCGAAACCCGCTCGATTTCGGCCTTGACGATGCGCTCGACCAGGCCAGGCAGATTGTCGTCGAGCCAGGATTTCAGCATCGGGCGCAGCATTTCCTTGACGAGATCTTCCAGCGTGCGCGCGTTGTTGCTCAGGACCGTATTGGCCAGCGTATGGAAGGCGGATTCCACGGCCGATACCGTCGAATGCGACAGGATCTGCTGCTGCGGCGCCTGCGGCGGGTCGTAGGACGGCGGATCGAACACCGGCGACCGCGGTCGCTCGGTGGTGGCGGCGACGGCCTCGGCAAATTCCAGATCGTCGTCCGGCTCGACATGCTGGAAGGCCGATTCCGGCTCAGGATCGGGCAGCGCCATGTCGTCGGTCAATTCGAACACGTCGCCATCAGGCAGCGACGGGCGGATTTCTTCCTCGGTGGTGGCGGCATCGAGACCAGCCAGCAACGCATCAATATCGTCCTGCCCGTTGGCGGCTGCCGGTGCCGGAGCCGGCTGCGGGGCTGGCGGCGGCGTTGCCGCCTTGGCGACAGCGGCCTGCGCAGCGGGAATGGCGGAAGGAGGAATGTTGGTCATCGCCGCCGGCTTGGGTGCGGCTGCCACCGGCTTCGGCGGTTCGGGCTTCGCCGCCTGCGGCGCGGGTACCGGCTCAGCGGCAACGGGTTTGGCTTCGTCGTCGGCGATGATCCGCCGGATCGACGCCAGAATCTCCTCCATGGAGGGTTCCTGGACCTTTGCAGGCTGCGTCATGTCCGACTCCACATCATCAACGCCCTCGTCCACATTTTACACCAGACGAGGCTGGATTTGCCGGTTCTCGATGTGCAGGCCGGACTTTTCATCGCGTCAGCCTGACTTGTCCCCAGATCAAGCGTCGCCCGCCCGATGGTACAAACCGAACGTCACGCAGACGACGCGTCGAATCGACTTGCTACCTCAGGGAAAGGTACGTCATCGCAACAATCGATTGCAAGCAAAGGGCTGTGCGGAAAGCCCTTTTGCGCAGTCGGCGAAAGTCGCTCAGCGGCCGTCGGGGGTCCGCACGCCACCCCAGCTATCGCGCACCTGGTGGTAGTGCACGCTGGGATCGTAGACCGTGGTGGAGAGCTTGAGCACCGTCGGCGACAGCCGGCCGACCGCATTGAGCACCGCATAGGAGGCCACGACACGGTCATGCTGCGCCGTGACCAGTGCGACGCGCGCGTTGACCAGCGCCTGCTGCGCGTTCAGCACGTCCAGCGTGGTACGCTGGCCGGCCTTGGCTTCCTCGCGCACGCCGTTGAGCGCGATTTCCGATGCCGACACCTGGGCCTGCGCGGACGACACCTGCGCCCTGCCCGCCAGCAACTGTCCCCACGCCTGCACCACGCTGGCGCGGGTCTGGTCCCGGGTCTGCTCCAGGACCAGGCGCTGCTGGGCGAGCGATTCCTTGGACTGACGGATCAGCGCGTATTCACCGCCGCCCTGATAGATCGGCACGGAGACCTGCGTCACCGCAGACGCCGTGAAGGCGCGCGGGCTCGAGATCGACGACTCCCAGGACTGCTGCGCGCCCACTTGCAGCGTCACAGTCGGAAACAGCGCGCCTTCATTGACCTTGACGTTGAGGAAGCTGACGTCGATGCCGAACATCGCGGAGGTCACATTCGGGTTCTCGGTCAAACCAAGGTCGATGGCGGCAGGTAACGTCGGAGGCAGAAAACGATCGACCGGCGAACCGGCAGCGAGCGCGACCGGCTCGCTACCGATGATGCGGCGAAAATTCGATCGCGTCGTGGTCAGGGTGGATTCCGCGGTGAGCAACTGGGTGCGGCCGGCGGCAAGCTGCGCTTCCGACTGTGCCACGTCGGTGCGGGTCACTTCGCCGACATTGAAACGGTCCCGGGTCTGCTTCAGCGTCTGCTCGAGCACACGGACGTTGCTGCGCTGAACCTCCAGCGTGGCGGAATCACGCAGATAGTCCATGTAGATGGTGGCGGCTGCCAGCATCACCGACTGTTCGAGAACGCGCAGCCCTTCGCGCGCCGACGAAACCTGGCCTTCGGCGGCACGGGTGCGGTTGGCGGTCTGCTGGCCGTTGAACAGCGTCTGGGTGATCGTTGCGCCGACGGAGCGCGGAACCTGGACACCCGCCACATGAGACTGGCCGAGTACCGAGGTGGCCACAGCATCGGTGTACTGATAGCCGCCGCTCGCGGTCACCGCGACCTTGGGGCGATAGCCGGACAAGGCCTGCGGAACGTTCTCGTCAGTGGCCCGCACCGAGGCGCGCTGCGCATTGAGCTGGGGATTGTTCTGGTAGGCGCGGATCAGTGCCGCCTCGATCGTGTCGGCCCGGACAGGCGTCACGCCGACAAACGCCAGTAGGAGAGCCGCAGTCGCAGCGCCGTTAAGGACCTTCACGCCACCCATTCAGGTATTCCATCTATGCCGCCCACCGGCCGCGCCGCAGGGCGGGCCAAGAATCGGGCGCTTCAGTCTTGAGTCTTCACTCACCATATTCCCCGCAGCGGCAAGACGGAACCCCGGCGGTCGCCTCCTGCAGCTTATCCCGGCGAAAACTTGCCAGCTGGGACATCCAAGCCACACTTGAAATCCCGAGTACGGAATACAGCTCTATGCCCCCTAGAAAACGAAGGCCGGAAGTCTCTCCAGCCCCGGCAGCACCGGAACGGCGGCATCGAACAGCGCCCGGCTTCCGAAATCATCATGAGTGTGGGTGACGATCATCGCCCGCTGCGGCAGGCTCATCGCAAACACGCCGAGCAGTCGCCCACCCGGCGCAAGCTGCTTGTACAGCCCCGTGGGGACGATCTCGGTGGCGCCGACCAGCACGATCACGTCGTAGGGGCCGTTGGCCGCGCAGCCCTCGGCGGCCATGGCCGGCACGCAATGGATATTGGCCGAGCCAAGCTTCGCCAGGCAGTCACGGGCCTTCGCCACCAGGGCCGGATCGCCATCGGTCGCAGTCACCCGTGCGGCGAGCTTCCCCACCACGGCGGCCGAATAGCCGGTGGCGCAGCCGACGACCAGTACATTGTCGGTCGGCTTGATGTCCGCGGCCTGCAGCATCCGGGCCAGCACCACCGGTTTGATCAGGAACCGCTTGGCCGCCCCGGGGGCGCTGATGTCGAGATCGATGTCCAGATAGGCCAGCGCACGCTGGCTGGCGGGAATGAAGTCTTCGCGCGGCACCGCCAGCATGGCGTCGATGATCCTGAGATCGGTCACATCGCTGGGACGCACCTGACCATCAACCATTTTCTGGCGGGCGGTCGAAAAATCGGACATGGGCGATCCCTTGCAAGTGGCTGTAACTTCCTCAGCGAGGAATTACGGCAGCGCCAAGTCTGATGCAAGGTGGCTCGAAAGGCAACGCCACGGAGGTCGGCGACCGGTCATAGTGGCGGAAATTTTGGCTCCCCGGGCCGGATTCGAACCAGCGACCATTCGATTAACAGTCGAATGCTCTACCACTGAGCTACCAGGGAACAGGCGAATTACTTCGCAGGCCGCAGCGTATAACAAAGCATTCTCGCGTTGCAAAGCGGGAAATGCCGGGACACTCCACGAGCGTCCTTTTCGCAGAGAAAATGCAAAAAGCCGCGGTTTTTCGAGCCTGACCGCCGTTTCATCGGCGCGCTTCGAGCACCGAAGAGGGCGCCGCCACCCCGGCAAGTCCATTGTTGCATCGCCAAAACGTCGCAATCGAGCACGAGACTGAGCGGAGTTTCGAATCGAATGAGGTATTTCATGCCGGCCATTCAGACGCGATCCACGGTACCCCACGTCGACCCCGCCTCCCTGCCCTTCGTCAGCGATGATGAATGCCTGATCCGGCTGGCTGCAGCGGTGCAGAGCCACGACAGCGACCGGCTCGACGAACTTGCCCTGTTGATCGGCCGCCTCGCGGTTCCCATCGAATAGCGGCGATTCGCTGCTTCAGCGGGACAGACGCCGTCTGTGCGCTTGGCATAACGGCATGCAATGCGCGTGGCTTCCACGCCGGGCTGCCGAATCGAACAATCTGCGGGATTGCAGCAACAGGCCGGTAACCAAGCTGTCCGCCGCGTGTAGATCGATACAATTTGATCGATCCATTCAACTGCATGACAAATGCTTTTCGCCAAGTTGCGCCCAGACAGGGAGCGTGACGATGAGCGAAGCCGAATTCGACCTTTTACTGGATCTGGTCAGGACCGAAATGGAGCCGGATCTGCAGGATCTCGCCAGCCTGCAGACCTTCTTCGCCGAAGTCCCCCTGGCTGCCAACGACAACGGCGTGGCGTGGCCACTGATTCCCTTCCCCGAGGGCTGGGGAGCCTCCTGCTGAGGTTACAACAACGGCGCTGCCCGCATCGCCGAGGGGAAGTTGGACTGCGGGGCATTGCCTAAACGGCGAACCAACTGTAACAAAGCGCCAATGGGGCCATGTGGCGGAGTGGTTACGCGCCGGTCTGCAAAACCGTTTATTCGGGTTCGATTCCCGACGTGGCCTCCATCATTCCTTCCGTCGATCAGGCCGGGTTCGTTGCGCTTTTCGCGATAGGGCCCGATTGCAGCCAGACAGATCTGCAGCAGCAATACCGGCTTGGCAGCATCGTCCACATGATCGTACGATAGATCCGTTAGCGACGTCGCGGTCTGTGCCGCGCAAATTGCGATACGGATGAGCCAGATGAAAGCCCGAGCGGTCTTGATTGCACTCCTGGTCGCCTGCCCGGCCGCCGCCCAGAGCAAGCCGAAAGCCGCCGCTGCACCGATTGATCCCTGCGCCCCGATCGGCCGGACCGCCGACGGCCGGTTCGTCTATTCCCTGGCCTGCGAGACTTTACCGGCGCCGGTCGCCCCCTTGCGCGCGGACGGCGGAGCGGCCCAGAGCGCCGCACCCGCAGCTGTGGAGGAGGAGAAAGGCGGCCTGTTCCGTAATCCCTTCCCCAACCTGGTCAGGCCCTCGGGTGACGAGCGGTTGTCCGGCGTCGGCCCTTCCACCGGCGGCCGCTAGATCAGGCCCGCTTCTTGCGGCGGTAATCGCGCTTCGGTTTCGGCCGGGGCGCCAGTTCCGGCATGGTGCTTTGCGCCTCCCGATAGGTCGCCAGCATGCGTTCGAAGGCCGCGTTGAGGGTTTCTTCGATGTCGGGACGCTTTTCCAGGCCGGCGATCAGCATGCCGGCGGCCTCGATGGTCGAGAGCCCGTCCTTGCGCGGTTCCTTGCGCAGCTTGCCGTAAAGGGAGGGTTTTGCCGGTCCGAGAATGACGCGCTGCAATTTCAGCATCCAGGCATTGCGCCACCACAGCGCCTTGGCCTGGCTCCAGGTGCCGTCGAGGATCACGATGCCCTGGATGTCCTTGAGCAAAGCGCGCTGGTTTTCCTCGGCCTCACCCTTGCGGTCGATCGCCAGGATGTCGCGGTCGGTCTCGAAATCGGAGACCTTGGCGGAGCCGAGATACAGGACGGCCCAGCGGGACTGGTCCTGAACGGGACGGCCGAGCGCCTTTGCCAGGCTCGGCCACGACAGGCCGACCTTGACCACGGCATTCTTGAAATGCGCTGCGGCGACCCGGGCGGTGCCCAGCGCGCGATCCTGCTCCTGCGGATGCTGCAGGATCAGGATGCTCAGCTTGTTCTCGACCGGGACAATGCTGTCGCAGATGCAGAGCGGCAGCGGCTTCTGGCAGCGCGGACATTCCGGGATCGCCTCGGGCGCATCACCGGCTTTCAGTTCTGAAATTTTTGACATCGCCCGCTATACGCCGCGCCGACCCCGGCTTCAACAGTTGTGACCGGGCCGGCGCCCCTATTCCGCCGGAGCCGGCAGCGCCGCGGGGCGCGACCGGCTGCGCAAACGGTCGATCAGGAGGTAAATCACCGGCGTGGTGTAGAGGGTCAGGATCTGGGAAATCAAAAGCCCGCCGATGATGGTGATGCCGAGCGGCCGACGCAGTTCGGTGCCCGGCCCGGTCGCCACCACCAGCGGAATGGCCGCGAACAGGGCGGCCAGTGTCGTCATCAGGATCGGGCGAAACCGCACGCTGCAGGCCTCGAAGATGGCATCGGCAGGCGACAGCCCGCGATTCCGCTCGGCGTCGAGCGCGAAATCCACCATCATGATGCCGTTCTTCTTGACGATGCCGATCAGCAGAATGATGCCGACGAAGGCGATCACCGTCAGCGGCGTATTGGTGACCTGCAGCGCCAGCAGCGCGCCGAGCCCGGCGGACGGCAGTGTCGAGATGATGGTCAGCGGGTGCACCAGGCTCTCGTAGAGCACGCCGAGCACAATATACATCGCGATCAGCGCGCCCAGGATCAGCAGCGGCTGCCGCCCGGTCGACTTGCTGAAGTCACCGGCATTGCCATCGAAACTGCCGCGAATGCCCTCCGGCATGTGCAACTCATCGACGGCGCGCTGGATATTGGCAGTCACGGCGCCGAGCTGCACGCCGGGCAGCGTATTGAACGACACGGTCGTCGAGGGGAACGACTGCGAATGAAACACCGCCAGTGCTGACAGCGTGCGCGTGGCGTGGACCACGGCGGACAGCGGCACCTGCGCGCCATTGGCGCCGGCCACATAGATCCGATCGAGGTCGGACGGGTCGTTCTGGAACTTGCCGTCGATCTCCATGATCACTTTGTACTGGTTGCGCTGGGTATAGATTGTCGAGATCTGCCGCTGCGAGAATGCGTTATTGAGCGCATTGTCGATGTCCTGCACCTTGACGCCGAGGCTGGAGGCAATCTTGCGATCGATCGACAGCGTCAGTTGCAGTCCGCCGGGATCGCGGTCGCTGGAGACGTCGGTGACGCCCTCGACGCTCTCCAGCCGCTTGCCGACCAGCGGCGCCCATTTCTGCAACAGATCGAGGTTGGTCGATGTCAGCGTGTACTGGTAGTTGGAATCGCTCTGGCGACCGCCGGCGCGCAGGTCCTGCGCCGCGAACATGAACAGCCTGATGCCGGGTACCGCGCCGAGACTGCGGCGCAGCCGGTTGATGACGTCCTCGGTGCTGTCGCCGTGGCGTTCTTCGGGCGACTTCAGGCTGATGAACATGATGCCGCGGCTGGCGCCGCCGCCGCCCGGACCGCCGCTCCCGCCCAGCGATGAGCCGATGCTTTGCACGCCGGGATCGGCGAGCACGAGGTCGGCAAGGCGCTGCTGCAGGCCGAGCATCGCCTGGAACGAGGTGTCGGCGGAGGCGCGCGTCGCGCCGATCACGAAGCCGCTGTCGTCGTTCGGAAAGAAGCCCTTTGGCGTCTTGATGTAGAGCGTCACGGTAAGCGCGATGGTGGCGAAGAAGACCAGCAGCGTCAGCAGCGGGAATCCCAGCACCATATGCAGCGTGCGCTCGTAGAATGCCACGATGCGCGACAGCGTGCCCTCGACGATGCGGTCGAAACGGGTCTCGGTGCTCGACAGACCGGTCTTGATGTAGTGGGCACAGATCATCGGCGTCACCGTCAGCGACACCACGGTGGAGACCACGATGGAAAAGGTCAGCGTCAGCGAGAACTCGCGCAGCAGCCGGCCGACCAGGCCGTCCATGAAGATCAGGGGCGTAAAGGCGGCGATCAACGACAGGCTGATCGACAGCACCGTGAAGCCGATCTGCCGGGCGCCTTCCAGCGCCGCCTGCAGCGGCGCCATGCCCTCCTCCAGGTTCCGGTACATGTTCTCGATCATGACGATGGCATCGTCGACCACGAAACCGACCGAGATCGCCAGCGCCATCAGCGACAGGTTGTTGATGGAGAAGCCGGCCAGCCACATGCCCGCGCAGGTACCGGCCAGCGCCAGCGGCACCGAGACGCCCGCCGCAATCGTGGGGATGCCACGGCGCAAGAACGCAAACACCACCACCATCACCAGAATGGCCGTGGCCAGCAGCGTCCACTGCATGTCCTCGACGGAGGCGCGGATCGTGCCTGTCCGATCGGTCAGGACGGACACCTCGATACCGGCAGGGATCCATTGCTTGAGATCGGGGATCAGCGCCTTGACGCGATCGACGGTGTCGATGACGTTGGCGTCGCCCTGCTTGGTGATCTGGATCAGCACCGCCGGCTGCTTGTTGAACCAGGCGATCGACCGGCTGTTACGGGTCGCGTCCTGGACGTCGGCCACATCCGACAGCCGCACATAATTGCCGCTCGAACTTTTGACGATGATGTCGCGGAATTCCTTGGCCGTACGCATCTGGGGGTTCATCGACAGCGTTTCGCTCTGCCGCGCGCCCTGGAAGATGCCGACCGGGCCGAGCGGATTGGCATTGACGATGGCCGTGCGGACGTCGTCGGTGGCGATGCCGGCATTGGACAGCGCGACCGGATTGAGCTGGATCCGCACCGCCGGCTGATCCGCGCCTGATGCGGTGACTTCGCCGACCCCCGGCACCTGCGAGATCCGTTGCACGATCACCGTATCGGCCACGTCGTAGATCGCACTGGCCGACATGGTCTTGGACGTCAGTGCAAGGATGAACACCGGTGCCGCCGACGGGTTGGCCTTGCGGAAATTCGGCAGCGCCGGCAGGTCGGTCGGCAGGTCGGCCAGCGAGGCGTTGATCGCGGCCTGCACGTCGCGCGCGGCGCGATCGACGCTGCGGCCGATGGCGAATTGAAGCTGGATGCTGGTGGTGCCGAGCGAACTGGTCGAGGTGATCTGGTCGAGACCGGCGATGACGCCAAGCCGCCGCTCCAGCGGTGCAGCCACTGTCGCCGCCATGATCGCCGGATCGGCGCCAGGCCGGGTGGCCGACACCCGGATCATCGGGAAGTCCACATTCGGAACCGCCGCGACGGGCAGGAAATCGTAGGCGACGGCGCCGATCAGAAACAGGCCGATGCCGAGCAACGTGGTCCCGACCGGGCGCCTGATGAAGGGTTCGGAAATGGAGGCCATTATGGCGCTCCCTTTGCCGCTTCTGCGGTCGGCGGCACCGGCGGTAGCGGGGCGGACGGCAGAGCTTTCTCGAAGCGGCGGTTGATGCGGTCCAGCGCCAGGTAGATCACCGGCGTGGTGTAGAGCGTCAGCAACTGGCTCAGCACCAGACCGCCGATGATCGACACGCCCAGCGGAAACCGGAGTTCGGCGCCGGTGCCGCTTTCGACCGCCAGCGGCAGCGCGCCGAACAAGGCGGCCAGCGTGGTCATCATGATCGGCCGGAAGCGCAGCAGGCAGGCCTCGACAATGGCAGCTTCCGGCGTCAGGCCGCGATGCCGCTCGGCGTCGAGCGCGAAGTCGATCATCATGATGGCGTTCTTCTTGACGATGCCCATCAGCAGGATGATGCCGATCAGGCCGATCACCGAGAGATCCTGCCCGGTCGCCATCAGCGCCAGGATCGCGCCGACGCCGGCCGAGGGCAGCGTGGAGAGAATGGTGATCGGGTGGATGTAGCTCTCATAGAGCACGCCGAGCACGATATAGATCGTCACCAGCGCCGCCAGGATCAGCCAGGGTTGGCCGGACAGCGACCTGGAGAACTCGGCGGCATCGCCGGCGAACAGGCCGACGATGCTGCCGGGCATGCCGATCCGCGTCTCGATCTTCTTGACCTCCTGCACCGCGTCGCCGAGCGCCTCCCCCGGCGCCAGGTTGAAGCTCAACGAGATCGATGGAAACTGCGCCTGATGCGAAATCGCCAGCGGCGCCGTGGTGCGCGTCAGCGTTGCGACCGCCGATAGCGGCACCTGCGCGCCCGCGACGCCGGGCAGATACAACTTTGACAGCACGCCCGGATCGCGCTGCTGCGAGGGCAACGCTTCCAACACCACGCGGTACTGGTTGGCCTGGCCGTAAATGGTGGAGATCTGCCGCTGCGCGAAGGCATCGTTCAGCGTGTCGTTGACGCCCTGCAGGCTGACGCCGAGTTGTCCCGCGCGCTGCCGGTTGATGTCCAGCGAGGCCCGCAAACCGCCTGCCTGGTTTTCCGATGAGACGTCGCGGAACATGGGATCGCGGCGCAGTTCGGCAACCAGTTTCTCCGACCACAGCGTGACCTGCGTCGAGTCCGTGCCGGTCAACGTATACTGGTATTGCGAACGGCTGGCCTGGGTGCTGATCTGGATATCCTGCACCGGCTGGAAATACACGGTCATGCCGGGAATGCCCGCGACGCTCTGCTTCAACCGCACGATGACCTGGCTGATGTCGTCCTTGCGCTCGCCGCGCGGCCGCAGATTGAGCACCAGGCGGCCGACATTGGTGGTCGGATTGACGGTGCCGCCGCCAATCACCGAGACCACGCCGGTGACGTCGGGGTCGGCCTCGATGGCTGCCGCCACAGCGCTCTGCCGGCTCTGCATTTCGGAGAAGGACACATCGGCGCCGGCTTCGGTCACCGCCGTGATCGCGGCGGTGTCCTGCAGCGGCAGGAACCCCTTGGGCGCGATGATGTAGAGCGCCACCGTCGCCGCGACGGTCAGGAACGTCACCACCAGTGTGGCGCGCTGGCGCTGCAACACCCACAGCAACGTCCTGTGATAGAACGCGACCATGCGATCGATGCCGCGGCTGACGGCGGCGAGACCGGGCACCTGCCACTCCTCGCCGGTATGCTTCAGCAACCGCGAGCACATCATCGGCGTCAGGGTCAGCGATACGATAGCCGACGTGATGACGGCGATGGTCAAGGTCAGCGCGAATTCGCGGAACATGCGGCCGACCAGGCCGGACATGAACAGCAGCGGGATGAACACGGCGATCAGCGACACCGTCAGCGAGATCACGGTAAACCCGATTTCGCTTGCGCCGCTGAGGGCCGCCTGCATCGGGCTCTCGCCATCCTCCATGTGCCGGACGATGTTCTCGATCATGACGATCGCGTCGTCGACCACGAAGCCGGTGCCGATCGTCAAGGCCATCAGGCTGAGGTTGTCGAGGCTGAAGCCGGCGAAATACATCACCCCGAAAGACGTGATCAGCGACAGCGGCAACGCGACACCGGCAATCAGCGTCGCCCGCAGCGAGCGCAGGAACAGCAGCACCACCAGCGTCACCAGAATGACCGAAAGCACCAGCGTGAACTGCACGTCGTGGACGGAAGCGCGGATGGTGACAGTGCGGTCACTGACCACGGTCAGCTTGACGCCGGCCGGCATCGAGCGCTGTACCTTCGGAATCTCTTCGTTGATCTGGCGGACGACCTCGATGACATTGGCGCCGGGCTGGCGCTGGATCTCGATGATCACGGCCGCCGTGCCTTGATACCAGCCGCCGGTGCGGTCGTTTTCGAGCCCGTCGACGATCTGGGCGACATCGCCGATCGTCACCGGAGCGCCGTTGCGGTAGGCGACGATAATGGGGCGGTAGGCGTCGGCGGCGGCGATCTGGTCGTTGGCGGCGATGGTGTAGGCCTGCTGCGCGCCGTCGAGCGAGCCCTTCGGCCCGGAAACGTTGGCGCCCGCGATCGCCGTGCGCAAATCTTCCATTGCTATGCCGTAGGCGGCGAGCCGCGACAGGTCCGCCTGCACCCGCACCGCTGGCTTCAGGCCGCCGAGCACGGCGACGCGGCCGACACCGGAGATCTGGCTCAGCCGCTGCGCCAGCAGCGTGTCCGAGATGTCGCTCATGGCGCGTAGCGAGATCGTGTCGGAGGTCAGCGCCAAGGTCATCACCGGCGCATCGGCCGGGTTCACCTTGGCGTAGACCGGCGGATACGGCAGGTTCTTCGGCAACACGCCGGCGGCAGCATTGATCGCCGCCTGCACGTCCTGGGTGGCGCCGTCGATATCCCGGTTGAGATCGAACTGCAGCGACACGGAACTGACGCCGAACGAGCTGGTCGAGGTCATGGAGGTCAGCGACGGAATCTGGCCGAGCTGGCGCTCCAGCGGCGCAGTGATCAGTGAGGCGATCACGTCGGGGCTGGCGCCGGGCAGTTGCGTCGAGACCTGCACCGTCGGAAAATCGACCTGCGGCAGCGCCGAGACTGGCAGCGCCCAATAGCCGAGCGCGCCGCCGATCAGCAGCGCCACCCCGAGCAGGGATGTTGCGACCGGCCGGCGAATGAAGGGTTCCGAGACGCTCATGGCTGTGCGCCCTGCGCTGTTGCGTTGATCAAACTCAGGCGACCGATCCCGACGTCATGGCTGCTTGGCTGCGCCGGGCGCGGCGCTGCTCGGCGCCTTCGCAGGACCGGTCTGTCCCTTCTGATCGCCCTCGCCCGAGCGACGCTGGCCACGCTTGCGCGGCGCCAGATCGGCGGTCGGCTCGTCGCTGTTGCTGCCGATCGTGACCTTGCTGCCCTCGGCGAGGTTGGCGAAGCCGGTGGTCACCACGCGGTCGGTCGGCGAAAGTCCCTTGTCGATCACCGCGTCGGTCTCGGTCTGCTGAACCACTGTGACCGGCACAGCCTTGACGATGTCGCCCTCGCCAATCACGTAGCTGAAGGTCCCCGCGGGGCCGCGCTGCACCGCCGATGTCGGAATCACCATCGCCTTGCTCAGCGTTTCGATCTTCAGGCGCACATTGACAAACTGGCCGGGCCAGAGCTGGAAGCCGGCATTGGGAAACTCCGCTTTCAGCTTCACCGTGCCGGTGGTGATGTCGACCTGGTTATCGATGCCGGTCAGGGTCCCGCTATCGACCACGGTGACCCCGTCATTGCCGAACACGTCGACAGACAGTGTTCCCTTGGCCGCCGCAGCATTGGCGCGAACGATCTGTTGCTGCGGCAGGCTGAACTGCACCGCGATCGGCTGCAGCTGGGTGATGACCACCAGGCCAGTGGTGTCAGATGCATGGATGATGTTGCCCTGGTCGACCTGGCGAAGTCCCGCCCTGCCGGACAGCGGCGCGATGATCTTGGTATAGCTCAGCGTCGCCGCGGCATTGTCGATGGCAGCCTGGTCGGAATTCACCAGGGCTTCCTGCTGGGCCACAACCGACTTCTGGGTGTCGGCCTGCTGCTTGGAGCCGGCATTCGACGCTGCCAGCTGCTGGTAGCGAATGAGGTCGAGCCGGGCGTTGGCCAGCGTCGCCTCGTCCTGGGCCTTCTTGGCGACGGCCTGATCGTACAGCGCCTTGTAGAGCACGGGGTCGATCTCGCCGAGCACATCGCCCGCCCTGACGTCCTGGCCCTCCTTGAAATTGACCTTGATCAGCTTGCCGTCGACCTGGGCGCGCACCGTCACATTGTTCAGCGCCTTCACGGAGCCGACGCCCTCGAGATACACCGGCACGTCCTGAATCCGCGGCTTCGCCGCGAGCACGGGCACGCTGAGATCCGGGCGCACGCGGTCGGCGGTCTGCTTCTTCTGCAACGCCTGCCAGCCGATATAGCCGAGTCCGCCGAGAATGATCAGCGTGACCAGGATCGAGACCGTGCGCCGGCGCGCCCGCCCGGCGACGCGGGTGACACCCTGCCCCGCGGCCTTCGCAGTCTCGCTCAACTCCGGCTTAAAGAGCATTGACCGGCTTCTCCATCTTCGGTTCCCAGCCGCCACCAAGCGCCTGATAAAGGCTGACGATCGCCAACAGCCGCGCCAGTTGCGCCTGCGACAGCGCATCTTCGGCCTGAAATAACGTCAATTGGGTGTTTAGCACAGTCACGATGTCGGCCGTTCCGGCGCGCAGTTGCTGCTCGGACAGCTGGAACGCCCGGCGCGAGGCGGTCACAACGTCGCGCTGCAAGCGCAACTTTTCGCTGGTCTGCCGGATCGACACCAGGGCGTTGTCGACATCGGCGAAGGCCGACACCACTGTCTTGCGATAGGTCTGCAGCAGCTCGTCCTGCCTCGCCTGGGTGAGTTCGAAATTGCCCCGGATCCGGCCGCCGTCGAAAATCGGCTGGGTCAGGCCGCCGACCAGACTGAAGAACGCGGCGTTCGGCTGGAACAGCGACACCAGCGCCGAGCTCTGATAGCCGCCCTGACCGGTCAGCTGGATGCTCGGAAAGAACTGTGCGCGGGCACTGCCGACATTGGCGGTGGCCGAGGCGAGCTGGGATTCCTGGCGGCGGATATCCGGCCGTTGCGTCAGCAACTCCGAAGGCAGACCCGGCGTCACCCTTGGCGAGGCTATGTTGTTCAGCGAGCCTCCGGCGACGCGCACGCTTTCCGGCGGACGCGACACCAGCGTGGCCAGCGCGTTGACGTTCTGCGCCAGCGTCTGCCGCAGCGGCGGCACCGCGGCGCGCTGGTTGGCGAGCACGCTCTCTTGCTGGGCCACATCGAGGTCGGTGCCGGTGCCGGCGCTGAGCCGCTGCTTGATCGCATCGAGGATGCGCTGCGCGCTGGCGATATTGCGTTCGGCGGTCCGGATGCGATCCTGCGAGGCCAGCACCTGGAAGTAGGCATTGGCGACCGCGGTCAGCGTGGTCAGTGCCACCACGTCGCGATCGAAGCGGCTGGCATTCGCAGTCTCTTCGAGCGCCAGCGTGGCGTCGCGATTCTTGCTCCAGAAATCGATCTCGTAGCTGGCACTGAGTGACGCCGAATAATTGACGATCTCGCGTCCGTTATTGGTCAGGCCGCTGGCGCTCGACCCCGAGGTGCGGGAATAGGTTTCCTGCCCGCTGCCGCTCAGGCTCGGCAACAGCGCCGCACCGGTAATTCGGGCCTGAGCGTCGGCCTGGATGATTCGTGCAGTGGCCGCGGCGATATCGAGATTGACGGTCTGGGCTTCCTCCATCAACTGGGTCAGCTCGCGCGACCGGAAGCCGCGCCACCAGTCCAATGTCGGGACCGCGCCGCCGGGATTGGACAACCGCGCCGCCTGGTAGAGCGGCGGGACGTCGAGGGCCGGATCCGGGAGGTCTTTGGTGAGAATGCAGCCCGACAGCAACACAGGGATGGCGCAAACCATCAATGTTCCGCTGATTCGGATCATCAGCTGCCGCCCGGCCGGCAGCTCCGGCGAACGCCTTGGCGACGATGGGGTCACGTCTGCCCCTCGATGCACGCGCGGCTGCGACGACCCGCTTCAAGGGTCATTTCGAGGTTTCTCATTGCAGACTGGGACGCGTTCACGGGGGATGCTTCTTTCACGATACCGACGGCCATTCTAGCGGGCGGATCCCGGCGCGGACAGCATTGATCCGCATTTGTCCCGGAAAGCGCCGCCGCGTCCAGGCTTCGCCAGCAGCGCCGGATTCGCACGAATCTCCATATTCCACGGTACTTTTATGCAGCTTGGTCCGATTGTCGCAGGCGGCAGTCTTACCAAGATTTCATGTGAATTGTGCATCCGGCAGGCGCGGTGCCGCACGCCGCCCGGCCAGCGGCATGTTTGAAACCTGCAGGACATTGCCAACGTATCTTCACGGCAACGAATGGCGGGGGACGTGGAATGCGCGTGGCAGTGATCGGAACGGGAATCGCGGGGAATGCCGCGGCCTGGGCCTTGTCGAAGCGCTATCCTGTCACCGTCTACGATCGGGAATTGCGGCCCGGCGGGCACAGCCACACCGTGACGATCGACTATGACGGCGCAGCGCTGGCGGTCGATATCGGCTTCATCGTCTATAACGAGCTGAATTATCCTGACCTCACGGCCCTGTTCGCGCATCTCGGCGTCGAAACCGTGGAAAGCTGCATGAGTTTCGCGGTCAGCGCCGACGCCGGACGCTTCGAATGGAAGGGCGGCGGCGGCACCTGGGCAGAAACGGCCCGCGGCCTGTTCGCGCAGCCGAAGAACCTGTTTTCGCCATCCTACCTGCGCATGCTGCGCGATATCCTGACCTTCAACGAGCAGAGCGTGAAGGATCAGGCCGACGGCCAACTCGGCACCATGACGCTCGGCGAATACTTTGCCTGGCGAAAATTCGCGCCGCGGCTGCTCACGGATTACCTGGCGCCGATGGGCGCCGCGATCTGGTCCGCACCTGCCGGCCAGATGCTCGATTTCCCCGCCGCAAATTTCGTCGCGTTCTTCAGCAACCATCGCCTGCTGCAATATGATCGCCCGGTCTGGCGTACGGTCAAGGGTGGTAGCCGGTGCTACGTCGAAAAGCTGATGGCAGGTTTCGGCGACCATCTGCGGCTCGGATGCGCGGTGACATCCATCGCGCGCACGCCGCACGGCGTCGTTGTCAGTGACAGCCACGGTCGCAGCGACACCTACGACCATGTGGTGGTCGCGTCGCACAGCGACCAGGCGCTGGCGATGCTGGCAGATCCCAGCGTCGAGGAACGCCAGATCCTCGGCGACATCGGCTACGCGCCCAACGTCGTCTACCTGCACCGCGACCCCCGTCTCATGCCGAAGCGCCGGAACGCGTGGGCGTCGTGGAATTTCCTGCGCTGGCAGCGGGAAGGAAGTCCCGTCAACGACGTCGCCGTCACCTACTGGATGAACCCCTTGCAGGGCATCGCCGACGACAAGCCGCTGTTCGTCAGCCTCAACCCGCCCTTCGAGCCGGCGCCGGAGCTAACGTTCGGCCGCTATTTGTGCGACCATCCGCGATACAATACTGCAGCATTCGCGGCGCAAAAACGGATCGACGAAATTCAGGGCCAGCGCCACACCTGGTTCTGCGGCGCCTGGACCGGATACGGATTCCATGAAGACGGACTCCGCTCCGGTCTGGCCGTCGCCGAGGCCCTGGGCGCGACGGCGCCCTGGCGGGCGGCGCCGCCCGAAATGGCAGAAGCCGCGGAGTAATGATGCCGGCGGACATGATCCAGGCGACAACACAACCGGACGCGGCAAATGTCGCGGCCGCGCTTTACTTCGGCGAGGTCATGCATGCACGCCTGAAACCGATGGGCCATCGCTTCAGCTATCGCGTCATGAGCCTCTTGATCGATCTCGACCAGCTCGAGGCGGCCAACCGTGCATCGCGCCTGTTCGGCGTCAACCGCGCTGCGCTCTACAGCTTCCATGAGGCCGATCACGGCGATCGCGACGGCTCATCGCTGCGTGCCTATGCGGAGCGCTGCGCAGCAGGGCACGGCATCGATCTGACCGGAGGCCGGGTCACGCTGCTGTGCTACCCGCGCCTGCTCGGCTACACCTTCAATCCGCTGTCGACGTATTTCTGCTACCAGTCCGACGGGACCCTGGCGCTGATCATCTATGAGGTGCGCAACACCTTCGGCGACATCCACGCCTACGCATTGCCGGTGCAACCGGGCGAGCGCAGCGCGGCCGGCATTCGGCAGCAGCAGGACAAGCTGTTCTACGTCTCGCCGTTCCTCGATATGGCCATGCGCTATCATTTTCGTGTGTCGCCGCCCGGACCGAGCGTGAAGCTGCGCATCCTGGAAACCGACGCGGAGGGCCCGATTCTCGCCGCCACTTTCACCGGGAAACGGCGCCCACTAACGACGGCGGCGCTGCTCCGGTCTTCCGTCTCACTGCCGTTCGTGACCCTGAAGATCATGGCGGCCATTCATTGGCAGGCGCTGCGGCTGTGGATCAAGGGCGCCCGGCTGGTACCTCGACCGGCGCCTCCAAAGACGACCTTGGCTGCAGCACCGCGCAGTGATTATAGTCAGGAGCAAATGTCGTCGCGGAGTGCGAATTCCGCGGCGCACAAGGGGGCTCTTGTTTAATCAAGCGGCTGCGGCCACGCACAGTCGTCGCGCACTCGGGAACAGAGCCACGCTATCGATGGATCTGACATGTCTGAACTGATTGCCCTAACACCCGAGAATGTGGAGACCCAACTCGCCGATCTGCCGCGCATTGTGCGGCTGGCCTTTGGCTTCGGGTCGCGACTGCGACGCGGGACGCTGGACGTCACCCTGCCCGATGGCCGCCGCGTGCGGCTCGGCGGCATGGAGCCGGGGCCAACGGCTGCCATGACGATCTACGGCTACGGCTTTGCGACCCGGCTGCTCAACGGTGGCGATATCGGCATCGCCGAGGCCTATCTGCATGGCGAGTGGGATACGCCGGACCTGACCCAGTTCCTGTATCTGTTCTGCGTCAATCACGACCTGATCCAGGCCATGCTCGGCGACAATCCGCTGATGCGTTTCGTGCAGATCGTGCGGCACTGGTTCAACCGCAACACCCGGCGTCAGGCGCGCAGGAACATCTACGCGCATTATGATATCGGCAACGCATTCTACTCGGCCTGGCTCGATCCGAGCATGACCTATTCGTCCGCGATCTATGAAGATCACACCCATGATCTGACCGCCGCCCAGAACAACAAATATCGCCGCCTCGCGGAAGCCATCGACCTGCAGCCTGGCCACCGGGTGCTGGAAATCGGCTGCGGCTGGGGCGGCTTCGCGGAATACGCTGCCAAGAACTATAGTGCGCATGTGGTCGGGCTGACCATCAGCAGGGAGCAGCGCGACTTCGCGCAGCAGCGCATCCAAGCAGCCGGTCTCGGCGACCGTGTCGAGATCCGGTTCCAGGATTATCGCGACGAACGCGGCCAGTACGACCGCATCGCCTCCATCGAAATGATCGAGGCGGTGGGCGAACAGTTCTGGCCGCAGTATTTCGCACAACTGCGCGACCGCCTGCTGCCCGGCGGGCTGGTCGGAATCCAGGCCATCACCATCCAGGACAGATTTTTCCAGACCTACCGGCGCGAGGTCGACTTCATCCAGCGCTATGTGTTCCCCGGCGGCATGCTGCCGTCGCCCGAGATCCTGAAGACACTGGGGGCGCGGTTCGGTGTGCCTGTCATCCGCGAGCGCATTTTCGGGCAAGATTATGCCAAGACGCTGGCCACCTGGAGAGACAATTTCCGCGCCGCATGGCCGAGCCTAACGCCGCTCGGCTTTGACGATCGCTTCCGCCGGCTTTGGGAATATTATTTGGCCTATTGCGAGGCCGGATTCCTGTCGGGAAATATCGACGTCCGGCAGGTGGTGTTTGCCAAGACGAAGTAACCGGCCGGCAGCAATGCGCTGCGCCGCCTTCCCTTGTGCAGCCGTCGGCCGTCCACTAGGGTCGTCGCCACATTGGCATCCCCGCTGGCAGAATTTCGCATCATGAACATTGACAACGACGTCGTCGAAGCGATCGGCAACACGCCGCTGATCAAGCTGAAACGTGCCTCCGAACTGACCGGTTGCACCATTCTCGGCAAGGCCGAATTCATGAATCCCGGCCAGTCGGTCAAGGATCGCGCAGCCTTGGGCATCATCCGCGATGCCATCGCGCGCGGCGCGCTGCGGCCGGGCGGCGCTGTGGTTGAAGGCACCGCGGGCAATACCGGTATCGGCCTGGCGCTGGTCGCCAATGCCCTCGGCTTCCGCACGGTGATCGTGATCCCGGACACGCAGAGCCAGGAAAAGAAGGACATGCTGCGGCTGTGCGGCGCCGAACTGATCGAAGTGCCGGCGGTGCCCTATTCCAATCCGAACAACTACGTGAAGCTGTCGGGCCGCCTTGCCGCGCAACTCGCCAAGAGCGACCCGAATGGCGCGATCTGGGCGAACCAGTTCGACAACGTCGCCAACCGGCAGGCCCACATCGAGACAACGGCGCCGGAAATCTGGCAACAGACCGACGGCAAGGTCGACGGTTTTGTGTGTTCGGTCGGCTCCGGCGGTACGCTGGCCGGCGTCTCGCTCGGCCTCAAGAAGCTCAATGACAAGATCCGGATCGTGCTGGCCGACCCCATGGGGTCGGCCCTTTACGAATACTACAAGCACGGCGTGCTGAAATCCGAGGGCTCCTCGATCACCGAAGGCATCGGCCAGGGTCGCGTCACCGCCAACCTCGAAGGCGCGGTGGTCGACGACGCCTACCAGATCCATGACGACGAAGCGGTGCAGATCGTATTCGACCTGCTCGAGCACGAGGGCATCTGTCTCGGCGGCTCCAGCGGCATCAACATCGCCGGCGCGATCCGGCTCGCCAGGGACATGGGCCCCGGCCACACCATCGTGACCATCCTGTGCGACAATGGCAGCCGCTATCAGTCGAAGCTGTTCAATCCGGCCTTCATGCGTTCGAAGAACCTGCCGGTGCCGGAATGGCTGGAGCAGAAGAGCAGCATCAGCGTGCCGTTCGAGACGGTGTAAACGCGCTCCTTCTGACCAACACAGTCCTCATCCTGAGGAGCGGTCGTCTTCGACCGCGTCTCGAAGGATGGGCACCCCACTCCTCATGGTTCGAGACGCGCGCAAGAGCGCGCTCCTCACCATGAGGGACGTCACCGCAAGATTTGCCCGAGAAACAGCTTGGTCCTCGCGTGCTGCGGATGGGCGAAGAACTCCGCCGGCGTATTGGCCTCGATGATCTGGCCGGCATCCATGAAGATGATGCGGTTGGCGACTTCCCTGGCGAAGCCCATCTCGTGGGTGACCACCAGCATGGTCATGCCCTCGTTGGCGAGGTCGACCATGGTATCGAGCACCTCCTTGACCATCTCCGGGTCGAGCGCCGAGGTCGGCTCGTCGAACAGCATCACCTTCGGATTCATGGTCAGCGCGCGCGCGATCGCCACGCGCTGCTGCTGGCCTCCGGAAATCTGTCCGGGATACTTGTCGGCCTTGTCGGGAATCCGGACACGTTCCAGGTATTTCATCGCCGCCGCCTCGGCGTCCTTCCTCGGCATGTTGCGCACCCAGATCGGCGCCAGCGTGCAGTTCTCAAGCACGGTCAGGTGCGGGAACAGGTTGAAACTCTGGAACACCATGCCGACCTCGCGGCGGACGTCGTCGACCCGGCGCAGGTTCGGCCCCAGTTCGATGCCGTCGACGTTGATGCGGCCTTCCTGGAACTCCTCAAGCGCATTGATGCAGCGGATCAGCGTGGACTTGCCGGAGCCCGACGGGCCGCAGATCACAATGCGCTCGCCGCGCCCGACATCCGTCGAGATGTCGCGCAGCACATGAAAATCCCCGTACCACTTGTTGAGGCCCGCGATGGTGACGATCGGTTGCGTTGTCATGGTCGTTGATCTCAGCTGCGCCGGTGAGCATTGAGGCGATGCTCGACGAACAGGGAATAGCGCGACATTGCAAAGCAGAACACGAAGTACAGGATGCCGGCAAAGGCGAAGCCGGTGAACAGTGTCGAAGGCGTCGACCAGACCGGATCGGCGAACGACGCACGCAGCGAGCCGAGCAGGTCGAACAGTGCCACGATGGAGACCAGCGAGGTGTCCTTGAACATGGCGATGAAGCTGTTGACCAACCCGGGAATGACGTGACGCAGCGCCTGCGGCATCACCACCAGCGCCGTCGTCTTCCCCCAGGACAGGCCGAGCGCGCCGGCAGCCTCGACCTGCCCGCGCGGAACCGCCTGCAGGCCGCCACGAATGACTTCGGCATTATAGGCGCCGGCGAACAAAGCGACGCCGATCAGCACCCGCACCAACCCGTCCACGGTGAAATTGCCGGGCAGGAACAGCGGCAGCATATAGGTGGCGAAGAACAGCACGGTGATCAGCGGCACGCCGCGCCAGAATTCGATGAAGGCGATGCAGAAAATCCGGATCAGCGGGATCGTCGAGCGCCGTCCCAGCGCCAGCGCGATGCCGACCGGCATCGAGGCGACGATACCGGTGACCGACACCACCAGGGTGATCAGAAGTCCGCCCCACAGCCGCGTGTCGACGACCGGCAGCCCGCCGCGATCCAGTCGCATCGCCGCGATGACGAGGCCGATCCCGGCGAAACTGGCCAGGCTGACGATCAGCGCGCGCCAGCCGGTGCGCAGACCGCCGCCGACCTGAAACGAAATGGCGGATACGATCAGCGCCGTGGCGGCAAGATCCGTCCACACCGGCTGGCCGGACGCCTGCATCTGATTCCTGAGGAAGGTCAGCGGCCACAGCACGATGGCCAGAGCGTAGCCGAGCAGGCCGATCAGCGCGCCCAGGCCCCGGAGGACCGGCGCCAGCAGCGGAACCGACGTTGCGTCCGCCAGCCTGCGTCCGCCGTCGACCAGGCCGTTGGCGAGGCTGGCCAGCGCGTCCTCGGTCCAGTTGACGCCGAAGCCGCGCAGCCCGCCGCCGTGCAGCAGAAAGAATGCGACCACGGGAAACGCAACGAAGAACAGGACCGAGTTGAGGCCTTTGGCCGGCAGGCGTGGAATCAGCAGCGGCAGCAGCAACAGCGTCGCCAGCGCGAAAGTCAGGTTGGCCCGCCAGCGTTCGGCCTGCGGATAGAAGCCGTAGATGAACTGCGTGAATTTGGCCTGCACGAACGGCCAGCAAGCACCGACCGGATGACCGGCGTTTTCGGCCAGGCAGGCGTTGCGGTCTGTCCCCTGCCACACCGCGTCGACGATCAGGAATTTGACGGCCGGAATGACCGTGAACCACAGCAACAGCAGGCTGGCTGCGGTCAGCAGGATGTTGGTCGGTGAATTCATCAGCCGCGTCCGGACGAAACCGACGAAGCCTGTCGTCCTGATCGGTGCGGCGCGCTCCGGAATGAGTTGCCGTGACACAAAGGCCGGTTGGCGGGGCTCGCTCATGCGCCCATGCTCCGCCCGATGCGCCAGCCGTAGAGGCTCATGATCGCCGATGTGATGAGCGAGATCAGCAGATAGACGCCCATGGTGATGGCGATGACCTCGATCGCCTGTCCGGTCTGGCTCAGCGTCGTGCCGGCGAACACCGAGAACAGGTCGGGATAGCCGATCGCCACGGCCAGCGACGAGTTTTTCGTCAGATTTAGATACTGGTTGGTCAGCGGCGGCAGGATGACGCGCAAGGCCTGTGGCACCACGATCAGCCGCAAGGTATTGCCACGGCTCAGCCCCAGCGACGCCCCCGCCTCCATCTGTCCCTTGTGCACCGACTGCACGCCGGCACGGACGATTTCGGCGATGAACGCCGCGGTATAGGTCGACAGCGCCAGAACGAGCGCGACGAATTCCGGAATCACGCGGGAACCGCCGGAGAAATTGAAACCCTTGAGTTCGGGAATTTCAAAGATGACGGGCTTGCCGAAAATGAGCACCGCGATGACAGGCAGTCCGATCAGCAGGCCGATAACGTAGGGCCAAATCCGGATCAGCCGGCCGGTCTCGAACAGCAGCCTGCGCGCAACATGGCGCAGCAGCAGCGCGCCGGTGATCGCCACAACGATCGCAATGGCAAAGGCGTCGAAGCCGGCGGCGCCGACCGGCTTCGAAATCACGAAGCCGCGGTTGCTGAGGAAGAAACTGCCGAACAGCGAGATGCTTTGGCGCGGATTGGGCAGCGTCCCCAGCACCGCGAGATACCAGAACAGGATCTGGAACAGCAGCGGCAGGTTGCGCACGAGTTCGACATAGCCGCCGGCAATGCGCGACAGCAGCCAGTTCGGCGACAGCCGGCCGAGGCCGACGACAAAGCCGATGATGGTGGCAAAGAAGATGCCGATGATCGACACCAGCAAAGTATTGGCCAGGCCGACGAAAAACACCCGGGTGTAGGTGTCCGCTTCAGTGTAGGGGATCAGCGCCTGGCTGACACCGAAGCCCGCCGTGTTGACCAGGAAGCCGAAGCCCGAGGCGATGCGCTGGGTCTGCAGATTGCTGCGTGCGTTGTCGACAATCTCGTAGCCGATCCAGGCCAGCATGGCGACGAACACGATCTGAAGGGCGAACCCGCTCCACCCCGCCTGACCACCGAGGGCCCGCCGCAGCCTGGCGAGCAATTGCGATGGCGGTTCCCGGGGTTCGATCGCCATCGGCGCGATCGGTTGCGTGATCAGGTCAGCGGATCGGCGGGGCGTACTGGATGCCGCCCTTGTTCCAGAGCGCGTTCAGGCCGCGGGCGATGCCCAGCTTGGAGCCGGCGCCGACGTTGCGATCGAAGGATTCGCCGTAATTGCCGGTCGCCTTGACGATCCGGTAGACCCAATCCTTGGTGAGGCCGAGCTGTTCGCCGAGATTGCCGTCGGTGCCGAACACCCGCTTCAGCTCCGGCTTGTCGGATTTGGCCATCTCATCGACGTTCTTCTGGGTAATCCCGAGTTCCTCGGCGTTGATCATCGCGAACAGCGTCCACTTGACGATGTCGAACCACTGGTCGTCGCCATGGCGCACCAGCGGGCCAAGCGGCTCCTTGGAGATCACCTCGGGCAGCACGCCGTGATCGGCGGGTACGGCGAGCTTGAGGCGTTCGGCATAGAGTCCGGAGACGTCCGAGGTGAACACATCGCAACGGCCGGCTTCATAGGCTTTCACGGTTTCGTCGGCGGTGCCGAATGCGATCACCTCGTACTTCATGTTGTTGCCCTTGAAGTAGTCGGCAAGGTTCTGCTCGGTGGTGGTGCCGGTCTGCACGCAGACCGACGCGCTGTTCAGTTCGAGCGCGGAATTTACCTTCAGCGACTTGCGCACAAGGAACCCCTGGCCATCATAATAGGTGACGCCGGTGAAGTTCACGCCCAGCGAGGTGTCGCGCGAGACGGTCCAGGTCGTATTGCGCGACAGCACGTCGATTTCGCCGGACTGCAATGCGGTGAAGCGATCCTTGGCGGACAGCGGCACGAACTTGACCTTGGTCGGATCGTTGAACACCGCAGCGGCAATCGCGCGGCACACGTCGACATCCAGCCCAGCCCAGTTGCCCTTGTCGTCCGGCGCGGAGAAGCCCGGCAGCCCGGAACTCACCCCGCACGACAGCACACCGCGATCCTTGACGGTCTTGAGGGTTTGCGCGTCTGCCTGCCCTGAAAGACCGGCGGCAATCGCGAGCGCGAAGACGAGGGATACGCGTTTCATGGCAAAGCCTTTCAAGAACTTGCGGGGCGCCTGTCTCATCGCTCCGTCGGCCAACCTAGCTATCCGCCCCGGTTTCGCAAAGCCCCTGCCCGATATCGAAACGGGCAATGGCGGCCTTATGAACAGGCAATGGATCGAAATGCGCGGCACGCCGTTCAGCATGTGGTGACGAGGCCGTTGATTTCTATCACAGAACGGCGGGCAAGTACGGTCAAGGGGTTGACGACGATCTTCCCGGTCCTGTTATTAGGAAACCCAGCCTCCCCGCCATCCGGCGGGCCTTCCCCAGCGCGCACCGGCTGCGGCAAAATGACTCTGGATCCGTGGCGAACGCATGACTTCTTCAGACGACAGGCGAAACTCGACCGTCCTCGGCGCAGAGACCCTGCTGGTCACCGCCGGCCGCGATACCGAAGCCCAGAAGGGTTTCGTCAATCCGCCGGTGGTGCGCGGCTCGACCGTGCTCTACCCGACCGCAGAAGACCTGCACGCCCATCGCGGCGAGTACCAGTACGGCCGCCACGGCACGCCCACCACCAAGGCGCTGCAGGAAGCGCTGATGGCGCTGGAGGGACCGGCCTGCGCCGGCGTTGGCCTCGCGCCCTCCGGCCTGGCGGCGATCTCGACGGCCCTGCTCGCCGTCCTGAAAGCCGGCGATCATCTGCTGGTGTGCGACAACGCCTATCGACCTACGCGCAACTTCTGCAACGGCATGCTGGCGCGCTACGGCGTCGAGACCACCTATTTCGATCCGCTGATCGGCGGCGGCATCGAAGCTCTGATCAAGCCCAACACCCGCGCCGTCTTGGTCGAGGCGCCTGGCTCGCAGTCGTTCGAAATGCCTGACGTGCCCGCTATCGCCGCCGTCGCTCACGCGCACCGCGCGCTGGTGATTGACGACAACACCTGGGCGACGCCGCTTTATCACCGCTCGCTCGACCAGGGCGTCGACATCAGCATCCAGGCCGCGACAAAGTATATCGGCGGCCATTCCGACATCATGTTCGGCACCATCTCGGCGAACGCCGACACGTGGCCACTGATCAGCGACGGCATCAAGCTGCTTGGCGTCTGCGCCGGGCCGGACGACGTGTTCCTGGCCCTGCGCGGCCTGCGCACCCTGTCGGTACGACTCGCGCACCACCACAAGTCGGGACTGGAGATGGCGCACTGGCTGGCGGCGCGGCCGGAAGTGACCCAGGTTCTGCACCCCGGACTGGAAAGCCATCCCGGCCATGCGATCTGGAAGCGCGACTTCACCGGCGCGTCCGGTCTGTTCAGCATCGTGCTGCGCGATGCCCCGCAGAAGGCGGTCGATGCCCTGCTCGACACCGTCCAGCTGTTCGGCATGGGCTATTCCTGGGGCGGTTTCGAAAGCCTCGTGATTCCGTTCGATTGCGCCACCTATCGCACCGCCACCAGATGGGCGCCGGGCGGCCCCACCCTGCGGCTGCATATCGGCCTGGAAAACGTCGACGATTTGAAGGCCGATCTGGCGCGCGGCTTCGACGCCTTCAACGCGGCGCGCTAGCAGTCTATAGCCGCATGAGCGGCCGCGACATGCGGGAGTGGTCGTAACAGCAGGACCCGGATGTCGCTGCATTCATCCGGCCCACGCGTGCTGCTCTATCTTGAGGCTTTACGTCCTTCGCGGTCCAACTCCACGGCAACCTCCGAGGCCCAGGCTCCGGGGGCTTCCAACGCAAACGATTGGTGGTCGACTTTGGTTTGAATCGTCACGAACGCTGCAACTGTATTACCTTCCAGTCTTGCTTCAATGAGCCCTTTCGAACTCGTGCCGTAAATCTTGCCGGCTTGACGGTACTCACTTTCGAACCAGTTGCCTGAAATTACCGTGCCATCCTGCTCGATCTCCGCAGAGAAGCGCATCTTGTAAGCCTCGCTCGCGCATTTGAGTTCGAAATCCAGGGATTTCTCCGGCTTCTTGATGACATAGCTTGCCTTGCAGCGAATGCGTTCCCTGGGGCCATCGGAAGGCTTCATCCAGCCTGTCCCAACCCATGCCCCGGCCAGCCCGTCAAACGTCGCCCCTGCATTTGATGAGGCAAGGACCAGACAGCCTGCTACGGCCAGTCCCAAGTGCCGCTTCTTGAGTGCAATCCATACAGACACGTCATCTCTCCCCTGCCACGATGGCGGCACTTCGTTCGGCCCTACTAGCTTGGAGCCCGAGGCGAAAGAATGTTCAAACATTGCGAACCTTGGCAGCCAACTGGATGGCAATGTTGCGCAACAAAAAAGGCTCCTGCGCGAGGCTTCGTGGCCGGTACAGGAACGCCTCAAGCATCAAAACCAACACCGGTGACGGCGGCCGGGAGCGGAATGCCTGCATTGGACCGGGCACCGCCTTCAATGCGGCGTAGCGGTCGCCCCGCGCGTGCAGGCCTGTTCCACGCCCGCAGCGCAATAAAATCATTGATCCCTGTTCGATTGGGCATAGTTTTGTCCGTTCGAGTCAATGACATGGCGAGCGATCATGGGAAGCGTGGTTCTCCTCGACCTGATGGGCGGCATCGCCTTGTTGCTGTGGGGCCTGCACATGGTCCACAGCGGCATCCTGCGCGCCTTCGGTTCCGACCTGCGACTGCTGCTGGCGCGCGCCCTGAAAAACCGCTTCGCCGCCTTTGCTGCCGGCCTTGGGCTGACCGCGCTCCTGCAGAGCAGCACCGCGACGGCGCTGATCACCAGTTCGTTCGCCGCCGAGGGCCTGGTCAGCCTGGTGCCGGCACTGGCGATCATGCTGGGCGCCAACCTCGGCACCACGCTGATCGTACAGGTGTTGTCATACAACATCGCAGCAGCTGCCCCGGTCCTGTTCATCATCGGCCTGCTGGCGTTCCGCACTGGCGCGCGTTCGCGCATCAAGGATCTCGGCCGCGTCTCGATCGGGCTCGGCCTGATGCTGCTGGCGCTGCACATCCTGCTCGACACGCTGGCGCCGGCAGAAAACGCGCCGGGCATGCGCGTGTTCATGAACGCCATCACCGGCGATCCCGTACTGTGTGTCCTGCTCGGTGCGCTGGTGACCTGGCTGGTGCATTCCAGCGTCGCCACCGTGTTGCTGATCATGTCGCTGGCCTACGCGCAGTTCATCACGCCCTACGCCGCGCTGGCGCTGGTGCTTGGCGCCAATCTTGGCAGCGCGATCAATCCGCTGCTGGAAGGCGCGCGGCGCGACAATCCTGCCAGTTACCGGCTGCCGCTCGGCAACCTGCTCAACCGTGCTATCGGCCTTCTTATCGTGATGCCTTTGCTGCGGCCGATCTCCGAAGCCATGGTGGCGTGGCAGCCGGATCTCGCCAAGATGACGGCGGCGTTCCATATCGCCTTCAATGCCGGTACCGCTATCCTGTTCATCGGCCTTCTCGACAACCTTGCGCGACTTCTGAAAAAGCTGCTGCCCGACCGCGTTGCCGATGCCGATCCGTTGCGGCCACGTTATCTTGACGAGAGCGCCCTGGAGACGCCGTCGTTGGCGTTGGCCGACGCCGCGCGCGAGACCCTGCACATGGGCGATCTGGTGGAAGTGATGCTGCGCAAGGTGATGGCGGCACTGATGACCAACGACCGGACGCTGGTGGACCAGGTCTCGCGTATGGACAACACCGTCGACAGTCTCGACGAGGCGATCAAGCTTTATGTGACCAAGCTGACACGGGGGAGCCTCGACGAGCGCGAAGGTCACCGTGCCATGGAGATCATCTCCTTTGCGATCAATCTCGAGCACATCGGCGATATCATCGACAAGAACCTAAGCGAACTCGCCACCAAGAAGATCAAGCGCCGGTTCCAGTTTTCACCGGAAGGGGCGGAGGAACTTTCGGCGTTTCACAAGCGCACGATGGATTCGCTGCGCATCGCGTTCGGGGTCTTCATGTCGGGCGATGTCCGCGAAGCGCGGAAACTGCTCGCGGAAAAAGCCTCTCTGCGCAATGCCGAACTCGCCGCCACCGAGCGTCATCTCGACCGGTTGCGCGAGGGACGACCGGAGAGCATCGAGACCACATCGCTGCATCTCGACGTGCTGCGCGACCTCAGGCGCATTCATTCGCACATCTGTTCGGTGGCCTATCCGGTGCTCGACGCGGCTGGCGAACTGCCGGCGAAGGTGCTGGCGGGCGAGCCGCTGGCGCTGTCGAATCCGACCGCGCATCCGTCGCCGAGATGATTCAGCTGTCGAGCGTCTTCGATCCGCTGGCGTGGTTCTTGATGATCAGCATGATGTTGCGAACGTAGATCACCGTGGCGAAGGCCTGGCCGAGAATGATCACCGGCTCGCGCTTGGCGATGCCGTAGACCAGGGTCATCAGTCCGCCGGCCATCGAGAAGAACCAGAACGCCATCGGCACGACGCTTTGTCCGGCGCGCTCGCTGGAAATCCACTGCACCAGGAAGCGCGCGGTGAACAGCAGCTGCGCCACCAGGCCGAAGGCGAGCCAGAAATCAAACTTGGCGACGAAGACGTCGTAGAGATAGTCGCCCAGCGTCTGGCCATAATGAATCAGCATTATTTGAACTCGGTTGCGACCGGCGTCGCACGTTTGCGGCGGATCAGCCACCAGACGCCGGCGAGATCCATGATGCCGATCCACAGCCGGTCGAAGAAGCCGTAGTTGGATACGCCGGAATGGCGCGGCCGGTCGATCACGTCGACATAGGCGATGTCAAAACCCTCGCGGCGCACCAGCGCCGGCAGGAAGCGGTGCAGGCCGTCGAAATATGGCATCGACAGGAACACGTCGCGGCGAAAGCACTTCAGGCCGCAGCCGGTGTCGCGCGTGCCATCCTTCAGGATCGCATTGCGCACGGCATTGGCGATACGCGACTGCATCTTCTTGAAGCCGGTATCCTTGCGGCCGACGCGCTGTCCGGCCGCGAGGCCGACGCGGCCGTTGCCGTTCATCACGGCGGCGATCAGGTCGGGCAGGAACGCCGGATTGTTCTGGCCGTCGCCGTCCAGGGTCGCCACGATGGCGCCGCGCGCGGCACGCACACCGCTCCGTACTGCCGCCGACTGGCCGGAGGACTTGGCATGATCGAGGCGACGAAGGTTGGAACGCTGCTTCATCAGGTCAGCGAGGCGCTGCGGGGTCGCATCGGTGGAACCGTCATTGACGTAGATGATCTCGTAGGGCCAGCGACCGTCGAGCGCCGCCGCGATCTCGGCGATGACGGGCGCGACATTGTCCGCCTCGTTGCGCACCGGCACAACGATCGAAACGTCAACGGTGGAAGTCTCGGGAAACGACAAAGCAAGGCTCGAGGTTGGAGGTGGTTCCCACGGGAACCCGGCCTGCGGACCTGGCCCGCAGAGCCCGCTTCTATGGGGCGAATGCTCCGCGGGCAACCCTTTTGAGGTGCGACAGCGAGGGGCCGGCGAGCGGATCGATGGTGCCGTCGGGGCGGATTGTGAAGGCCAGATGGCGGGCGGCGAACCAGTAGCGCACGAACATGGCACCGACCACCCCGACCAGAGCGCCCGCGACCACATCGCTGGGATGGTGCGCCAGCAGCACGAGACGGCTGAGGCAGATGGCAATGACGTAGATGATCATCACCAGCCGCGCCCGCGGCCACACCGCCGATACCGCAAATGCCAGCGCCGCACTCGCCACGGCATGGCCGGACGGAAAGCTGGCATAGGTCTCGCTCCAGGCAAACAGCGAGTAATTGAAGGGATTCGCGACGCCGCCGACGAACGGCCGGCCGCGGCCGACGACCCCCTTGATAACTTCGCCGGCCAGGACCGGCAGCAGCACCGCGAGAAACACGAATGCGAGACGGGTCTCGCACGCGATCAGCACCGCCCGCCCATGCCCGCGAACCCGCGGCGAGAGCATCGCCACCACGACAAGCAGTGCCGCTATCGTCCACAGAAGATAGGTCGACTTGCCGAAGTCGGTCAGAATGCGGACCGGCCACAGGCTTGCGGTGCCGCGCGGTGGCATCAGCCCGATCTCGATGGCGTCCAGTGCGACCATCAGCACGACAACGGCTACAGCGACCACGGCTGTCAGTGCCAGCGAGCGTCGCGCCCAGCGGCGGCCGGCCTCGGCACGCCGCGAATGCGATGGCGACCGCACCAGTTGCGCGAGCGACAGCGATACGAAGGCGAATAACCGTGCGAAATAGCCGTTCGCCGGCCCGGAGGCTGAGCCGCTCGACATCCTATTCGGTGCCTTCGGACCGGAAGATGGCAATCGAGATCGCCCTGCCCTGCGAGAAGTTGTAGCCCTCGATCCGGGTGGCCACATTATAGCGCAGCCCGATCGCCTCGGCACGTTGCGCGAAGCCCCGTTCCGAACGCGCCTCCACCAGCGCGAAACGACAGCTGCCCTGGCCGAGGAAGTCCGCCGCTCCGGAGCCGTCGGTGAGGACTGTCGACGTACCTGTCATGAACACCAGGCTGGGCTCGTGATAGCCGGCGGCAGCGGCTCCCGGCCCGGCGCAGACCCCCCCCGCCGCTCAAGCGCAGGACTGTCGCAGCGGCTGGACGGACGGCGGCCTGCCCTGCCAGCCGCGGCCTAGACTGAGGAAAATCCTGCGGAGACCGTCCGATGAGCCGTACCGAAACCGACAGCCTGGGCCCCATCGAGGTGGCG
>LNAP01000219.1_pt5 | contig 36851 bp, 34 predicted proteins | sample 602601 | NCBI WGS metagenome assembly LNAP01 (sample SAMN02440304, study PRJNA202911) | soil metagenome | biome: Subtropical and temperate rainforests or woodlands; isolation source: soil samples (1 kg each in a 20% v/v slurry with milli Q water) were... ... | reverse complement strand
CGCCCTGTACGAATACCGCGGCCTGTTCTGGCGCCGTCCGTACCTGACCGCCGTGCTGACCGTGATGATGCTGTCCCTGGCCGGCATCCCGCTGACCGCAGGCTTCATCGGCAAGTTCTACATCGTCGCAACCGGTGTCGAAGCCCACGAATGGTGGCTGGTTGCCTCCCTGGTGCTGGGCAGTGCCATCGGCGTGTTCTACTACCTGCGCGTGATGGTCACCCTGTACCTGATCGAGCCAAACCTGCGCCGTGTGGATGCCGAGTTGCACTGGGAACAGAAAGCAGGCGGCGTGATGCTGCTGGCTATCGCCCTGCTGGCATTCTTCCTGGGCGTGTACCCACAACCGTTGCTCACCCTGGTGCAGCATGCGGTGATGGCGGGTTGATCGCTTAAGCTCAAGCAGTAAACAGAACGGCACCTTAGGGTGCCGTTTTGCGTTTCTGGGAAAGGTTCAAGCTCCCTGCCCAGCGCAAGGAATATTCCTTACTGAAATGCCTCCGTGTCTGGCATCTCCCTGCCAGAGCCGCTCGTATGGTGTATGCGCTTTAGGAAGAATCCCACGTCAGGCTCACTTGACCCCTGGCAGATGGGCCACCAAACTATACGCAGGCTACGTACAGAACATGGATGCTCTATTTATCGAACTGCCGCCCTTTGAGCGGTACCGCAAGGACTACCTGACTGACGAACTGTTTCACGGCTTTCAACAAGAGCTAATGAAGAACCCCGAAGCGGGAGCCGTGATGGAAGGCACCGGTGGGTTACGCAAGCTGCGCTTCGTCGATGAACGACGAAACAAAGGCAAACGGGGTGGATTACGCGTCATCTACTACTGGTGGTCAGGCGGCACTCAATTTTGGTTGTTCACGCTGTACGGCAAGCACGAGCAAAGCGACTTGAGCCCACAACACAAAAAAGCCCTCAAGCAACTGCTGGACAGGGAAATCAACGCGAGAGGATTCACATGAAACGTGACATTTATTCCGAACTGGTCGAAGGCTTCGATGCCTTGGCCAACGAGCGCCAAGGCAAGGTCACCCTACGTACCCATACCGTGCAGCAAAACAAACTGGCCCCTCTTACCGCTGAAGACGTGATTGCGGTGCGACAACAACTCAATCTTTCCCGTGCTGTATTTGCCATGTACCTACGCACCAATACACGCACCCTGGAAAACTGGGAGCAGGGCCGGGCCAAACCGAACGCCCAGGCCGCGTTGCTGATCCGCCTGGTCGAGAAATTCCCCGACACGGTGGAACGGCTGGCGGCGGTATGACGGATTTTCGAAAGCGGGTACAAAATGACCGATGCGGGCAAAAAACTCAACAACGGCAAGGGCGTAAGGCTACTTACCGGTTAACGTCTAAATATCTTTTGTTCAAGGTTGAAAATTGTTCCACGTCGTTTTAGTCGCACCGGAAATTCCGCCCAACACGGGCAATGCGATTCGTTTGTGTGCCAACACGGGGGCGCGTTTGCATCTGGTCGAGCCGCTGGGGTTTGATTTATCCGCAGCCCAACTGCGGCGTGCGGGGATGGATTATGCCGAGTTGGCCGTGGTTACTGTGCATACGGACTGGGCTGCATGCTGCGAAGCGCTCGCTGCAGTGGGTGCTATGCGGTTTTTTGCGCTGACAACCAAGGGGCAACATTGTTATGCCAATGCGCCCTGGGGGACGGCTCCTTGGGATGCCGACTTTCCAGCCGAGTTGCCTAATGTCAATGTGCCCAATGCAAATGTTGCCAATGGGTTGACCAAACACTCCCCCAGCAATGGCGCACCGCGATTTTTGCCCGATGACGTGTTTGTTTTTGGTTCCGAGACGCGAGGCTTGCCCGCGCATGTGCTCAAAGATATTGCGACGGAGAACCGGTTGCGTTTACCGCTCATGCCGGGCAACCGCAGCTTGAATTTATCCAATACCGTCGCGATTGTGGTGTATGAAGCCTGGCGGCAGCAGGGTTTTTCGGGTGGGGCTTGAGTTTTGTGGGGGTCGCTGCGCCTGTTGGCTGGATGGCCGTTGTGACGCTTACTCAGAACCCGCGTCCCGCGCCATGAGTTGCTGTACGGTTTCCCGTGGGGAGGCCTTGCCCGCCAGAAGTTGAGCAACCGCTGTGGTAATGGGCATGTTGACGCGCATGTCGGCGGCACGCTGGGCGACTTCACGGGCGGTGGAGATGCCTTCTGCAACATGCCCCAGGCTGTTTTGGATGTCGGCGAGCGTACGTCCTTCGGCAAGCAATAAACCCACTCGCCGATTGCGCGATAAATCACCTGTGCAGGTGAGAATCAAATCGCCCAAACCTGTTAGCCCCGTGAAGGTGTCGCGGTGCGCGCCAAGCGCTGTGCCGAAACGGGTGATTTCAACCAGGCCACGCGTAATGAGCGCCGCGCGTGCGTTATTCCCCAGGCCTAATCCATCGCTCACGCCTGTGGCGATGGCCATGATGTTCTTCGCCGCGCCGCCGACTTCCGCGCCGATCAGGTCATCATTGGCATAAATGCGCACATGGCCGCCGTGCAAGGCATGGGCAAATTGTGTGGCAAAAGCCATATCCGGCGAGGCCAGGGTCAGCGCGGTGGGCAGCCCGCGTGCGACTTCCAGGGCAAAGCTCGGACCCGTGAGCGCGCCGTAAGCGTGGGCTGCGGCCTGCCGCGGGTGGGCAGAAAAAACCTCGGCCACCAGTTGGTGCGGCAATTTGCCGGTGGCCGCTTCCAGACCTTTGCACAGCCAAATAAAGGGCGGCATGGCGCTGCCTGTACTGGTTGTCGAGTATTGCTGTTGCAGGCGCTCAAGCAAAGGGCGCAAGCCGGCCAGCGGCGTGGCCAGGATAAGGAGTTCAGCGTTGGCAATGGCGGCGGTGAGGTTGCTGTGAATTTCCAGCGAATCCGGGAAGGGGCAGCCGGGCAAGTAACGCTGGTTTTCACGCTGCGTTTGCATCTGTGCAACTTGTACCTCGTCCCTCGCCCACAGGCGTACCGAATGGCGTGCGGCAAACGCAATTGCGGCAGCCGTGCCCCAGGCGCCGGCGCCCAATACGCTTATTTGCATGAGGTTTGGCCCATGGCGGTTTTAGCGGAAATCCGGCAGCTTGCCATCATCATGTGTTTACCAACCCCAGACTTGATTCGCCTTGATAAACCCTTGCTGTCCATCACGATGCCTGACCTTGAGCCAGCCATTGGGCGGGGTGCTTGGCTGGGCATTCGTTTCAGTGCCTGACTTCGTGGCGGCTTGGATACTCCCGCCAGTGTTTTGCAGCTCAAGCAGCACATCCCGCACGGCTTCAAATACCACGGGCGCTTGGTCGCCCGCGCTAGCGCGTATTTGCGCAAGCGTTGCGGTCACAATCAGTTGCCGATGATCGCCGAGATATTTTTTCTCAACCCAGGCGAGCGTGCCTTCTGCATCGCGCACCTTGACCCAGCCTTCAACATTCACCACGCGCTCTACCGGCGTGCCTGTGCGCATGACAAACAGGGGCTTGGCCTTGGTCGATGGGGCGTCAAAAAAAATGGCAGGCGCGGTGGTGGATAAAAAGTCCAGCGCGTAGGTGGCGTGTGACACCCCCAAACTCAAGAACGCCAAGCCGAGGAATGCCGGGCTCTTGAGCCTGGCATTTAAACCCCGGCCTGTCCGGCGGCTTGCTTGTACCAGGTCGGCAGGTCGAATCGTTTGCGTCAATTGGCTAGGCTGTGTCATTAAATGATGGCGTTGATTTGCCGCGTCTATGGGATGGGTCTTGGCTGGGCTGGCCTGCATTGCAAATGACTCGATATGCTTTGCGCGACGCCGTGTTGCCAGAGCCGACTTTTTACGGCTGCCATGGCGGGTTTGATTACTGTCTTTATTGCAGCGTATTGGCGCCATTGCCCGCTGCTTGTTCTGCGGCACGTTGCTGGTAGAGCGCTTCAAAATTCACCGGCGCTAACAGCACGGGTGGAAAGCCTGCGCGGTTTACTGCGTCGGAAATGGTTTCACGCACATAGGGAAAGAGGATGTTCGGGCAGCCTACCGAGAGGACGGGTTCCATATCGTCAGCGGAGATGTTTTTGATCTGGAAAATGCCGGCTTGCGCGGCTTCCACGAGGAAGAAAACCTTGTCTTCTTTTTTTGCGGTCACGGTTACGGTCACGGCGACATCAAACAGGCCTTCACTGAGATCGGTGGCAACGGTTTGAATTTCAATGGCAATGGCGGGCGCTTCACGCTCAAGGAAAATCTGTGGTGCATTGGGAACTTCAACCGATAAATCGCGGACGTAAATTTTCTCGATGCTGAAAACGGGTTGTTGGTCGCTCATGATATTTAATTTAAATGGGCAAGATAAGAAGAATGGGTAAAAGCCATTCAGGGGGACACTGGCTGACTTGACATTTTAAGTGTGTCAAGCCGCCAGCAAAGGATCCAGGCCGCCTTGCTGGTCAAGCGCGAAGAGATCATCAAAACCACCGACGTAGGTGTCACCAATGAAAATTTGCGGCACGCTGCGGCGGCCAGTTTTTTCCATCATTTCGGCACGTCGTTCGGGGTTGATATCCACGCGGATTTTCTCGATAGCTTGCACGCCCTTGCGCGCCAGTAATTGCTCAGCGCGTACGCAGTAAGGGCAAACAGCTGTTGAATACATCACCACTTTGGCCACAATCAATCCTTTCGTTCTGGGTGGGTTACTTTTTATTTTGTCGTTACCGGCAGTTTTGCTTCAAGCCAGCTGGTCATGCCTCCTTTGAGCACAAAAACCTTGTCAAATCCGGCCTTCCTTAAAGTGCCTGCGGCAGATGCTGCGCGATTGCCTGAAACGCAACAGAGAATGAGCGGACGTTTTTTGAGCTTTTCCAGTTCCGGAAGTTTTTCGGCCAGGGTCGGCATGGCGATATGGCGGGCGCCTGCGATATGGCCTTTAGCCCATTCGTCACTGGTCCGCACATCAATGACCACAGCGTTTTCCCTGTTCATCAGACGGGTGGTTTCATTGGCCGAGAGTGATTGACTGTCACTGCCTTGCAGCAACGGCCACAAGAGCATGACGCCAGAGATCAGGGCGAGGCTGACCCACATCCAGTTTTGTTGCAGAAATTCCATGAGCGTTTGATGTCCTCTTAGTGTCGGGTTGGTGTTGTTGGGGTTGCCATCGTGGGGTCGCAATTCTGAGCCTGTTACAGCCGTCGCTTATTCTAACGCCCGTAGTTCCGCTGAGCCAAATCTGTCAACTTCGTTGCACTAACGTTCATGGTAAGTAAGCACCACCGGCTGATGATGAAACACGCGAAAGGCAGCATAAAGGCCCGCCTCCGCCCAGCCTTCTTTCACGGGGAGGTTGCGCTATGGCTTGCTGCGCCCGGTGATTACATGGCGCGCTTGGCTCAGGTATTTCACGTTAACCTGCCCGTGATCAGCACTTCGCTTTGTCTGAGGGAGATGCATGCAATCGCACGCTAAAATGGCCTTTTTATCGGATGGGGTGTTTCATGTACAAAATTGTTCTTTTACGTCATGGCGAGTCGGTCTGGAATCAGGAAAACCGGTTTACGGGGTGGTACGACATTGGCCTCACCCCCAAAGGCCTGGCGGAGGCAGAGGCGGCTGGGAAATTATTGCGTGAGCAAGGTTTCAAGTTTGATCTGGCCTACACCTCGGTGTTGCGTCGGGCGATTAAAACCTTGTGGACGGTGTTGGAAGCGCTTGATCGCATGTGGATTCCTGTGCAGCATTCCTGGCGGCTGAATGAGCGGCATTATGGCGCGCTACAAGGCCTGGACAAGGCCGAAACAGCCGCTAAGTATGGCGATGAACAAGTGCTGATCTGGCGTCGCTCTTATGATGTGCCGCCGCCTGCGCTGAGCGATACTGATGAGCGCCTGGCCGTGGGCGACCCGCGTTATGCGAGCATTCCAGCGACCGGGTTGCCGCGTACCGAGTGTTTGAAAGACACCGTAGCACGCGTGCTGCCTTTCTGGAATGACACCATTGCACCCAGTATCAAAGCGGGCAAGAGCGTGATCATTGCCGCACACGGCAACAGTCTGCGCGCCTTGATCAAATATCTTGACGAGGTCTCGGACAACGATATTGTCGGCTTGAACATCCCTACCGCGCAACCCTTGGTGTATGAGCTGGATGCCGATCTCAAGCCGATCCGGCATTACTATCTGGGCGATCAGGAAGCCATTAACGTGGCTATTCGGGCCGTGGCCAACCAAGGTAAAACCAAGGGGTGAGATGGCTTGCGAAGCCGCGTTGGCTGTACCGGGCAAGCGCGCTGGCACGGTGGTGTGGTCGGGCGGGTTTTTTGCTGTGTTTTTCGCTTTATTTGGCTGCCGCTTACGTCCCGTCTGGCTGGGCGGCGGGCGATACTCGGGCGGCGAAGGTAAACACGCCTAACAGCAAAACCCAGAAGGCACCTCCTCAGGCAAGGAATCAGGCAAGGAATAAAAAAAACACCACGAAGCTTTCTTCCCGCCAGACCCGCAAGGCAACCGCTCGGTCTGCGGCAGATGGGCAGCATCGCCAGTCTCTAAATGGCGATGCAGCGGAATCCAAAAGTGATTTGACAGATGTCAGGGCGCGCATTCAGTCGCTGAGCCGTGATTTGTCGACAACAGAGCAATCCAAAGTGGCCGTCAGTAATCAGCTGCGCGCCACGGAAGCGGCGATTGCCGAGACTAACCAGCGCTTGCAGAAGCTCACTCAGGAGCGGCAGGCAGTCGAGCAAAAGCTGGCCGAATTGCAGGTGGAAAATAAGCGCCTGGCCGAGCAAACCGTGGCGCAGCAAGCGCAGTTGTCAAACTTGTTGAATCGCCAGTTTTTAGGGGGCGAATCCGATGCCTTGAGTTTGTTGTTGTCAGGGCAGGATCCTAATCAGATGGCACGGGATCAGTATTTTCTGACCCAGCTTTCCCGTGCCAAGGCGGATCTCGTGCACACCCTGCAAACCACGGCGCGTGAGCAGCAGCGGGTGCTGCAGGCGGTGAGCCAGCAACAGGCACGTCTGGATGATATTGCCCGCCAGCAGAAGGTAAGCCGTGATCAGTTAGTCGTGCAGCAGCATCAGCGTGCAGCGATGGTGGCGCAATTAGCGGAGCGGATTCGTGGGCAGAGGAGTGAGATTGCCGATTTAAAGCGCGATGAGCAGCGTTTGACGAACTTGATTGCGACCTTGGCTGCGGCCGCGCGCAAGAAGGCCGCTGCGCAAAAGGCCGCCGCTGAAGCTGCAGCGGCAAAAAAAGAGGCTGCTGTCGTGAAAAATGAGACGGCTATCAATAGGGAAAACAGCAGGGAAAACAGCAGGGAAAGCAGCAGAAAAGTCGGCGCTGGCGATACGGCGGCGCCAGCGCCCCCACGGCCAGCGGTGAAGAGCTATGAGCCGGGCGTTGTTGGTGGCGCGTTTTCAGCCTTGCGCGGTAAGCTGCGCATGCCCGTCACTGGCGAGGTAATTGGCCGTTTTGGCAGTGCGCGTGCGGAAAGTGGCGTGGCGTGGAAGGGGTTATTCATCCGCGCAGCGAATGGTGCCTCGGTACGTGCCGTCTCTGAAGGCCGCGTGGTTTTCGCCGATGGGTTGCGCGGCTTTGGCAATCTGTTGATCATTGACCATGGTGATAATTTTCTCTCTGTCTATGGCAATAATGAATCCCTGCTGGTGGGCGTGGGTGTTGCTGTGTCCGCCGGACAGCCGGTGGCCACCGTTGGCAATAGCGGCGGATATCCTGAGCCGGGTTTATACTTCGAACTGAGGCATCGTGGGCAGGCGTTTGATCCCGCAAAATGGTTAGGTCGTCGTTAGCCCAGGTCTCGGATCGTCTTGGATCTTGGGTCAGCAATGCCCTGGTTTTAAGGTCCAAATTTTAAGTTTCAAGTAAACCCAGGCGCGGACTGCAGGCTGGATGGCCGCTCGCTGTTCATGCCTGTGTTGCAAAGTTCGTTTTTTTGAAGTTTCATCCTGTTTTTCACATTCATTCATGGTCCACTGGGGCTGACGGAGTTTTTATGCGCAGTGCTTTGCAAAAAATTGGTTTGCTCACCGCAGGTTTGCTCGCTGGCGTGTTTGTCAGCCTGAATTTTTCTGCCACTGCAGGCAAGGATGCTGCGGTTTCGTCCTTGCCTGTTGAGGAGCTGCGCAGCTTTGCCGATGTGTATGGGGCGATCAAGCAGGGTTACGTAGAACCTGTGGATGATAAAACCCTGATCACGCACGCGATTAGCGGCATGTTGGAAAACCTGGATCCGCACTCGGCGTATCTGGATGCCGAAGCTTTCAAGGAAATGCAGGTCGCCACACAAGGTGAGTTTGGTGGTTTGGGCTTGGAAGTCGGCATGGAAGACGGGATAGTGAAAGTGGTTTCGCCCATTGAGGACACGCCTGCGTACAAGGCGGGTTTAAAGTCCGGGGACTTGATCATCAAGCTGGACGATACTTTCGTCAAAGGGCTGACGCTCAACGAAGCGGTTAAAAAAATGCGTGGCAAACCGAAAACGACCATCCGTCTGACGGTGTTCCGCAAAGGCGAGAGCAAGCCTTTTGAAGTGACGTTGACGCGCGAAAAAATCAAAGTGCAAAGCGTGAAATCCAAAGCACTCGAAGGCGGCTATGGCTATTTGCGCGTGACGCAGTTTCAGGAAGAAACCAATGCCGATCTGGTCAAGCATCTGGAAAAGCTCATGAAGGAGGAAAAGGGCGGGCTCAAGGGCCTGGTGCTGGATTTGCGCAATGACCCCGGAGGCTTGCTCACTGGTGCGATTGGTGTTTCTGCCGCCTTTTTGCCCCCGAAAACCCTGGTGACTTCAACCGAAGGCCGCACGGAAGACGCCAAGCGCCGCTTCACCACGGATCCTGCGGATTATCTGCGGCGTGGCCAGGAGGATTACATGAAGAATCTGCCAGCGGTGGTGAAAACCGTGCCTATGGTGGTGCTGGTCAATGGCGGTTCGGCGTCCGCGTCTGAAATTGTTTCAGGTGCCTTGCAAGACCATAAACGCGCCATCATCATGGGCACGCAAACTTTTGGTAAAGGCTCCGTGCAAACGGTGTTGCCATTATCGAACGATACCGCGATCAAGCTCACTACGGCGCGTTATTACACGCCGTCGGGCCGTTCTATCCAGGCCAAGGGCATAACCCCTGACATTGTGGTGGAAGAAAGCGCGAATGGCAAAGCCGGGATGAGCTTGCGCGAGGCGGATCTTGAGCGGCATCTGGCAAATGATAAAGAAAAAAATGTAGCCACCAAGCCTGACAGCGACGCTGATAAAGCCCATGAGAAAGGCAAGGCGGGCGATAAGAAGAACAAAACAGACGATAGCGACGAGGACACACGCAAACCGTTTGAATATGCATCTAAAGATGATTATCAGCTCGCGCAAGCGGTGAATCTATTAAAAGCTTTGCAAATTCTCAAGCGCTGATTGACTTATCGGGCTTGGCGAATGGAGCGGTGAGATGAGCAAAATGTCCCCCGAAAAGGCGCGCGAACTACGCGATGCTGGGGGACATCGACCGCGTGGCGGGGCAGTTCAGCCGACTGATGGCCGGAAATACGATGCATTTATTTTGGCGTCTGGCCTGCAAAAGCATCGTGTGTTGCGTTTTGACGCGCGCTATCCGGCGGATGTGGCCGAGGCGCAAGTGCTGCTTGGCGGACTGCCTGATTTCACAGTGGACAGAGGGCTAGGGCCGCATGCCTTGTTAATCCGTTATGCGGTCAATGATTACACTCTGGAAGGTATTGCCAAGGCGCTAGGCAAACAAGGTTTTCACTTGGATAATGCTTGGCATGCACGCCTTGCCCGCGCGTTCATCGCTTTTTTGGAGGAGACGCAATTACGCAATTTGTATGGTCCGCAACGCCTGATCAAAAAATCACAGGATATTTATTCCAAGGCGTGGGATCACCATATGCATGGCGACCATGACGATACGCCAGCGGAGCTGCGCCAGGATAAGTGAGCAAAATAAGTAAAAAAGATAAAGCAGACAATCCCCATGAATGACGAGCAACTGCTACGCTACAGCAGGCATATTTTGTTGCCTGAGATTGGCATTGAAGGCCAGGATGCCATTAACAACGCGCGTGTGCTGATCGTGGGTGCCGGTGGCCTGGGTTCGCCTGCCGCGTGTTATCTTGCCGCCGCTGGCGTGGGCACGTTGGTGCTGGCCGATGGTGATGAGGTAGATCTCACCAATTTGCAGCGCCAGATTTTGCATCGCACGGATGCGGTGGGTGAAGCGAAGGCCATATCCGGCAAGCACACGTTGGCAGCGCTCAACCCGCAATGTGAAGTGATTGCCATCACGCAACGGCTGGAGGGCGATGCGCTGGCGGCGCAAGTGGCATTGGCTGACGTGGTGCTTGATTGTTGCGATAATTTTGCTACCCGACATATGATCAACCGCGCTTCTGTCAAGCACCGCAAGCCCTTGGTGTCGGGCGCGGCGATTCGCTTTGATGGGCAAATTACCGTGTTTGATCCGCGCGAGCCGGATGCGCCGTGCTATGACTGCTTGTTCCCGGAAGCCGAAGCGGCGGACGATCTGCGCTGTGCCGTGACGGGGGTTTTTGCGCCGCTCACCGGCATTATCGGTAGCATGCAGGCGGCTGAAGCGTTAAAGCTCATCATGAGCTGCGGACAATGCTTTAGTGGGCCACGTGTTGGTGGGAAAAGCTTTGCTGGAAGAAGCCTTAGCGGGCGATTGTTGTTGCTGGATGCCTTCAATATGACTTGGCGAGAAGTGCGTGTGCCGCGTGATGCGGGGTGTGCCGTGTGCGGTACAGCGGTACGCGAACTATAAAAACCGTGCGCGGGTAAAAAGGTTATCCGAAGCGGTATCCCGTGGGACGGCGCTGATGATACGGTGCTCGATAATGTTTAAACGCGGTGTGGCAGCCAAATCCGTCAGCACGTTCCCGCCATCATGCCACATCCCGCGTGCCGAGTCCCCCAGTAACACCGGGGCTTGATAGAGCAGCAATTCATCCACGCAGGCGGCGGAGATTAAAGCGCCATTCAAGCGCGCACCGGCTTCGATCAGGATCTCGTTCATGCCGCGGCGGCCAAGCTCGGCGAACAAGGCAGGCAAATCCACCTGTCCATGCCTATTGGGCAAGGGCAAAACTTCAGCGCCCGCAGATTCCAAGTGCTGGCGGCGCCCGGGATGGGCAGTAGCGCAAACGATGAGCACCTGCGGCTGTGCGTTTGTGTGGTTTAAAACAGCCGCATCAGGCGGTGTTTGCAGTTGGCTATCCACAAGCACTTTGCATGGCTGGCGTGGGGTACGGACCCCGCGCACATTGAGTTGAGGGTTGTCCGCCAAGACGGTGCCGATACCCGTTAAAACCGCGCATGAGCGCGCGCGCCACTGGTGTACGTCTTGTCGCGCCGCTGGACTGGTGATCCATTGCGATACGCCATTTTGCAGCGCGGTTTTACCGTCCAGGCTAGCCGCAATTTTGAGTCTGACCCAAGGTTTGCCGCGCGTCATGCGCGCAACGAAGCCGATGTTTAATTCATGCGCTTCGTCACCCAGCAAGCCACAGGCCGTTGCAATGCCAGCAGCATTCAAGCGCGCCAGCCCTTGCCCGGCAACGAGTGGATTGGGGTCTTGCATGGCAGCAACCACGCGAGCTACGCCAGCGCGGATGAGTGCTTGCGCACAAGGCGGGGTGCGGCCGGTGTGGCTGCAGGGTTCCAGCGTGACATAGGCTGTTGCGCCGACTGCTGTGAGTCCGTGCGCGGCGGCATCGTTTAGCGCAACCACTTCGGCATGTGGCCCGCCGGCCTTTTCGTGCCAGCCTTCGCCAATAACTTGGCCGTCCTTGACAATCACGCAGCCAACGCGCGGGTTGGGCGTGGTGGTGTATAGGCCGCGTTCAGCGAGCTGCAAGGCTTGCGCCATAAAGCGCTGATCGTCGGCGGAGAAAGTCATTGGACAGGGTGCGGGTTTATTGCCCGGCAGGTGAGGTTGGGCTGGCAGAAGATGCGGGCGGTGTTTCCACCTCACGGATAGCATTCGAGAACTCATTCACGTCTTCAAAATTGCGATACACGGAAGCAAAGCGAATGTAGGCAATGTTGTCGAGTTTTTTGAGCTCACGCATCACCAGCTCGCCAATGCGGTCGGACGCCACTTCACGCAGGCCGAGTTGCACCAGGCGTTCTTCAATCCTATCCAGCGCGGCATCCAGGCTTTCCGTCGTCACCGGACGTTTGCGTAAGGCCAGCATCATGCTGGCCTTGCATTTATCCCGTTGATACTCTGTGCGGCTGCCGTTTTTCTTGATTACCTGCGGCAGTTGCAATGCCACGCGCTCATAGGTGGTAAAGCGCTTTTCGCAAGCCGTGCAGCGACGGCGACGGCGTACGGTGTCGCCGTCTTCGTTTTCACGCGTGTCGACTACTTGCGTGTCGTCTGCCTTGCAGAAAGGGCATTTCATGGCGAGCACCGCTCGCCATGAAATGCCCTTCTGCCGCGATGTGAGCTTTTCCTGCTGCCCCCTTTCCGCGAAAGGGGGTGATTAGCCAGCGTCTCCGCCAAGCGGAGACGCTCTGGCTGCGGGAGAGGGCATTTGCCCTTCTCCCTTCTCCCTTCTCTCTTTCCGTAATCAGCCATAGACCGGATATTGTTTGCACAGCGCGGCGACTTCGCTGCGCACGCGGGCGAGAACGGCCTCATCTAGAGGCGCGTCCAGCACGTCGGCAATCAGGTTGGTTACGTGCTCGGCTTCGATTTCCTTAAAGCCGCGCGTGGTCATTGCCGGGGTGCCGATGCGAATGCCCGAAGTGACAAAGGGTTTTTGCGGGTCATTCGGAATGGCATTTTTGTTGACGGTGATATGCGCATTGCCCAGCGCAGCTTCGGCTTCTTTGCCGGTAATGTTTTTGCTTTGCAAGTCAACCAGAAATACATGTGACTCCGTGCGCCCTGAAATAATGCGCAGGCCGCGCGACTTCAATACCTTGGCCATGACTTGCGCGTTGTTGATCACCTGCTCCTGATAATGGCGGAAGTCGCTGCCCATGGCTTCCTTGAAAGCCACGGCCTTGGCGGCGATCACATGCATGAGCGGGCCGCCTTGCAGGCCGGGGAAAATCGCTGAGTTGATGGCTTTTTCATGCTCGGCCTTCATCAAAATCAAGCCGCCGCGCGGCCCGCGCAAGGTTTTGTGCGTGGTGGAGGTCACCACATCCGCATGCGGCACCGGGTTGGGATAGCAGCCAGCGGCAATGAGCCCCGCATAGTGCGCCATATCCACCATGAAAATCGCGCCGACCGCCTTGGCGACTTTGGCAAAGCGCACAAAATCAATGCGCAGGGAATAAGCCGAAGCCCCGGCGATGATCAGTTTGGGCTTATGTTCATGTGCCAGGCGCTCCATTTCATCGTAATCAATCGCTTCGTTGGCATCCAGGCCATAAGGAATGACGTTAAACCATTTGCCCGACATATTCACCGATGCGCCATGCGTTAAATGTCCGCCCATGGCCAGGTTCATGCCGAGGATGGTGTCGCCCGGCTTTAAAAACGCCATGAACACGGCTTGATTGGCTTGTGAGCCGGAGTTGGGCTGCACGTTTGCGCAATCCGCGCCGAACAGTTTTTTGGCGCGCTCAATGGCCAGTTGCTCGGCCACATCCACAAACTCGCAGCCGCCGTAATAACGCTTGCCCGGGTAGCCTTCGGCATATTTGTTGGTGAGTTGGGAGCCCTGGGCTTCGAGCACGGCGCAGGAAACGTAGTTTTCAGAAGCAATCAGCTCAATGTGATCTTCCTGACGCTGCGTTTCGTCCTGTATGGCTGCCCACAATTCGGCGTCGGTTTTAGCGAGGGTGTCTTGCTTGGAAAACATGGCGATATCCTGTTAAAAAGGGGTAAACGGAATGAGCGGACGATTTTAGCATTCAGTCCATCAAGGCTCCATTGGTAGGAGAAATAGGGCGTTATTCAATTGGCGGCTATGCTTGGCTGAGCGCTGCATTTTAAAAAGTCAGTGCCCCGACCCCTTTGCTGCCCGCTGAGGGAAAATCAAAATACACGCAATGATGACTGCGATAAGTGTGGCTGATGCTGAATAGCGACTCAAAGCCAAACCTCCTTCGCTCACTGGTTTGTCAAGGAAGTCGCCGACTACCGCGCCCAGTGGTCGCGTCAGAATGAATGCTGTCCAGAAAAGTGTGGTTCTTGAAATTTTCGTCCAGAAATATGCTGCTATTACCAAGGCTAAAAGGGCGCTAAAAACGATAGCGCCTCCAAGGTATCCAAGGCCTGCCGTGTCTGCCGTCCAGTCACCTAACGCGGTGCCTAGCGTCTGTGAAAACATGATTGTCACCCAATAAAAAATTTCTGCTTTCGGTGAAATTACGCTGGCGACGGAAAGCGAGCCGAGCGACCAATACCAGGTGACCAAAGACGCCATCAGCAGCATGAATAAAAGTGAAGTGCCCCCAGCGTAGCCTATGCCAAGTGAGCGATCTGCGAAATCCGCCAGGGTTGTCCCCACCGTTGTTGTTGCAATAATCGTCGTCCAGTAAATCACAGGGTGAAAACGTTGCGCCTTAATCTGGATGACAACTGCAACAAGAAAAATCACCGCAAAAACTGCGGTACTCACCAGGTAACCCAGATTCATTGACATCGACACAGCATCACCGCCGGTTTCGCCCAACGTCGTGGCGGCGATCTTGATTAGCCAGAAAATCAATGTCAGTTCAGGGACTTTGCTTAATGTTGCTGCTGTTGTGCGGTTCATAGGTTGAATTCTTTTAGTGGTTTGAAAATCTCATGCGGCGAACTATGCCAGCTCATCCAGCGCTACTGTGAGGTGTGCTTGATCGCCCCAAGTGATGATTTGCCAGAGGTGTGCAGAGGGGCTTGTGTCATGGGTTAGCCAGTTAATCCCCGCATTGGGGATGGGAAAATCACGCGGCGAATCCAACGGGCGCTGGGTGGCCAGGCGATGAATAATATCGAGCACGCCGCCGTGGGTAAAGATCAGGACATTTTGGCCGTGATGTTGCGCGGCCAATGCGCTCAGGCCATCGTGTATGCGTGTGGCAAAAACGGTGAGTGATTCGCCGGTGTCATAAGCGTAATGCAGGTCGCGCGCCTGATGCAAGCGATACATTTCCGGATGTGCGTGCGCTGCCTCGGCAGAGGTTAGCCCCTGATGCGTGCCGTAATGGCGTTCGCGAAAAGTCGGCGCTGGCAATACGGCGAGTTCCATATCCGCAGTTGCAATTTCGGCGGTATGCCAGGCGCGGGCGAGGTCTGAGCTGTATACCGCAGCAAATGCGGGCGCTTTTTGCAAGTGGGCACGTATGGCCTGTGCCTGTGCTTGCCCTGCGGCATTGAGCCCGATATCGATTTGCCCCTGGAGCCTTTTTTCAGTGTTCCAGTCGGTTTCACCGTGACGCACAATGCAAAAACGGGTGAGGGTCATTTGATCGTGTCGATTAGAGATAGAGGAGGGGCGGAGGAAATTGATTAAACTAGACAAAATTCGATGTGGATATTCAGCCTATTCACCCTATTCAAAATGCATGCGGTGATTCTGATTTTAACGGCCTGCAAGCGGACACAGAGAAAAACAAGAGGAAAATTGTCTCATGCGGCGTTTGCTTTATGTATCCCGTCTTATTGATCGCCTCAACCAGCGCATAGGCAACAGCATACTGTGGCTGATTCTCATCGCTGTGCTGATCAGTGCAGGCAATGCCCTGGTGCGCAAGGTTTTTCAAACCAGCTCGAATGCCTTGCTGGAAGTGCAGTGGTATTTGTTTTCTGCGGTGTTTTTGCTCGGGGCGGGTTATGCCTTGCTCAAAAATGCGCATGTGCGTATCGACTTTGTGGCCAGCCGTTTACCCCGCCGCACCGTGCATTGGATCGAGATTGTCGGCATCCTGGTGTTTTTGCTGCCGCTGTGTTTCATGCTGATTGATCTTTCCTGGCCGCTGGTGTGGAACGCCTGGGTAAGCGGCGAGATGTCGCAGAACGCGGGTGGGTTGATGCGCTGGCCGGTTTATCTGCTGCTGCCCGTGGGTTTGGCGCTGCTTTTTTTGCAAGGCGTGTCGGAGCTGATTAAACGTGCCGCTTATTTGCGCGGTGCACTGGTTGAGTCCAGTGAAGAGAGTGAGCATAGCGAGGGCAGTACAGCAGAGAAGGAAATCAACACCCATGCGCTAACGGCAGCAAAAGATATTCGATGATGGCTCTGCTTGCCCACCACTTTGTGCCGCTGCTGTTTGCGGGCCTCCTGGTTTTTTTGCTGACGGGTTTTCCTGTCGCCTTTGCCCTTGCTGCAACGGGTTTGAGTTTTGGTTTGCTGGGCATTGAGCTTGGGCTATTTCCCCCCGTGCTTTTCCAGGCCTTGCCGCTGCGCGTGGTGGGCATCATGCAAAACGATACCTTGCTGGCAATTCCTTTCTTCACCCTGATGGGCGGACTGCTGCAAAAAAGCGGCATGGCGGAAGACTTGCTGGAAACCGTCGGTCAGGTGTTCGGCCCCTTGCGCGGCGGCTTGGCCTTGGCGGTAATTTTTGTCGGCGCCTTGCTTGCGGCAACCACCGGAGTAGTCGCTGCCGCAGTGATTTCCATGGGCTTGATTTCCCTGCCCATCATGCTGCGCTATGGCTATAACCGCACCATCGCCACGGGTGTGATCACCGCGTCTGGCACTTTGGCGCAGGCCATTCCGCCTTCCTTGGTGCTGATTGTAATGGCCGATCAGCTCGGTCGTCCGGTGGGTGACATGTATGCCGGCGCCATGCTGCCGGGCTTGTTGCTGGTGGGTTTGTACGCGCTGTTTATTGTGGTCATTGCGTTTGTCAGGCCCGGCTGGGTGCCTGCCTTGCCGGTTGAAGCGCGGATTTACCGTGAAGGGAACGGGTCAAGCGGCCATGCCTCGCTGCTGATTTTGTTGCTGATAGCCGCAACAGCCGGGGTGGTTTGGTCACGAGTGCATAGCGGCATTGTGGGGCACTGGCTGGATCGCCCCGGGGATGCGCCGGGGGACGAAACTGTCATTTTTTCGCTGGCGGTTGCCGCACTCACTGCCTTGGGCCTGGCGTTGCTCAATCGCGGGTTGGGTTTGACGCTTGTTTCGCGTTTGACCGAGCGCGTTACCTTTGTGTTGATCCCGCCACTGGTGCTGATTTTTCTCGTCCTTGGCACAATTTTTCTCGGTATCGCGACGCCCACAGAAGGTGGTGCACTGGGTGCGCTCGGCGCGCTATGCATGGCGCTGGCCAAACGCCGCCTGACGAAAAAACTGCTCGTTGAAGCGTTGGATAACACCACGCGACTCACCGCGTTTGTGATGTTTATTCTGATCGGCTCCACGGTGTTTTCTTTCACCTTCAATGCCGCCGATGGGCAAACGTGGATCGGGCATTTGTTCGACAAACTGCCCGGCGGCGTGCTGGGCTTTTTGCTGGTGGTGAATGTGCTGGTGTTTGTTCTCGGCATGTTTATCGACTTTTTTGAAATCGCCTTTATCGTCGTGCCCTTGCTGGTTCCCGTAGCCAATGCCTTGGGCATTGACCTGGTCTGGTTCGGCGTGATTCTGGCGATGAATCTGCAAACCTCGTTTTTAACGCCCCCGTTTGGTTTTGCCCTGTTTTATTTGCGCAGTGTGGCACCCAATGGCGACACGACAGACCGCATCACTGGCGCACGGATTCTTGCGGTGACGACGGCACAAATTTATAAAGGTTCAATTGCGTTTATTTTGCTGCAACTCCTCATGGTGATAGCGGTTATTCGCTGGCCCGGCTTGGTGTTGGATCAAATTGATGCAGCCCCCGCTGCTTTGGGCGGGCAAAGTTTGCCATTGCCAGACGCCGTGGATGCTAACGGAGAAGATGACCCGATGCGTGACTTGCTTGAAGTGATCCGCCGCGAGCAGGCAGCAACGCACCCGCACTGACCAGGATATTTTTAGACGCGAAGGAAATCACGCCATGCAACGACGCAAATTTCTTCAACACGCAGGCTTGGGCGGCATGGCGGGCATTTTGTCAGCCGGTGTTGCGCCCGCTGTTCATGCGCAAACCAATGTGCGTTGGCGCCTGGTGTCGAGCTTCCCTAAAACCCTGGATACGATTTACATCGCCGCTGAAGTGTTCGCCAAAAAAGTGGCGGAAGCCACCGATGGACGCTTTATTATTTCTGTCCATGCCGGTGGCGAGCTGGTGCCGCCCTTGGGTGTGGTGGATGCCGTGCAGCAAGGCACGGTGGAATGCGCGCACACCTCGCCGTATTATTTTTTCGGCAAGGATGACACCTTTGCCATTGACTGCGCCATTCCCTTTGGGCTTAATTCACGCCAGATGAGCGCGTGGACGTATGAAGGCAATGGCCTGAAACTCTTTCGCGAGTTCTATCGCAACTACAGCATCGTGAATTTTGCGATGGGCAATACCGGCGCGCAAATGGGCGGCTGGTATCGGCACGAGATCAAGACGCTGGATGCCATGCGCGGCTTGAAAATCCGCATCGGCGGCTTTTCCGGCAAGGTGTTCGCTGCGCTCGGCGCTGTGCCGCAAAGCATCCCGGGCGGCGAGACGTATCAAGCGCTGGAAAAGGGCGTGATCGATGCCGCCGAATGGGTGGGGCCGTATGACGATGAAAAATTTGGCTTTTATAAAGTGGCCAAACATTACTACTACCCCGGCTGGTGGGAAGGCGGCCCGCAACTGGCGCTGTATGTGAATGCCAAAGCCTGGGAGCAGCTGCCCGCCGACTACAAGGCCATTTTGACAACAGCCGCTTCGCATGCGCATGTGCACATGCAGGCGCGCTACGACGTGGTCAATCCCCCGGCACTAAAACGCCTGGTCGCCAAAGGCACGCAGGTGCATCGCTTCAGTCCGGAGATCATGAAGGCGGCTTATGACGCTTCGATGGCGTTGTACAGCGACCTATCCGCCAAAAACCCCGCCTGGCGGAAAATCTATGCTGACTACGCTGCGTTTCGTGATGAGCAGATACTGTGGTCACGCTTTGCCGAAGCAAGCTTCGATCAGTTCATGCAAACCGGCAGAAATAAGCGCTAGCGAAATTTGCCGGGCATTATTTTTTTTGTTCGGCTGCCGCTGCAGCTGAGTCCATTTGCTGTGCCAGGTCGTCCGGTAGTTTGTTGTTGATGGCAACGGCGTAAAGCAGCACCAAGGCAACCACCAGCACGCCGCCGAAGATCGCCGCTTGGTGATTTTGCAAGTGGGCCTTTAAACCGCGAAAATTGAACCAGATATGGGTGGAGGCGGCCACCACCATGACCAAGCCAAAGAGTTTATGGACTGGGTGCATCTGGATGGTGAATGAAGGCCTCTCGATAAAAAACATCAACAAGCCGGAGGTAGCCATGGCGAGAAAAGACACGGCCAAGGCGATTGCAGTCAATTTGCGTAACATGTGAAATTCCTTAGGGCTGAAGACAACATTAAGGTTAAAAGAAAAAGTCAGGATGGCCGCTTGATGTTGTTGCGGGGGTGTCCAGCGTCGTCACCAAGTCACGAGGTAGGCAGCCTGTGGAAGGTATTGTATCGCTACGCGGTTCGCCGTCCCGCCAGCGCCGACTATTGTGCATTTCAACATCCGGCTACCGTCATTTGATTAAGCCAGATCGAGCCCACATGCTTGGAGCCGCGCGTATCCACGTCCTTGCCGATGGCTACCATCTGCGCAAACATGTCGATGAGATTGCCGGCGATGGTGATTTCATCCACAGGATAGGCGATCTCTCCATTTTCTACCCAAAAGCCTGCTGCGCCGCGCGAATAGTCGCCGGTGACGTAATTCACGCCTTGGCCCATGAGCTCGGTGACTAACAAGCCGCGGCCCATTTCTTTTAACAGCCCGGGCAGGTCATGTTTGCTGTGTGACACGCGCAGATTGTGCGCGCCGCCCGCATTGCCCGTGGTTTGCATGCCCAGCTTGCGCGCGGAGTAAGTGGACAGCAAATAGCCTTGCACTTCACCGGCCTGGATGATGTCGCGGTTGCGCGTGGCCACGCCATCGTCATCAAATGCGGAAGAGGCAAAGGCGCCTTTGATGTGCGGGCGCTCGCTGAGGGTAAAAAAGTCGGGCAGGATTTTTTTGCCCAGACTGTCTGCCAGAAAAGAGGTTTTGCGATACAGCGCGCCGCCCGAGAGTGCGTAGGTGAGATTGCCGATGAGGCTAGCTGCCAGCGGCGCTTCAAAAATTACCGGACATTTGCGCGTGGACAGCTTGCGCGACTTCAAGCGCGACAAAGCGCGGCGCGCGGCATAGTCGCCAATGCGTTCAACGGCTGAAAAATCCTGCGCATCGCGGCTGGAGGTGTACCAGTCGTCACGCTGCATGTCGTCCCCCGTGCCGGCAATCACCGAGCACGATACATAGTGCCGCGTGCTGGCAAAACCATCCATAAAACCCAGGCTATTGGCGGCAATGAAGTGCGATTGCTGCGCAGAAACCGTAGCGCCTTCAGAGTTGCTGATCAACGGGCTCACGTCCAGCGCGCCTTGCTCACAGCGTTGCGCGAGGGCAATGGCCTCATCGACAGAGATATTCCACGGGTGAAATAAATCCAGATCCATGGATTTTTTGGCCAGCAGTTTGACGTCCGGCAGCCCGGCGCAATCGTCTTCCGCCGTAAAGCGCGCAATCGAGAGGGCGGCAGCAACGGTATCTTTCACCGCGCGAGGGGAGAAGTCCGAGCTACTCGCGTGACCGCGCCGCTGGCCGATATAGACCGTTACGCCAAGACCCTTGTCACGATTGTATTCAATGGTTTCAACGGCTTGCCGCCGCACGCTGATGGATTGCCCCAAGCCTTCGGAGACATCGACCTCGCAAGCGGTTGCACCCTGCTTTTGGGCGTGGTCGAGCACGCTTTGGGCTAAATTGCGCAGGGCTTCTTGCGAAAAGCTGAAGGCGGAGTCTTTGGCAGAACGGCGGGGCATGTATGAATCCTTTATGTGACAAGTGGCGAAGCTATAATAATAACCGTGTAATCCCTTAAATTATTGGAATAAAACAGATGAAATACAGCGCGCCCGATGAGGCAGAAGAAAACCTCGGGCCGAGTAAATCGGCACTCAAGCGCGAGATGATTGCGCTGCAAAAGCTGGGTGTCGAGTTGGTTAAGCTGTCCCGCGATCAGTTGAAAAAAATCGATATGCCTGAGCGCTTGCGTGATGCCATTCTTGACGCGCAGCGCTTTACCCAGCACGAAGCGCATCGCCGCCAGTTGCAGTACATCGGCAAGATCATGCGCGACATTGATGCAGCGCCTCTGCAAGCGGCCTTGGATGAAATTAACGGCATATCCACTGCGGCTACCTTGCGGCTGCAACAGTTGGAACGCTTGCGCACGCAGCTGATGGAAGATGAATCGGTTTGCAGCGATATTGCGCGTGATTATCCTGGCGCTGATATTCAGCTTTTGCGCCAACTGCGCCGCAATGCGATCAAGGAAGCGCAGCAAAACAAGCCGCCACGCGCCTACCGCGAGTTGTTCCGCGTGTTGCGTGAGATGCAAAAAAATGCAGCGAATGAAGCAAGCCCAGGCGATGCGGCAGATGACCTGGATGACGCTGGCCAGAGCAGCCCGGATGGGTTTTCCAGGGACTAAGCCGTCACAGGATTGCCGCCCAAAAAGTCGGTGCTGGCGATACGGCGGTTAGCCAGAGGGCGCTGTGCAACAAGGCAGTTTGGCCGTTCAATGGGGGGCGTTTTCCCAAACCCCTGCACGGTTAGAATGATTGATTTTCAACCTTTGGGAATTAGCCATGACTCTTGCCGCCGCCAAACCCGCTGCTCAATTTTGCTGGGACGACCCGTTGTTGCTGGATCAGCAATTAACCGAGGACGAGCGCATGCTGCGCGATGCCGCGCGCGACTACTGCCAGGGCAAGCTGGCGCCGCGTATCCAGATGGCATTCCGCAATGAGACGACTGACCCGGGCATTTTCCGCGAGATGGGCGAGATGGGTTTGTTGGGCGCGACCATCGGCACAGAGTATGGCGGCTCAGGGCTGAACTACGTGAGCTACGGTTTGATCGCCCGTGAAGTCGAGCGCGTTGACTCCGGCTACCGCTCGATGATGAGCGTGCAATCTTCTCTGGTCATGGTGCCGATCAATGACTTTGGTACGGAAGCGCAAAAGCAGAAATATCTGCCCAGGCTAGCGAGCGGCGAATGGATAGGCTGCTTTGGTTTGACCGAGCCGAATCACGGCTCCGACCCTGGCTCGATGATTACCCGGGCGAAAAAGGTGGCAGGTGGTTTTAGCTTGTCGGGCGCAAAGATGTGGATCACCAATTCGCCGATTGCGGACGTGTTTGTGGTGTGGGCCAAGAATGACGAAGGCATTATTCGTGGCTTTATTCTGGAAAAGGGCATGCAGGGTTTGTCCGCGCCCGCGATTCACGGCAAGGTCGGTTTGCGCTCATCCATTACTGGCGAGATTGTGATGGATGAGGTGTTCGTGCCGGATGAAAATGAGCTCAATGTCAGCGGCTTGAAAGGCCCCTTTACTTGCCTTAACTCAGCGCGTTATGGCATTGCCTGGGGCGCGCTGGGCGCGGCCGAAGACTGCTGGTTTCGCGCGCGGCAGTATGTGCTGGATCGCCAGCAATTCGGCCGCCCGCTGGCGGCGAATCAACTGGTGCAGAAGAAATTGGCGGACATGCAAACCGAAATCACGCTGGGGCTGCAAGGCTGTTTGCGGCTGGGCCGGTTAAAAGATGAAGGCCAGGCCGCGCCGGAAATCACCTCGCTCATGAAACGTAATTCGTGCGGAAAATCGCTGGATATCGCCCGCGTGGCGCGCGACATGCTGGGTGGCAACGGCATCTCGGATGAGTTTGGCATCATCCGCCATGTGGTGAATCTGGAAGTGGTAAATACGTATGAGGGCACGCATGACGTGCACGCCTTGATTTTGGGACGCGCGCAAACGGGGATACAGGCTTTTTCATAAAACAGCGCGGAAGGTCGCGCTAGCAGGAGTTGAATGATGGCGGGAATGACCGGGGTGGCGAATGAACCGATTTACATCATCGACGGCGCGCGCACGCCCTTCCTGAAATCGCGCAACACGCCGGGGCCGTTTTCCGCATCCGACCTGGCCACCTACGCTGGCCGCGCGCTGCTCGCGCGGCAGCCATTTGCCCCCGATGCGCTGGATGAAGTCATCATTGGCTGCGCCAGCCCCGGCGTGGATGAAACCAACATCGGCCGCGTCATTTCGCTGCGCCTCGGCTGCGGCCACAAGGTGCCGGGCTGGACGGTGATGCGCAATTGCGCTTCCGGCATGCAGGCGATTGATTCGGCCATCGCCAACATCCAGCGCGGGCGGGCTAATCTGGTGCTGGCAGGCGGTGTGGATGCACTCTCGCACACGCCGCTGTTTTATTCATCCACGATGGTGCAGTGGTTTTCACGCCTCGGTGCGGCGCGCAGCCTGGGCGAAAAAATGAAGGTGTTCGCGCAATTAAGTCCTGCCGCCTTGTTTTCACCAGTCATTGGCCTGATGCGTGGTTTGACCGATCCGGTGGTCGGCCTGATGATGGGCCAGACGGCAGAAAACCTGGCCTGGAAATTCGGCATCACGCGGCAGGAAATGGATGCCCTGGCGGTGGAAAGCCACCGCCGTGTCGCGGCTGCACAAGACGCGGGGCGACTCGATGAGATCGTTGCAATAGTCGGCGCTGACGGTACGGCGTATCAACAGGACGATGGCCTGCGGCGCGATTCCAGCATGGAAAACCTGGCGCGCCTGCGGCCGTTTTTCGACCCGCCGTATGGTTCGGTCACCGCAGGCAACAGCTCGCAAATCACCGATGGCGCGGCGATATTGTTGCTGGCTTCTGCGCAAGCCGTCGAACAATGGCATCTGCAACCGCTGGGGCGCATCGTCGATACGCAATGGGCCGGGCTGGATCCCGCGCAGATGGGTCTGGGTCCCGTGCATGCCACCACGCCGATATTGCAACGCCACGGTTTGCAACTGAACGACATCGATGCCTGGGAAATCAACGAGGCCTTCGCCGCGCAAGTGCTGGGCTGTTTGCGCGCGTGGAATGACGACGAGTACTGCCGCAACGAACTTGGCCTGCCGCATGCTTTGGGGCGGCTCGATCAAAGCAAACTCAATGTCGATGGCGGCGCGATTGCGCTGGGTCATCCGGTGGGTGCGTCGGGTGCGCGCATCGTGCTGCATCTGCTGCATGTCTTGCGCCGCGAGAAAAAGAAGCGCGGTATTGCCACCATCTGCATCGGCGGCGGCCAGGGCGGCGCAATGTTGGTGGAGGCGCTGTGATGAACACGTCAACAAACTTTGCGCACTGGCAACTGCAACGCGATGCCGACGGCACGGCCTGGGCGATTCTCGACCGCCAAAACGCATCCACCAATGTGCTGACTGCCGAGGTGATGGCAGGGCTCGCCGCGCTGCTTGACGAGTGCGATCGCCAAGTGCCCAAGGCGCTGATTTTCAAATCCGGCAAAGCGGCGGGCTTTATTGCGGGGGCGGATATTGAAGAATTGGCCCGGCTTGATTCAGGTGCGGCAGCGCATGCTTTGATCCGCCGTGGCTGGGATTTATATAACCGGCTGGCGGCAGTCAGCTACCCGACACTGGCCTTGATCCGCGGACATTGTCTGGGTGGCGGCACGGAACTGGCGCTGGCCTGCCGCTATCGCATCGCGGTGGATGAGGCGCCAACCAAAATTGCGCTGCCGGAAGTGATGCTGGGCATCGTGCCCGGCTGGGGCGGCATGTTGCGTCTGCCGCAAAAAGTCGGCGCTGCCGCTGCGCTGGACATGATGCTCACCGGCAAAAGCATCGACGCGCGCCGTGCCCAAAAAATGGGCTTGGTGGATGTCTGCGTGCCGCCGCGCGTGATGGACAATGCGGCGCGCATGCTGGTGAATTCCGGCCAGCCGCCCCGTGCATTGTCATTTTTTCAGGGCCTGCTGAATGGCCCGTTAAAGGGTATCGTCGCCGCGCAAGCAAGAAAACAAGTCGCCCGTCGCGCACGGCCGGAACACTATCCCGCGCCGTATGCCATTCTCGATATATGGGCCAATTACGGCGGCAATGCGCTGGTCGTGCCGACAAAAAAACCCACGTCGCTTGACGCGCTGATTGCGTCACCTGCGACAAAAAATTTGCTGCATGTATTCTTTTTGCAAGAGCGGCTCAAGGGTTTCGGCAAAGCAGTGCAGCAATTTTCGCCATGCCATGTGCATGTCGTCGGCGCGGGCGTCATGGGTGGCGATATTGCCGCATGGTGTGCCTTGTCTGGCTTTACCGTGACCTTGCAGGATCAAAGCGTGGAACGCATCGCCCCGGCGATTGCTCGCGCAGCGCTGTTGTTCGAGAAGAAATTGCGCGATAAAGCCGCCGCGCATTTTGCGCTTGACCGGCTGATTGCCGATCCGCACGGCGACGGCGTGCGTCAGGCCGATGTCATTATCGAAGCGATTTTCGAGAATCTGGAAGCCAAGCAAAAACTGTTTGCCGATATTGAACGGCATGCCAAGCCGGAGACGCTGCTGGCTTCCAACACATCATCCTTGCGGCTGGCAGACATCGCCTGCGCGCTGCAACAGCCGGGGCGGCTGGTGGGCATACATTTCTTTAATCCGGTAGCGCAGATGCCGCTCGTCGAAGTGGTGGCAAGTGACGCCACATCAAGCCTTACCGCGCAGCAGGCCGCAGCCTTCGTGCGCCAGATCGATAAACTGCCGCTGCCCGTGAAAGACGCGCCGGGCTTTCTGGTGAATGCCGTGCTCGCCCCCTATTTGAACGAAGCCATGCGGTGTGTTGATGAAGGCATTGCGCCAGAAATAATAGATGCCGCCGCGCTGGCCTTTGGCATGCCAATGGGGCCGATTGAACTGGCCGATACCGTGGGCCTCGATATCGCGCTCGCCGTGGGGCGGCAATTGGTTGCTGCAGAGATGCAGCCAAAGAGGCTGGGAGAATTAGTGACCGCTGGCCATCTGGGTAAAAAAAGCGGGCAGGGTTTTTACGTATGGGTGGCAGGCAAAGCGCAAAAAACGTCCGCAGGCATTATTCCTTCCGGGTTGATGCAACGGCTGCTCAAACCGCTGCTTGCCGCCACCGCCGAACGCGTTGCCGCAGGTGTCGTCAAGGATGCGGATCTCGCTGATGCCGGTGTCATCTTTGGTACGGGTTTCGCACCGTACACTGGCGGTCCGATGAATTATTGTGCGCAACATCCCGATATTCAGTGAGTGTCCTATTGCCGCTTTGCGGCGTATCACCGGCACCGACTTTTTAAGTTGTGTACCCCGTGGCATATCAAGCTGTTCGATAGCAGATTTTTTTCTCGCCAGTGATCATTCATGGGGCGCTTTTACGATATTTGCGTTTTGCCGCGAGAGGCTTGCTTTACTGCAAGCGACTGACGCAGCGAGTCGGTATATAAGTCCGAGACTCGGTATGTCAAGCGCCACCTTGTATACTGGCGGCTCGATGAATGGGCGCAATCAGCCACAAGGAAACCGGAAAACGCGATGACAACTGCAACGAAAGCTAATGAAAAATTATTTGCCCCGCCAGAGGGTGCACTGGAGTTGCGCGTGGTGCCGATGCCGTCTGACGTGAATGGCGGTGGTGATATTTTTGGCGGCTGGGTGATGGCGCAAGTCGATATCGCGGGTGGGTTTGCCGCGCAACGTCGTGCTCGCGGGCGGGTGGCGACTGTGGCGGTGACTTCGTTTGTCTTCAAGCAGCCGATTTCCGTGGGCGACCAGGTGAGCTTTTATACGCAGATTATTCGCGTCGGGAAAACATCCATCGCCGTGGATGTCCAGGTATTTGCCGAACGCCATCCCGAAGATCCGGTGATCGTCAAAGTAACTGAAGCGCAACTGGTGTATGTTGCGCTCAATGACGATGGCAGCAAACGCCTCGTGCCAACCGAGCCGATGGTGGCTGCACTTACTCGCGCTTAGTTTTTCTGGTTTTATCCCTGGCTGATTTCTCGTTACCCATGCGTCCCTCTTCCATTGCACTGCCTGTCCCCGCAACGGGCACGCGTCACGATTGGCAAACCATTAAAACGCTGCTGCCTTATTTGTGGGCGTGGAAGGCGCGGGTGATTTTTGCGCTGAGCTGTTTGCTCATTGCCAAGCTTGCCAACATTGCGGTGCCGCTGGTGTTCAAAGACATCATCGATTCTTTTACCTTGCCGCGCGAACAGGCTTTTTTGCTGGTACCGGTCGGGCTGCTTGCGGCCTACGGTGCGCTACGTTTTTCCACTGCGCTGTTTACCGAGCTGCGCGAGATTCTTTTCGCCCGCGTCACGCAACAGGCGGTACGCACCATTGCCCTGCAAGTATTCGAGCATCTGCATGCGCTCTCATTGCGCTTTCATCTGGAGCGCCAAACGGGAGGACTCACGCGCGATGTCGAACGCGGCACGCGCTCGATCAGTTCGCTCATCAGCTACACCCTGTATTCCATCCTGCCAACGCTCGTTGAAATTGCGCTGGTGCTGGGCATTTTGCTCTATCGCTACACGTGGGATTTCGGCCTCATCACGTTTATCACGCTGAGTGCTTATGTCATCTTCACCGTGGTGGTCAGCGACTGGCGCACGCATCTGCGGCGCGCGGTGAATGAGCTGGATTCCGCCGCCAATGTGCGCGCGGTTGATAGCCTGATCAATTTCGAGACAGTGAAGTATTTCAACAACGAAGCCTGGGAGCGCGCGCGCTACGACGAACAGTTGAAAAAATGGGAAGCCGCGCAGATCAAGAGCCAGATTTCGCTCTCCTGGCTTAACCTCGGCCAGTCGCTCATCATTGCTGCGGGCGTGAGCCTGATGATGTGGCGTGCGGCGGATGGCGTGGCCGCCGGGCGCATGACGGTGGGCGACATCGTGCTGGTGAATGCCTTCCTGATCCAGCTTTACATGCCGCTTAACCACCTGGGCGTGCTCTACCGCGAAATTCGCCAGGCGCTCACCGATATCGAGCGCATGTTCGGGTTGCTCGACACCAACCGCGAAGTGCGCGATGCGGCGGATGCGCGGCCGCTGTTTAACGAGTTTGCGGAGGGCAAGATGGCCGCCTGCGCCGTTGAATTTGATCATGTCAATTTCAGTTACGACCCGGCGCGGCAGATTCTGTTTGATGTATCGTTAAAAGTCGGCGCTGGCAAGACGGTGGCTGTGGTGGGCCATAGCGGTTCGGGCAAGTCCACGCTTGCCCGGTTGCTGTTTCGTTTTTATGATGTCAATTCCGGCGGCATCAAAATCAACGGCAACGACCTGCGCGCCTTGCAGCAGGTGTCGTTACGCGCCGCTATCGGCATCGTGCCGCAAGACACCGTGTTGTTCAACGACACGATTTTTTACAACATCCAGTACGGCCGCCCGGATGCCCCGCGCGATGAAGTGATCGCCGCCGCACGGGCTGCGCATATCCATGACTTCATCGAACGCCTGCCGGAGGGCTACAGCACCCGCGTCGGCGAGCGAGGACTGAAGCTTTCGGGCGGTGAAAAACAGCGCGTGGCGATTGCCCGTGCGCTGCTCAAAAATCCGCCTATCCTGATTTTTGACGAGGCCACTTCCGCGCTGGATTCAAAAACGGAAAAAGCCATTCAGACCGAACTCGATCTGGCCGCCATTGGGCGTACCACGCTGATCGTCGCGCATCGGCTCTCTACCGTGATGAATGCCGATGAAATTCTGGTGCTGGATGCAGGCCGTATCGTTGAGCGTGGCACGCACCGCGCCTTGCTTGACCAAGACGGGCTGTATGCGCAGATGTGGGCTTTGCAGCAGCAAGAAAAAAATGCTACAGAAATCGCCGAGATCACTGCGCCTTCACGGGGATCGCCCGACGTGGCATAGCGTGGAGTAAGCGGCGGCATCCCGGAAAGATTTCAACCTGACTGGCAGCGTTTCTCGCTGAATGTTGATCTTGATTTGCCCGTTCGCTGGTGCCCCGCCCATGCAAAATTTTTGACTGTCGGTGCCCTGCCGAACGGTCCGACCTTGCCGCCGACGATATGTTTGGGGGGTAAGATGGCAGCTTAAGAGCCTATGCCATACCGTATCGTAAGGATTACTCTGATAAAGGGTTTGCGCTGCAACGCGCTTCTGTCTGCCGGGTGAAACGTTGAAACATCGCATTCATTTAATGATCTAAGGAAAATGACATGCCCTCAGCTGCTGCGGTACTGAATGCCAAAGAACTCAAACAGACGGACGCTTACTGGCGTGCCGCCAATTACCTGTCAGTGGGGCAGATTTATCTGCTTGACAATCCACTGCTGAAACAACCGCTACAACCGGCGCACATCAAGCCGCGCCTGCTCGGGCACTGGGGTACCACGCCGGGACTGAACTTCATCTATGTGCACATGAACCGGGCCATCCGGCAGCAGGAACTCAGCATGATCTTTATTGCCGGTCCCGGCCACGGCGGCCCGGCCGTGGTAGCGAACACCTATCTCGAAGGCAGCTACAGCGAGCTGTATTCCGATATCTCGCAGGACGAGGAGGGAATGCGGCGTCTGTTCCGCCAGTTTTCTTTCCCGGGCGGCATTCCCAGCCACGCCGCGCCGGAAACTCCCGGTTCCATCCACGAAGGCGGCGAACTGGGCTATGCGTTGCTCCACGCGTATGGTGCGGTGTTCGACAATCCGGCGCTGATCGCCTGCTGCGTGGTGGGCGACGGCGAAGCGGAGACGGGTCCCTTGGCCACGTCCTGGCATTCCAACAAGTTTCTGAATCCGCGCACGGACGGCGCGGTGTTGCCGATCCTGCACCTGAATGGCTACAAGATCGCCAATCCGGCCATACTCGCCCGTATCAGCCGCACCGAGCTGGAAAGCCTGTTGGTGGGCTATGGCTACAAACCCTATTTCGTAGAAGGCGACGAACCCGAAGCGATGCATCAGTTGATGGCTGCCACAGTCGATAGCGTGATTGCCGAAATACGCGAAATCCAGCGCAAGGCGCGGCATGGTAGTGATAACAGCCGCCCGCGCTGGCCCATGATCGTGTTGCGTTCGCCCAAGGGCTGGACCGGGCCGAAGGAGGTGGATGGCAAGAAAACCGAAGGCTATTGGCGCTCGCATCAGGTGCCATTTGGCGACATGGAGAAGCCGGAGCATTTAAAGCTGCTGGAAGAATGGATGCGTTCTTACCGGCCAGAGGAACTGTTCGATGCGAATGGCCGGCTGGTGCCCGAACTGGCCGCGCTGGCACCCACCTTTCATCACCGTATGGGCGCCAATCCTCACGCCAACGGCGGGGTATTGCTGCGCGATCTGCGCCTGCCGGATTTTCGCGGCTACGCGGTAGCCGTCCCCGCGCCCGGCGGGGCGCTGGCGGAGTCCACCCGGGCGACGGGAACCTTCCTGCGCGACGTGGTACAGAAGAACCCGGAAAATTTCCGCATATTCGGCCCGGACGAGACCGCCTCCAATCGCCTCGGGGCGCTGTTCGACGTGACCAACCGCGCCTGGATGGCCGAGCGTTTCGACTTCGACGATCATCTTGCCGCCGATGGCCGGGTCATGGAAATACTTTCCGAACACGCCTGCCAAGGCTGGCTCGAAGGCTATCTGCTGACCGGGCGGCACGGCCTGTTTTCCTGTTATGAGGCCTTCATTCACATCATCGATTCGATGTTCAACCAGCACGCCAAATGGCTCAAGGTATGCGGCGAGATTCCCTGGCGACGGCCCATTGCCTCGCTCAACATCCTGCTCACCTCGCACGTCTGGCGTCAGGACCACAATGGCTTCTCGCATCAGGACCCTGGCTTCATTGATCACGTGGTGAACAAGAAGGCCGACATCATCTGCGTCTATCTGCCGCCGGACGCCAACACCCTGCTGTATATCGCCGACCGCTGCCTGAAGAGCCGCAACCTGGTGAATGTCATCATTGCCGGCAAGCAGCCCGAGCGGCAATGGCTGAACATGGAGGCAGCCATCAACCACGCCAGCGCCGGCATTGGCCTGTGGGAGTGGGCGTGCAACGATCAGTCCGGCGAATCGGACATCGTTCTGGCGGCAGCGGGCGACGTGCCCACGCTGGAAATGCTGGCCGCCATTGATATCTTGCGCCAGCTCGCGCCGGAGCTGAAAATTCGCTTTATCAACGTAGTCGACCTGATGACCCTGCAACCGCAGGAGGAGCACCCGCATGGCTTGTCCAGCGATGAATTCGACTCCTTGTTCACCACCAACAAGCCGATTATCTTCGCTTACCACGGCTACCCCTGGCTGATCCATCGTCTCACCTACCGCCGTACCAATCACAGCAATCTGCATGTGCGCGGCTACAAGGAAGAAGGTACCACTACCACGCCATTCGACATGGTGGTGCTCAATACCCTGGATCGCTTCCATCTGGTGATGGACGTGGCGAACCGGGTGCCAAAGTTGCAGCCACAGGCGGCGCACATCAAGCAGCGCATGCGCGACAAACTCAACTTGCATACGCAATACATTCATGAGCACGGCGAAGACATGCCGGAAATACGCCACTGGACATGGCCCTATCAGGAGGCAAGCACATGAACGAAAATCCCCTGCTTCAACTCAAGGCGATGGGCCAGCACGCCTGGCTCGATAATCTCTCGCGCACGCTGCTTCAGGAAGGCGCCTTGCAACGTCTGATGACCGAGGACGGCATCGACGGCGTGACTTCCAATCCGGCGATCTTCCAGAAAGCCATGGCCGACAGCCCGTACTACCGTGAGGATATGCAACGCTTGCGCGGTTCGAGTCTTAATGCCGAGGCGCGTTACGAGTCACTTGTTATTCCCGACATTCAGGCGGCCTGCGATACCCTTTTGCCCGCTTACGTATCCAGCCTTGGCGAGGCCGGCTATGTCAGCCTGGAAGTCTCGCCTGCTTTGGCGCACGACCGGGTGGCTACCGAAGCGGCCGCACGGCGATTGCGGCAGGCGGTGGGGCGTGACAACCTGCTCATCAAGGTACCCGCCACGCCCGCCGGGGTGTGTGCCTTCGAGCAACTGACCGCCGCAGGCATCCGGGTCAACGTTACGCTGATTTTTTCGCTGGCGCAGTACGAGGCGGTCGCGCAGGCGTATTTACGTGGAGCAACACGCTGGCTGGCAGACAGGCGCAGTGGCGATGCTGAACCGCAGGGCCAGCACTTGCGTTCGGTCGCCAGCATTTTTCTGAGCCGTGTCGATACCTTGGTGGATCCACGCCTGGATGCGTTGGTTAAAGCAGGCGCAACACAAGCGCAAGCCCTCAAGGGGAAAAGCGGCGTAGCGCTTGCCAAATGTTGTTATCAGCGGTATCTGGAAATTTTTAATGGCGCGGCATTCGCTACGCTCAAACAGGAAGGTGTGCTGCCGCAAACGCTATTGTGGGCCAGCACCGGCACCAAAAATCCAGCTTACAGCGATGTGCTCTATGTGGAGCCGCTGATCGGCGGACAAACCATCAACACTTTGCCCGATGCAACCATTGCGGCATTTCGCGCCCACGGTCGTGCCGCGCCCACGCTGACGCTGGGCGCGCATGATGCACAAGCCCACATCCAGGCATTGGCCGCATTGGACATTGATCTTGATGAGGTTGGCAAAACCCTGCAGGTCGAGGGTTTGCGCCTTTTTGCCGATGCGTATGAAAAGCTGTTGGCTGCGGTGTGATGCTGTGTCGAAGACTCAAATTTGGTGCTTGCTTACTTGCCCGGCATAAATAGTGTTATGGTTTGTGCGTTGCGGGATAAATTAACGCTGAATACAGCGGCTTATGAGATAAGAGGAGGTCTGGGAAGATAACGTTATGAGAGAGTACGTTGTCATTGGTCTGGATGAGTTGCGCGTTGCATTGCGCCTGTCCGCCGTCGAGCGTGTGATCCGCGCTGTTTATGTCAGTCCCCTGCCGGATGCGCCGGACATTGTGTCCGGCGTGGTCAATGTTCAGGGGCGGGTGGTTCCGGTGGTCAACATGCGCCAGCGGTTCCGCCTCGCGGACCGGCCGGCAACGCTGACCGACCGGCTCGTCATCGCCCGCACAAACCAACGGCCGGTGGCGCTCATGGCCGATACGGTCAGCGGCGTGCTCGAATATCCGGAGCCGGATATTATCGATGCCGCCAGCATTTTCCCTGGCATGGCGTATGTTGATGGCGTGGCGAAACTCGCAGACGGTCTGATTCTCATCCACGATCTGGGCCGGTTTCTGTCGCTGGATGAAGCGTCCGCGCTCGAACGCGCCATGATACCGGCCGGAGGCCGATAAGATGGATAAGGCATTTTCAGACCAACTCAGCATGTCCCTGGGCGATCTGCTGGCGGCGCACACCGGTTTGCACTTTCCCGCAGAGCGCTGGCGCGATCTTGCGCGCGGCATCGCCGCCGCCGCGCCCGCCTTCGGCATGCCGGATGCGGAATCGTGCGCCCGCTGGCTCTTGTCCGCACCCCTGACGCGCCATCAGATCGAGGTGCTTGCCAGCCATCTGACCGTGGGCGAGACTTATTTTTTTCGTGAGAAGATGAGTTTCGAGGCGCTCGAACAGCACATTCTTCCGCAACTGCTCCGCACGCGGGCGTCCGAACGGCGCCTGCGCATCTGGAGCGCTGGCTGCTGCACGGGCGAGGAGCCCTACTCGGTCGCCATGCTTCTCGACCGTCTGATTCCGGATCAGCGGGACTGGAACATCACCCTCTTGGCCACCGACCTTAATCCGGCATTCCTGCGCAAGGCGGCCGCAGGCATCTACGGCGAATGGTCGTTCCGCGGCATGCCGGACCACCTGCGGCAACGCTACTTCAAACCGAGAAAAGACGGGCGTTTTGAAGTGCTACCGCATATCCGCAAACGGGTGGCTTTTGCCTGCCTTAATCTTGCCGAGGATAGCTATCCCTCGCTCTTGACCAACACCACGGCGATGGATGTGATCCTCTGCCGCAATGTGCTGATGTATTTCAGCCCGGCCTGGGTGAAGAAGGTTGCGCAAAACTTCCACCGCTCGCTCGTCGATGGCGGGTGGCTCATGGTCAGCCCGGCGGAAACCTCGAACAGTCTGTTTCCGCAGTTCAAGGTCACAGCCTTCCCCGGCGCGGTGTTCTACCGCAAGACCCAGGGTGCGGAGCCGCCAGCAGACGTAACCGGGGGTTCAGTCTCGCCGCTTGCCGCGGTTGATCCGCTTGATCAGCTTACCCCGCGACCCGCTACCTTGCGCATGCCGGAAGCCGTGAAGCCTGTGCCGGTTCAATCCGTAGCGGCAGAGCCGGTTGCAAGCTTTGAATCCGTGTCTGGACACCCCGCCAACCAGGATGAGCGGGCGGCCTTTTCCCGCGCGGCCCATGCCTGCGCCAACCAGGGCAAGCTCGCCGAGGCCATCGGCTGGTGCGAGAAGGCGATCACGGCCGACAAGCTCGATCCGGCAACCCATTATCTCCTTGCCGCCATCCTGCAGGAGCAGGGAGAAAATGACCGTGCGGCGCAGGCGCTGCGGCGCGCGCTTTATCTCGATCCGGATTTCGTGCTGGCGCATTTTGCCCTGGGCAACCTGCGCCTGTCGCAGGGTCAGTCGCGCGAAGCGCGGCGGCATTTCGACACGGCGCAGGCGCTGCTGCAGACACACACGCAGGACGATATCCTGCCGGAGGCGGAGGGCTTGACCGCTGGCCGGCTGGGCGAGATCATCGCGTCGGTGCGGCGGAACTTGCCGCATGCGACAGCCGCGGGCGGCTGAAGGAAAAACCGGCATGGATGCCAATGAGCCAAAACCGCGCAAGTCGGCAACTGTTGACTGGCGTCAGGTCAAGCAGCGCATGGAGGCCGCGCACACCGCAGTCGAGCGCGTCTGGACGCCGACGGCGGAAGAGACACAACGCATCCTGCAGGTGCGGGCGCAGGCGCTGGCCCGGGAGCCCGCGCTGGCAGAGGCCGCCGATGAGTCCATTGAGGTGGTGGAATTCCTCCTTGCCCACGAGCGCTATGCAATCGGCCTGTTGTCCGTCCGCGAGATCGCGCCCATGGAAAACCTGACGCCGCTGCCGTGCACCCCGGCCTTCGTGCTTGGCATCGTCAATCTGCGCGGCGAGATACTCTCGGTCATCGACATCGGGAAATTCTTCGACCTGCCGGAAAAAGGGTTGACCGACCTCAACAAGATCATCGTGCTGCAAAACGGCACTATGGTTTTCGGTATTCTGGCCGATGTCATTACCGGCGTACGCCGCATTCCGCTGACCGGGATCCAGCCGTCCCTGCCCACGCTCACCGGCATCCGCGAGGATTATCTGAAAGGCGTGACTGCCGAGCGCACCGTGGTTCTCGATGCTTCGAAGCTGCTGGCGGACGAAAGCATTATCGTTAAGGAACAGGTAGCCGGATAAGAAAACAGGGGGTTCAGTTGGCACATTGCATTGCAACGCAGGAGAACAAGGCATGAAATGGTTTCTCGACTTGACGACACGCAGCAAGCTTTTCGTCGGCTTTGGAATGCTGATCGTCTTTCTCGCAATCGTCATTGCGACTGCCTACATGGGGATTGCTGCGATCCAGGCGTCGCAGAAGCGGCTCTACCAGCAAGACTTTGCCAACGCACTGGATCTGATGTCCCTGCGGGCCGAGCAGAATGGGGTGCGGGTCGCATTGCTGAACATGATGGTCTTGGCGCGGCAGTCCGATCGGGAAATATGGCATCAGGACATCAAGCAGCGTAGCCAACTGATCGCTGAAACCACGCAGCATTTGCTGGAGCGTAACCGCAATGAAGTGCGTCTGTCGGGTCGGCTCGAAGAGTTGAAGACGATCCGCGAGGCATTCGCGCAGACGCGGGACGAGCAGCTCATCCCGCTGATCTACGCAAGCAGGATAGACGAAGCCAGAGCGCTGGCGGTAGGTGTTCAGGAGGAACGCTACCGCAAGATGCGCGCCATCGCCCAGGAGTTGGGCGACGCGGCAGTGGCACGCGCGCACGCTGCCGTGGCGGAATCCGAACAGAGGACGGCGCAAACGGTGCGCCTGTTCATCGTCGTTGGCATCGTGGCGATGGGGCTGGGGCTGGCGATGGTGTTGTTGCTCAACCGGATCATCGCCGCGCCGTTACGGGAGATCGCGGGCATTGCCGGGCAAGTGGCCATCGGTGACCTCACTGTCAATGTTCCGCCGGACGACCGCGCCGATGAGGTGGGCGATCTTGCACGCGTGTTCCGTGCGATGGTCGAAAACCTGCGGCGGACGACGCGCGAGATTCATGAAGGAGTCGGCGTGCTTGCCTCCTCCGCCAGCGAGATTCTCGCGACCACGACGCAGGTGGCCTCGGGCGCGGCGGAGACGGCGGCGGCGGTGAGCGAGACCACGGCCACGGTGGAGGAAGTCAAGCAGACGGCGCAACTGGCGAGCCAGAAGGCGAAATACGTTGCCGAGAGCGCGCAAAAAGCCGCGAACGTCTCCCGGGCCGGGCGCAAGTCGGTAGAGGATGCCATTCAAGGGATGAACCGCATTCAGGAGCAGACGGAAGCCATCGCCGAGAGCATCGTGCGCCTCTCCGAGCAGAGCCAGGCGATAGGCGAGATCATCGCCACGGTCGGAGATCTGGCCGAGCAGTCGAACGTGCTGGCGGTGAATGCCGCCATCGAAGCGGCCAAGGCCGGCGAGCAGGGCAAGGGTTTTGCGGTGGTGGCACAGGAAGTGAAGAGTCTCGCCGATCAATCCAAGCAGGCGACCACGCAAGTGCGCGCCATTCTCGGCGACATACAGAAGGCTACCAGCGCCGCCGTGCTGGCCACCGAACAGGGCGGCAAGGCGGTGGAAGCTGGCGTCAAGCAGACCGGCGAGACCGGCGAAGCGATCCGCCTGCTGGCCGAAGGCATTGGG
>LNAP01000700.1_pt1 | contig 36860 bp, 42 predicted proteins | sample 602601 | NCBI WGS metagenome assembly LNAP01 (sample SAMN02440304, study PRJNA202911) | soil metagenome | biome: Subtropical and temperate rainforests or woodlands; isolation source: soil samples (1 kg each in a 20% v/v slurry with milli Q water) were... ... | reverse complement strand
TTTGGGCCCTCAAAGCCCGAAAGCCTGCAATCTCAAAACCCCTCTCGTCGGAAAAAACACTCCCGCTCAATGACTTGGAAGTTCTTCACGGACGACTAACTGGCTCCATCGCCCCATCGATAGGCTGCGGCGTATGGGTTCCTGCGTTCGCAGGAACGACATCTGGACTCAATCCACCGGCACGATGCTCGGCGCGAGAACGGCTTCGAGATGTTCGGGGCGGTCGCGATTGGCGTAAATGAGGTACTCATCGGCGACGCCGCGCAGTTGCCGGCTGAGTTCGCTGGCCATGCTGGCGGTGTCGAGCTTGGTGCGCTCGCGCACGATGGCTTGGATCGCATTGATATGATGCGCGATCAGGTTGGACGGCACCTCGTCGAGATCGGGCGCGTGTTCGATGATCCGGCACAGGCTCTCGGCGGCGGCGGCGGCGGACGGGAATCCGAACGTGGCGGCATCGCCCTTGATGTCATGGGCGGCGCGAAACAGCTCTTCACGCGTTTCGTTGGTAAAACCGTCCCTGAGAATGGTGGCGTGCGCTGACGAGAGCCGGTCGGCTTCGATCGCCATCCAGCTTTTGAATTCGCCCGACAATCCGGCCAGGGCTTTTTCCGCGCGCGCAATGGGATCGTCGAGATCCTTTTCGCCGACGCGCCGCAACACCTTGCGCAACGGGTTGGGCTGCGTGATCACGTGGTGATCGGCGAACGTCTCGATCTGCACGGTCGCCGCCTTTTCCCTTGCCATGATGCCTCCCAGCGCCTCGCGTTAGATGGTGGACCGTGCCTTGTCGAGCAGCGATGGCTGCTGAAGGACTTCCACCTCGCCGCCGATGCGGCGCTCGGGACCGATATAGGTATTGCCCGTGTTGCGGCGGCGGTCCGGGCCGAAATAGGTCTTGGTCTTGATGAACGGACGTGGATTGGCGACGACGTTGAGGATGCGCTGGTAAAGCCCCTTGGCGGAGATCGGCTTGGCGAGGAATTCGGTGACGCCGGCGTCGCGCGCCACGGTGACGCGCCGCTTCTCGGAATGGCCGGTCAGCATGATGATGGGCGCGTAGGGATTGCCCTTCGAGTCCGGCTGCCGGATCATCTGTGCAAGTTCGAGGCCGTCGAAAATCGGCATCGACCAGTCGGTGATGACGATGTCGGGGACGTAGTGGCTGTACATCTCGAGCGCGGTCGCGCCGTCCTCGGATTCATAGACCTCGCGGGCGCCGAACGAATGCAGCAGCGTCCGCAGGATGCGGCGCATGTGCGGATTGTCGTCGCAAACGAGAAATCGCAGTTTGTTGAAATCGATACGGAACATGGCGCGGCCCTGCGGGCATTACCGTTGACCGAAGACGGTACACCCTGCGTTAACCATATCGCGCTGCCGTTAATGAAAGGTTGCGATTTCTCGCTTCGCGCCTGCGGTGTTTCCCGGGCGGGATCAAAATCAATAGCCGAATTGCTCGCTCAGGATGCGCTCTTCCAGGCTGTGGCCGGGGTCGAACAGCATCCGCATTGAAATGGTCTTGTCGGAAAGCACCTCGACGCGGCGGACGTCGCGGACTTCGTCGTGGTCGGCCACCGCCGCGACCGGGCGCTTTTCATCCTCCAGCACCTCGATCACCACAAAGGCGGAGTTGGGCAGCAGCGCGCCGCGCCAGCGTCGCGGCCGGAACGCGCTGATCGGGGTCAGCGCCAGCAGCGCGGCGTTGATCGGCAGGATCGGACCCTGCGCCGAGAGATTGTAGGCAGTCGATCCGGCCGGCGTCGCCACCAGGATGCCGTCGGCGATCAGCTCGGGCATGCGCTCGCGTTCGTCGATCAGGATTCGCAAGCGCGCCGCCTGATAGGTCTGGCGAAACAGGTAGACTTCGTTGATGGCGTGATGCAGATGCACGTTGCCGTGCACATCGGTGGCGCGCATCAGCAAAGGATTGATCAGCGATTCCCGCGCAGCCGCCAGCCGTGCATGCAGGTCGTGCGGGCTGAACTCGTTCATCAGGAAACCGACGGTGCCGCGATGCATGCCGTAGATCGGCTTGTTCGAACGCATGTGCTTGTGCAGCGTTTGCAGCATCAGCCCGTCGCCACCGAGCGCCACGATGACGTCGGCCTCCGCCGGATCGTGATTGCCGTACAGCTCGGTGAGCTGCGCCAGCGCCTGCTGGGCCTCTACGCCTGCGCTCGCGACGAAGGCGATCCGGTCATATCGCTTGGGGCTGGTCATGGAACGGCGCTCATTCTCGGCGCTTGATGCGCCGCGCTCCTCTATACACCTTGCCCGGGCTTGTCGAGATGACCCCGCCAGATACCGTTTACGCAGCCATTTGGCCCGGATCCGATGCCGTTTTGGCAGGACTCGTCGGCTCGCCCAAGAAACTTGCCCAATAAAAAAAGCCCCGGTCGATACCGGGGCTTTTCCGTGGCTTCGGCCTGAGACGATCAGTACCTGCTCAGTACTTGGCAACGACCATCGTCGGACCGCTGAAGCGGTAGTTCACGCCAACCTTCACCTGGCTGATGTCGGAGCGATCGGTCAGGAACGTGGTGCCGTCGTTTGCAAGTGCCGTATGTCGCCCAAAGGAGAGGTAGTCGTATTCGGCCTTGGCCGACCAGTTCTTTCCGAGGTCGAACTCGGTGCCAAAGCCGATCGTCCAGCCCACGCGTGTGTTGGACGGCGTGCTGAAGCCAGCGGTAATGACACCGGCTTGGTTCAGGCAGGCTTTGGTGCCGATCGTTGCGGTGGGTCCGAAGATACAGGAGACGGACGTGCTGCTGTCCTCGAAGGCTGCGCCGCCCTTGGCGTAGAACAGCGTTCGGCCCCACGAATAGCCCGCTTTGCCTGTCACGGTGCCCATCCAGTTGGTCTTGTTCTGCGCGGTAAAGAACGCGGGACCGAAGGCAACGGAGACACCGGCGGGGTTGAGGCCGTTCGCCGTTCCGGCGGTGCGTCCGCCCTTCACATTGGCGGCGCCGATGTCGCCTTCCACGCCCACAACCCAGTTATTGGCGAACTGGTAATTGTAACCTGCGGTGATCCCGCCAATGCCGCCGGCCACCCAGGGCTTGGTGCCACCATCGCCGACGAAGCCGATGTCAGTGCGGCCTCCGGCGGCGCCGGCAAATCCGCCGACATAGAAGCCGGTCCAGTTGGTCGGGCCGATCAGGACGCGCGGCGCCTTGACAGCCTTGGTGGGCATCACGGCGGCAATCGTCTCGGGCGTGAACTGGTAACGAAGGCCGGCGTTGCCGGTCCATCCCTCGATGTTGTCGCCATTGCGGTAGTCGGCGCGGACGAAGCCGAGCCAGCCGGTATTGACGAACTGTGCGGCCAGACCCAGCGAGTACTGTCCGTAGGTGCCGACCCGCGAGGTCAGGGTTTGCTGCCTGAATGTCTGGGGCGTCAATCCCGGTCCGAAAACGCCGCCGGTCAGGAAGGCGCCGTTGGGAAGCGAGGTGTAATTCGTGGTCACGCTGCCGGCGAATTCGTGGAAAACGCTGGCCGAACCGAACGGCTGCCAGATCACATTGGGCGTTGCAATGGTGGTGCCGGCGCGGAGGCTGAGGCGGCCGATTTCGCTGATGATGTCGTTGGTCGAGATCGTACCGGGAATCTGAAGCGCCACCGTTCCCGGGTTGATGAAGTCATCCACCGACGTCTTGGAATAGATGAAGCCGGCCGAGGGCTCGATGAACCAGTTGTTGCCGATATCGAAATTGTAGCCGGCCGAGGTCGAAATCGAGAAGCCGTGCGCGCTCATCGGCTGGTTGAAATAGGTCAGGCCCGGATTGTTCAGGCTGATGTTGTAGAACTCCTGGCGGACCATCAGGTCGGCGAAGAAACGGCCCTTGGTTGCGACGATATAGGTTCCGAAGAACGGCACCTCGAATTTGTTGCTGAACGCGTTATTGTCGTTCGACTTCGATCCGAGATATCCGGCGGTCGTTCCGATGTGAACGTTCCAGCCGCTCCAGTTGAGCCGGGCGATGTCGGCACCGACCTGGACGCCGGCAAAACTGTCGCGAGAGGAAGTGTTGCATGCCGTCGTCGACGAGTTGACCACCGCGCCGGTGTCATTTCTCGTGTTGGTGCTTGCGGAGTTCGAAGTCGTCCGCAGCGTCACTTCGCCGCCGATGGCGCGGCCCCAGACGCCTCCGCCCGGCTGGTCGGGAGCGGGATTGCCCGGCGCGGAGACGAACGCGCTGCCCTGCTGCGTCAGGAAGGCGGTGTTGACGTTGCCGATTGCTCCCGAAATCGCCGCGCCTGCGGCGGTCGCCGGGATCGCCAGCAGTCCCTGATTATCGAGCTGCACACCGGTCTGGACCGGTGCTGCGCAGTCAGCGAAAGCGGCCGACGAGGTCGACAGCAACATGGCGAAGGCTGCGCCAGCCAAAATCCCGTTCTTGCTGTGATGGATTGCGCGCGGCTTCGCGCCAACGAAAAGTGTCATCCCCAGTCCCCAACAAAAAGAATCGAGAAAAAATAAACGGCAGTGGCAATTTGTAGATCAGACGCGCTTACCTCGGAAGTTTGCATTGCGGCTTCCCCAAGCCCGACGTCGTGAATCCGGGGCCTTGTACCATTACGGCAACATTGGCGGCACGGCAGGGTTGAGAACGATCGATGCCGCGCAACCATTGCCGTGCATTTGCCTACTCGAATGGGTGGTTGATTGACAGATTGTCGCAGTCATTAAAGTGATCTGGATCACGTTGCGCAGTGAAGCTTCACCTTATTTGTCAGCGGCGATGCACACGGCGCACGCGCGGGCGTGCTTGGACCATCGGTCACAGGTTGACGAAGATTGATCGGCGGCGGTGGAAAAGATAATGCTGGGTTGCGTCGGCGGATTTCGGGCTTGCCGCCGTCTTGCAATTTTTTAAGAGCGCTCGGAAAGGACCCGTGCGGCCGACGATTATCGGCGCGCACCGGAATGAAAATGATCAAGCGCTTCGTCCTGTTGGCGACCGCGATCGGAGCAGCCATCGTTGCGATGGTTCTGGCGCCCGACGCCGCTTGGGCCGAGAAGCGCGTCGCGCTGATCGTCGGCAATTCGATCTACCAGACCGTTCCGCAGCTGCCCAATCCTTCGAGAGACGCAAACTCCGTCGCACAGATGTTCAGGGATGCCGGCTTCGATACCGTCGACGTCCAGATCAATGTCGGCAATCTCGAATTCAAGCGAGCGATCCGCAAGTTCGAAACGACAGCGGACCAGGCCGATATCGCTGTGGTGTATTACGCGGGTCACGGCCTTGAAATTGCCGGCACCAATTATCTCATTCCGGTCGATGCCAGGCTCGCCAGCGACCGCGATGCCGACGACGAGGCCATTCTGCTGGAGCGGCTGGTGTCGTCGGCGGACGGCGCCAAGCGCTTGCGTCTCGTCATTCTCGACGCCTGCCGCGACAACCCCTTCGTCACGACCATGCGCCGCGAGCGCAAGATCGCCAATCGCGCCGTGCTTGGCGGTCTCGGCAAGGTCGAGCCGACCAGCACCGACACACTGATCGCCTACGCGGCGAAAGCTGGCTCGACGGCCGACGATGGCGACGGCCTGCACAGCCCGTTCACGACGGCGGTTCTGAAAAACCTGACCGTTCCCGGCCTCGATGTCCGGCTCGCGTTCGGGCGGGTCCGCGACGAGGTGTTGAAAATCACGAGCAACCGGCAGGAGCCGTTCGTCTATGGCTCGCTCGGCGGCGGCAACATCGCGCTGGTGCCGGCGCTGCCCTCTGCGCTGGAAGCACCGGTGAGCGACGTCAAGGCCGACTACGAACTGGTCCAGAAGATCGGATCGAAGCGGGCGTGGGAGGTTTTTCTGGGCACCCATCCGACCGGCTTCTATGCCGATCTGGCGCGTGCCCAAATCGAGGCGTTGAATACGGCCGTGCCCACGAACGTGAATCTCGCCGCTTTACCGCAGCAGGCCTCTCCCTCCACTCGCGAAACTCCGACGAGGGAAACGCTGGAATGGGACCGGATCAAGGACAGCACCGATCCGGCCACGTTGCAGAAATTCATCAGGCGATTTCCGGATTCACCGCTGGCGATCATCGCCCAGCAGCGGATGGATTTGCTGATCGAAGCCGCCCAGGAACGCGAGGAAAAAGCGCGCGCCGAACGCGAGGCGTTGCGCAAGGCTGCCGACGAGGCGCTGCGCCTGGCCGAACAAAGGAAGGCTGAACTCGCGGCTGCGAAGAAGCGCGAAGACGACGAGCGTCGTACGCGCGAGGCCGAGGCCGCCGCAAAGGCCAGGGCTGCCGCGGCGGAATTGGCGGCTGCGAAAAAGCGCGCGGAAGAGGAGCGCCGCGCCAAGGCCGCGGAAGCCGAGCAAAAGGCCAAGGCGGCGGAAGCCGAGCGCAAGGCTGCGGAAGCCAAACAAAAAGCCGAGCAGGCGGAGAGAGACAAGGCGGCCGCAGAGGCCGCCGCCTTGCGTGCGGCAAGCGAGAAGCAGGCGAGGGAAGCCGAGGCCGCGCGCAAGAAGGCTGATTTGGCGGCGGCGAAGGAGGCCGCTTGCAAGACAGAGCAAGCCAAACTCGATGAGCTGACAGCCAAAGGCAGTGAAGGATCTGCGATCGACGATCTGAAGGCCTTCGCCAGGACCGTCACCTGCGATCGGCTTGGCGCATTGGTTGTCGCCACCCTCGATAAATTCAATGCCGAGGCGGCGAAGCGGGCGGCGACACAGCCGAATTCATCTGAGCTGGTACGTTCAGCCCAGACGCAATTGGTCCGGCTCGGCTGTATGACGGCCAAGGTCGACGGCACGCTCAATGCGCCGACCCAGAGCGCGCTCAGCCGGTACATGTCGATCGAGGGCCAGCCCTCGCAGAACGTCAGCGTGACCGAAGCGCTGGTCGCCGAATTATCCAAGCACACGACCAGGGTTTGCCCGCTCGAGTGCAAGGGCGGTGAGACCCTGAAGGGCGAAATCTGTGTCGTCGACGAAAGGCCGGCGGCGCCGGCGACCGCGTCGCGCAAGAATGACGACGCAGACAATGCGCCGGCGCGCCGCAAGCAGACCAACCGTCAGCCGGAGCGCGAACAACCGCGCGCGAAGCAGGATGCGCCCCGTGCCCGCCAGCAGGCGGTGGCCCGGCCCAGCATCGTCAGCGGCGGTGGCGGTCACAGCGCCATGATCGGTGTTGGCTTCTGATCGTTGAATTGATACCCTTGCGGCGACGGTCCGAGCGCTATTGCGGGCCGGAAGGCTGGCCATCGAGAGGTGCGGTCCGATGATCTGCTACTGCCATTTGTCTCTGAAGTTCGCCGCGGCATTCGGCATCGCGGCCCTGCTGTGGGCTGTGGCACCCGCGGTGGCCGCGGAAGGCTCCGGAGCTTTCAGTCAAGCCGCCGCAAAGATCGCGCAACCCGTGATCAGGAATTATGCTTCGCGTCGAGCGGGGATCGCTGCGTGGCGCCGTGATTTTCGCGCCAATCCGATTTACGGGAATTTGGGTTGCTCGAATGGCTGGTGCGGACGGCACTTCGTTTTAATGCTGGGCGTTGCCTATTGAAGCTTTGGATTGCCCCCGCCTGAACGCGTTGCCGCCCCGCGTGGCCGTATCTTGAGCGCAGCATTCATTCGCATAGCCGAGCACTGCAATAATATCGCCACAACCGCATGGTTCAGCGGCGTCATAGCACGTAAGAAATAATTGAAATTAATGAGGCTTCCCGAATGAAAAGCATATTGGCTGCGCTTGTCGGTTTTATTGGTTTTACCGGACTCGCTGCTGCACAGGCCCCGGTCGCCGTCGTCGAGGACGTGCAAGGTCCGGTGACCGGCGCCGAATTCATGGACTACGTCGCCCCCGGCAAAGTCATCAAGCTCGGTCCGGCCGGCACGGTCGTGCTCGGCTACCTGAAATCCTGCCGGCGCGAAACCATCACCGGCGTCGGCACGGTGATCGTCGGCAAGGAACAGAGCATGGTCCACCTTGGCGAGGTCAAGGCGGGCACGACGGATTGCGACGCCGGCCGTTCGCAGATGATCAGCCGTGAAACCGGCGAAAGCGCTGCGACGGTGGTCCGCAGTGTGGGGCAGAAGGGCGCGCGGTCGCCGCGGTTTACGCTCTATGGCCTTTCGCCGGTTTTCGAAACCACCGGCCGCGGCAAGCTGCTGGTTGAAAGGCTCGACGTGAGGGGCGAGCGCTACGATGTGGATCTCGCCACCGCGCCGAAGGTGCAGGGCAGGTTCTACGATTTTGCGAGAACCGGCACGGCCTTGCAGCCGGGTGGCATCTACGCGGCCAGCCTGGGCTCACGGAAAGCGGTTTTTCAGGTCGATCGTCGGGCCGGACCGGGGGCGAAGCCGATCATTGGCCGCCTGGTGCGCATCGAATAGGCAAGCTGCTGCGATAACCCGGAAGCCGCCATGAGCCGCGTCAAAAGACGAGATGCAATCGCGATCATTCTCGTGGCTCTGGTCTGTGGCGCCGTCGTGGCGCTTCCGTCGTTCAGCTTCATGCATCGCTGGTCGATCGATGCGCTGACCGCGTTGCGCTGGCACGCGTTCGGCGCGCGCCGCGACGCGGCCTCTTCGCCGGTTGTCGTGATCGCGATCGACGAGCAGACCTACGAAACTCCGCCCTTCAAGGGATCGCCGACCCTGACCTGGACCGCCGAGATCGGCCGGGTCCTGGATGCGGTGATCGACGGCGGGGCCAAGGTCGTGGGCTTCGACATCGTTTTTTCCACCTCGATCGAGCAATCCGAGATTCCTTTCGGCGAAGACCTGCTTGGCGCGCGGATGCGTGGCTTTGACCGGAGTTTTCTTCGGTCGCTCGCGAAAGGATCTGCCGCCGGCAAGGTGGTGCTCGGCGAAGTCCTGCGCGGTAACGGATCGATCCGGCCCGCGCCCGGACAGCGGATCGCGGTCGGCCAGCAAAAGAATATCCGTCCGCTCAATATCTACCTGGATGCCGACGACGTCGTGCGCAGGGTGCCGCTGACGTTCCCAGCCGACGCCAGGCCGATGCCTTCGATGGCGCTCGAACTGGCATCGCGCGCACTCGGCTCCGAACCGCTGTTCGGCGATAACGGTAGTGTGACGCTTGCCGGATATCCCATTCCAGGCGCGGTACGGGATACCCTGACGTTGAATTTCGACGGCGGCGCCGACGACATCCCGACTTTTTCGCTGGCAGACCTTCGCGCCTGTGTCGAAGGCAACAACGCGGATTTCTTTCGCCGCGAATTTTCCGGCAAGACCGTCCTGTTCGGCACGCTGCTCGATCCGGAGGATCGAAAGCTCACGTCGAAGCGTTTTGCAACCGGGCTCGACGGGTCACGCGCACCGCGTTGCGCGCTGCCGCCGGCACAGCCGGCCGCCGGACAATTCAAGCGCAGCTCGATTGCCGGCGTTTATGTTCATGCAACCGCCGTCAGCAACCTGATCGCCCGTGAAGCGATTGTCGAACCCGGCCGTTTCTCGACAGCGTTGATTGCCATCGCCTTCGCCGCGCTGGCCGCACTTGCGGCACGCATGCTGGCGCCGGCTGCTGCCGCGGCCATCTATCTCGGCATGGTCGCGATCTGGACGGCTTGTGCGACGCTTGCATTCACGCGATCGCTGGCGCTCCCGCTGAGCGAACCGTTTCTCGCGGGAATAACCGCGATGGTCGCGATGACGGCCTATCGCCTCATCGTGGTGGACAGGGGACAGCGGCTGCTCCGCAACAGCTTTGCGCTGTATCTGGCGCCGCAGGTGATCGACAAGATGCTGGCGTCGAAGAAATTGCCGGAGCTCGGCGGCGAGACCCGCGAGGTCACCGTGTTCTTTTCGGATCTGGCAGGATTTTCCGCGATCTCCGAGCGGATGACGCCGGCCGATCTCGTGGCGTTCATGAACGAGTATCTCTCCGCCATGTCCGACATCATCGAAAGCAATGGCGGCTATATCGACAAATATATCGGCGACTCCATCGTCGCGGTGTTCGGGGCGCCGGCCGACGACGGCGATCATGCCGGCAATGCGGCGCGCGCGGCGCTGGCGTGCCGGGCACGTCTCGACGAACTCAATCAGAACTCGGCCGCCTTCAGGGGCTACAACGTGGCGCACCGCATGGGGCTCAATTCCGGCGAGGCGCTGGTCGGCAATATCGGCTCTCGGCGACGCTTCAACTATTCCGTCATGAGCGATGCGGTGAACGTCGCATCGCGGCTCGAGGGCGCCAACAAATATTACGGCACCACGATCGCGGCCTCGGAAACAACGGTTGCGCTCACGGGATCGGCGTTCGCATGGCGCGAACTTGACGCCGTTCGGGTGCAGGGACGTGTCGCGCCGGTAAAACTCTATGAGCTGCTTGCGGTGGCCGGGGAGGAGACGCCGCAGCAGGCGGCGTCCGCCGCCGCCTATGCCGAAGGTCTCGCATATTGGCGCGCACGCGAATTCGCTGCCGCCGCAAAGTGCTTTCAGCGCGCAGCCGATATCGACCGGCCATCGGCGCTGTTTCTCAGCCGGGCCAATGCGTTGGTCCGTGATCCTCCCGGGCCGGATTGGGAACCGGTTCACGCGCTGGAAGGGAAATAGCCGGCGCGTCATCCCGGCTGGCGGAATCGTGATCGGCATTAACCTCCAAAATGACGCCGGGCTGTTACAGCTTTGGCTCAGAACCGCGGCCGACGGATTGCGGAAGCAGGGAGACGAGAGACATGAGCAGCTTTTTCGCCGGGCGGCGCCATGCGCGCGTCGCGCTTGCGCTTCTCGTCTTCACCATGGCGGCCGGCGCGCATGCCCAGGATGCGCCACCGTCCGGGCATCAGCCCGCCGCAGCGCCGTCGGGGCAGAAGTCCGGCGGGCGCGGCGCCGGCACACCGGCTTCTCCCGCCGCCGCCGAACAGCACCGCCTGCCGCCGGACTCGACGACAAAGCAAACGCTTGTTCTCCCCGGACGCACGCTCAATTTCACCGCCACCGCGGGGTCGATCCGGCTGTACGACGACAAGAGGGAGCCGCAGGCCGATATCGCCTATACCGCCTATCAGCTCGAAGGTGCCGATGCGCGCACCGGCCCGTCACGTTCCTGTTCAACGGCGGTCCGGGCGCTTCCTCCGCCTGGCTGCAACTGGGCGCGGCCGGACCCTGGCGGCTGGCCATCAGCGGCGATGCGGCGGTTTCGTCGGCGTCGCCCGATCTGCAACCCAACGCCGAGACCTGGCTCGACTTCAGCGATCTCGTCTTCATCGATCCCGTCGGCACCGGATACAGCCGCTTCGTCGCCACCGGCGAGGATGTGCGCAAGCGGTTCTTCTCGACCGGCGGCGATGTCGACTCGATCGCGCTGACGATCCGGCGCTGGCTGGAGAAGTCAGATCGCCTGCTGTCGCCCAAATTCGTTGCCGGCGAAAGTTATGGCGGCATCCGCGGACCGAAGGTCGTGAGCAACCTGCAAACCGAGCAGGGCATAGGGGTAAGGGGCCTCATCCTGATCTCACCACTGTTCGACTTCCGCGAATTTACAGGCTCGAGCCTGCTGCAATATGTCTGGAGCCTTCCGAGCATGGCAGCGGTGGCGCGCCAGGCGAAAGGCCCGGTTACGCGGGCCGATATGGCGGAAGTGGAAAGCTATGCGCGCAGCGATTTCCTGACCGATCTGATCAAAGGCCAGGCCGATGCCGAGGCCACCACACGGCTGGCCGACAAGGTGGCGGCACTCACCGGCATCGACCAGGCGGTGAGCCGCCGGCTGGCCGGGCGCTTCGGTGTTTCCGAGTTTCGCCGCGAATTCGATCGCCGCAACGGCAAGGTGACCGGACGCTACGACGCGTCGGTTTTGGGTCTCGACCCCAATCCGGATTCCAGCTCCTCGCGGTTCGGCGACCCTTCCGGCGATCCCCTGATCGCGCCGCTGACCAGTGCCGCGGTCGATCTCACGACCCGCAAGCTCAATTGGCGGCCCGACGGGTCCTATGAATTGCTCAATGGCACGGTCGAGAGGTCCTGGGATTTCGGCCGCGGCCTCAATCCCCCCGAATCGATCTCCCAATTGCGGCAGATTCTGTCGCTGGATCCAAAACTGAAGCTGTTGGTCGGCCATGGCCTGTTCGATCTCGCCACGCCGTATTTCGGCTCGAAGATCCTTCTCGATCAGCTACCGGCCTATGGCGGTCGCGATCGGGTCAAACTCGTGGTTTATCCTGGCGGGCACATGTTCTATTCGCGCGACGCGGCGCGCCAGGCGTTCCGGTCCGAGGTGGAAGCGCTGATGAAGTGAGGAGCGCATCTCTTCGTCATCGCCAGGAGCACTCGCGACGACGCAATCCATCCATCCGCCTGCCGCGTTCTGGTATCTTCGCGCAACGACCGGTGCAAGGCACCGATCGTTGGCTGGCATTGACGGTGTATTTTCTCAGTAAACCAGGCCGGTGCCGGGCGGCTTCTCCAGCGCTGCGGCCAGCGAGCGGTATTCCTCGCTGTTGGTGCCGGCGAGCGCGGCGATCCGGCTGAGGTGGTATTGCGCCTGGTCGCGGTTGCCCTGTTCGACCTGCCACAGCCCGTAATACTGCCAGGTCTTGACGTGGTTGGGGTCGGCCTTGAGCGCGCGCTCGTACCAGACCTGGGAGAGCTTGTAGTCGCCGAGCTTGCGATAGGAGTAGCCCATCAGGTTGGCGACCGCGGCGCTGTCATCGTGGCCCAGCGCCTTCAACTGTTCGATGGCGGATGTATAGTCGTGGCGGTCATAGATCGTGCCGTAGGCCGCGCGATATCCCTTGGAAAATGCGGCGTACTCGATAGCGGGTTTGAGCTCGCTCGATTTTTTCTTCTTGCCCTTGTCCGTTGACGGGGGAGGAGGCGGATCGTTATCGGGCGCGGCGTACGCCTTGGTGACGACGGGCGCTGCAACCAGCGCCAACGAGAACATTGCCAGCGTCAAAAGCCTGATCGCAAATTTGGTCATGCATCTCTCCCGATTGCCAATGAGGGAGCCTACACCGAGCCCCGCTGACTTGAACACCCGCCGGATCGGGACATTCCCGTCGAATCTCCGCAATTTGATCGATTTTGACCCCGCCAAGCCGGCCGCCAGAACATGACCAACATGTCATCCAGATGAACGAAGTCCGTCGTTGCGTTTCAGGTTCGGTTCAGCGCGCCCCGATTAAGGTCGCAAGCATGATCGACGAGCCCGGACATCCGACCGGTCAAACTCCGCGATCCCTGTTGGAGGACACCATGTTGAAAGCAATTTCCGCCGCGCTGCTTGCGGCGTCCGTGCTGGTTGCCGCGCCCGCAATGGCCGCAGGCTACGGCCGGACAGCGCATGCGCCCGTGATCAAGGGCCTGCATATGAAACCGGGCGTGCTGAACGCCCATGCCGGAATGGGCCGCCATCATCACAGGCACTTCCATCACAATCATCACTATCGCTTCCACAACCATCGTTGAAGCTGATCCGCTGACGTGGCTGATCCACATTGCCCCGCCGCCGCCAGCGGAAACAGGCCCGGTCCGTGCGCCATTGCTTCCCCAATGGCCGCGGGCCGGTGCTATTTCAGGCAACATCACAGTTTGACCGGATAGCCGAGAAGCGAATTCCATTTCGCCGGCGGACGGTCTAGAACCGCGCCCACGCATCGGATTTATACTATTCGGATCTTCACTTGGGGATGTCAGTAAAGCGGGCAGTGATCCTGACGCTGTTGCCGATCGCGCTCGCGGCCTGCGCGAGCAGCGACGACAGCAAGAGCATCAGCTATACCGACGACCGGGGCGTCTCCAACCAGCCGTTCCCCAATAACTACCGCGCCGAAATACTGGCGTTCATGAGAACCTATCTCAATAACCCGGTGGGCGTGCATGATGCCGCCATGGCCGACCCGGTGCAGCGTACCGTCGGCGGGCGGCTGCGTTACGTCAGTTGCCTGCGCTTTTCGCCGCGCGAATCCGACGGGTCGTATCGCGAGGTGCGGGAGCGCGCCATTCTCTACGTCGACGGCCGGCTCGACCGCATTGTCGAGAACGCCAGCGAGCCTTGCGCCGGCGCGGTCTATGCGCCGTTTCCGGAGCTGGAAAAGCTGACGCGGTAGACCGGCGCGTTAAGGCTGTTTCCGATCACTTTTCAGCGAGATTTGAACCCCAAGCTGGCGTTAACCGACCCAGCCTATAGCTGCCAAAAATGGGCTTGTTTCCGGGCAAAACGGAATATGCGGGAACAAAATACGGTTGTTGCCCTGGCGTCACAGTGACCAACCGTCGCTGCTCCGGCATTGCCGCGAAGCAACCAAATTGAAGCCACGTTGTTTGATGAGGGTCGCAAGGACAAACGGGGACCTATGATGAAAAGAGTTTTGTTCGGCGCAGCCGCCATTATCGCGTTCGCGGCGCCCGCTTTCGCAGCCGATATACCTCCGCGTACCTACACGAAGGCTCCGGCCTATACCGCTCCGGCGGTGATCTATAACTGGACCGGTTTCTATCTCGGCGGCCATGTCGGCGGCGCCTTCGCAGGCGACAACAGCCTTCAGGGCAGCGACGCGCGTTTCCTGGGAGGCGTGCAGGGCGGCTTCGACTATCAATTCGCCCCCAGTTGGGTGCTCGGCGTGGAGGCGCAGTACTCCTGGCTGGGCGGCAGCAGCAATGGCGTGCTGTTTCCGGCCGGCACGCTGGTGACCTCCAATAACGACCAGCTTGGGTCGGTGACCGGCCGGCTCGGCTACACCTGGGGTCCGGCACTGCTCTACGCCAAGGGCGGTTACGCCTGGCGCGACAGCAACAATATCGGCGTCAGCGTTGCCGGCGCACCGGCCGCCTTCGTCACCACCGACAACCGCAAGGACGGCTATACCGTCGGCGCCGGTCTCGAATACATGTTCGCGCCGAACTGGTCGGCCAAGGCCGAATACCAGTACTACAATTTCGGCAACACCACCTTCACCGCAGGTCCGGCGGACATCGTCGGAACGCGCTTCCGCAATGACGAGCACACCGTCAAGGCCGGGATCAACTACCGCTTCGGCTGGGGTGGTCCGGTCGCATCGAAATATTAAAATTTGCCCCTGTATAAGAAAGGCCGGCCTCGCGCCGGCCTTTTTTCATTTTCAGAAAGGGATGTCGGCAGGGCGTCACTTTGATGCACTAAAAATAATTTTGGTGGTCGGCGGAACTTCGGCGCCCGATCGGCTATTATGGCCGCGCCGGCTGGTGGACAATGAACATGCGTGCTTTGGGGTTAGGGCTGATTTTCTCTGCGATTGCGTTGCCGTGTCTTGCCCAAACGGTGCTGAAATCCGAACCGTTCGTGCTGGCGCCCTATGAGGTCGCCTTCGTGCAGGAGCCCTCCTGCGGGGCCGGGAAGGTGCTCAAGGTCACCGGGGCGATCAGGGGCCTGCACCGCAAGAAGGCCTGCGTAACGCTCGCCGCCGAGCAGGCCTCGCTGGCGGTAGCGACGCCCTAGCTCAGCCTCAAGGTCAGCTTGGCGTAGTTGGTGTCGTCCTGGCGAACGCCGGGGCCCATACCCGTGTCCTCTCGATCAGGCCCACGGCAGGCGCCTTTGTCTGCAAACAGCGCCTGTGGGGTATGGACCCCGGCGTTTGCCGGATTCCTCACGAATTCAACTCCAAGTCCGCCAGGGCTTCGCGTTCAGCGTCAGCCTCGTTCTTTGCGGGATCCTCGTGCGGATCGGGTTCGCACGGCCGTATCTCATAGTCGTTGTCCAGCACCGGATGCGGCGCGGCTTTGTCCTCTTCCGTCGCCACGTCCACCACCAGCCCGCTGTGCCGGGCGTGCTTCCACACATCCGCCTCGGTCGGATAGGCCTTGCTGAGCTTGGCCTCATTGCAAAACAGCGCGTAGGGCATGGTTTGGCTCCGTGAAAGCGAGCCAACGCGCGGGGCGGAGCGGGGTTTCAGTCCGGGCCGGGACACGGGTTCACAGCCCGGTGACCCCCGTCACCCGGTGACACCCGTTTACCCCGGTGGCAGCTTGGGAATTGGGACCGTTTCGGCCGGAGTCCCTGAGTCGTAAACGAGTCCTGAATCCTGCGAAAGTCCGGCGAAAAATATCCTGCGAGACTCCCGGGGTAGAATCGCCGGATGTTTTGGCCATGGGAACGACCCTCCATACCGCCTGCGGGCGCGTCCATCTCACGCTGACCCTGGCTCTGCTGGTGGCCTGCGCGGCCAATCTGGTGCTGGTATGCGCCTGGCTTTAGCGGATTGACGCCACACGATATCCACCCATCATGTCATAAGAAAAGCGCTGGCGCGGCGGCAAGCCGTTGGCCGGATACATGGGGGGAGCGGAATGATCGAAACGCTCGAGGCGCGGGTCAATGGCGATGAGGCGCTGGTCAGGCGCGGGCGGTTTCTCACGACCACCTTCCTGCTGGAAGTAGGCGCTGCCGCCTGGCTGATTTCGATCTTCGAAGGCAAAATCGTATCCGTGACGCCGGGGCCGTTCGTGATGCCGTCGGCTTCGTTTGCGCTGCGCGCCCCGCAGGAGGAATGGGCGAAATTCTGGAGCAGCCGGCCGCCGCCCGGTTCGAACGACCTGATGGCGCTGATCAAACGGCGCGTGCTCAAGGCCGACGGCAACCTCCAGATCTTCATGGCCAACCTTCGCTACTTCAAGGAGGCGCTCGCCAAGCTGCGCCCGGCGGGAGCACAAGGCGCATGACGGTACAATTCGAGCCGATCATCGGCCGTTACATGCATCTCGATCTGTTCGGGCGCAAACACCGCCTCTATGTCGAGGAAGCGGGCGAGGGCACGCCGCTGTTGTGCCTGCACACCGCCGGCGCCGATGGCCGCCAATATCGCGCGCTGATGAACGACCGCCGCATCACCGCCGGCCACCGTGTCATCGCCTTCGACATGCCCTGGCATGGCAAGTCGTCGCCGCCTTCCGGCTGGCACAACGAGGAATATCAACTCACCTCGGCGCAATACACCACGATGATCATCGAGATCATGAGCGCGCTCGGCCTGGACAAGCCGATCGTGATCGGATGCTCGATCGGCGGCCGCATCGCGCTGCATCTGGCGCTCGAACATCCCGAACGCTTCCGCGCCATCATCGGCCTGCAGGCCGGCGCGCATGTCGATCCCTATTACGATTTGAATTTCCTGCATCGTCCCGACGTCCATGGCGGCGAAGTCGCCGCCGCCATCGTCTCCGGACTGGTCGGGCCGGATGCGCCCGATGACGCGCGCTGGGAGACGCTGTGGCATTACATGCAAAGCGGGCCCGGCGTATTCAAAGGCGATCTGTATTTCTACAAGGTCGACGGCGATATCAGGAGCCGCGTCGCGCAGATCGATACGCGCCGCTGTCCGCTGTTTCTGCTGTCAGGGGAATACGATTATTCCTGCACGCCGGAGGAAACGCTGGCGGTCGCCAGTAGCGTGCCCGGCAGCGAGGCCATCATCATGAAGGGCCTCGGCCACTTTCCGATGAGCGAGAACCCGGAGGAGTTTTTGAAATACCTGCTGCCGGTGCTGGAGAAGATCCGCGGCTAGGATCGATAAATCGATCCGGGATCAGTCATCAGCGATTGGGCGGCGTCCGGTCGGAAGGATCAGGCGTGGTTTCGTTGCGGATGCCGGCGCGGGCCCTGGTCAGCGTGGAGCTGAAATATTCCTCGCGCTCCCGGCTAAAGCGCTCCTGGTGCGCGCGGAAGTTCGCGACCCGGGCCTGCATCTCGGTTCGGACGTCGCTCGGAAAAACCGCCCGCGGGATTTCGGTGCTGGACTGGACCCCTTCGGCGGGCTGAACGGTTTTTGCTGGCTCGACCTTGATCACGTCGGGCGCGGCCTGGACCACTGGTGCCGCCTGCATGTGGGACTTTACGATTTCGGACTTGGCAACATCAGGCTTGGCAACATCAGGCCTTGCGACCGATGCTTGCTCAAAGTCCGGCGTCTTGCCCGTGACCGATTGAACAAACGCCATCGTTTGCGAGATCAGGAGATCGCGTTCCTTTTTCCAGTTCATCACACACCTCGGCCTTTCGTATTCCAGCAAAAGCCCCTCGCAGAATCAAGAGAGGCTTTAGCATGTCCGATAGCCGACTTTGGATGATATCAGCGCGATTGAGTGGGGGTTGGCAATTTCCTGGGAAATATCCGCAAAGAAAAAGGGGCCGAAGCCCCTTTTTAGGTCACCAGCGGCGATAGCCGCGATGGTAACCATAAGCCCGGCGATATCCGCCATGCCGATATCCGTATCCATACGGCCTGACTGCATAGCCGCGCCGATAGACTGGCGCGGTGCGGACACAGCCGCGCGGGCCGCAAACCAGTGCGACGCTCTCGACGTTTGATGCTTGTGCGAGAGGGGCGAGCGGCATGGCCGATGCCGTTCCCGCGCTGAGCGCTACGCCGCCGAGTGCAATCAATCCAACGAGTGCGAGCTTGAGTTTCATGGTGTCCTCCCTGTGGAACTATAGAACGTACTGCACCGTAGGAGGTTGCATCTGAACGGGGGATGAGCAGAAACATAGTTTCCGGTGAACGAACGTTAAGCTGTCCGACCACGAGACCCGAGACCTGTCGTTTTGGCTATTTGGCTAAACCACCAAAGGAATACCCCGCCGTGGGGGAAGCGTGGGGGGACGCTAACGGCGGGGCGGCCTTGGGGGCAATCGAAGCTTTTCATTTGACTTGATCACTTGCCAATCACTTGCGCGGGAACGGCAAATATGTCGCATGCGAAGCTTTTGCGTGCGCAGGTTCGAACCTCGTCCAGCATCGCCGCGTGATCTCACAATGACCGGAACGTAAGCCACGCCGCTTGGTTGGTACCCATCATCAACCAACGGATATCATCATGTTCAAGATTTCGATTCTCTCAAGCGCACTTCTCCTTGGATTAGCCGGCGGCGCTTACGCACAAAATACCGGCCCGGCGCCGCAGACCGACATCAACAAACCGAGCATGACGAACACCAATTCTAACGCTGTGAAGAAAACCGGCACGACCGGTGCGGCATCAGGCGGCGGGTCGGGAATGACCGACAAGGGCGGCGCGAACGGCACGCCCAGCACGATGCCCAAGACCACGACAGGCCCGACCGGACCCGCTTCGAATAGTGAATCACCCGCGAAGTAAACTCGGAGCTTCACTTGCCCGGACGCCCGCCTTTGACGGCGGGCGTTTTCTTATCGGCACATGCCGGAGCTCGAAGACGTAGATGAAGATATTGAAAGGGTTCGGCGTCCAGCCTTGAAAATCCGCTGCCGAATATCATCTTCCAAGCATCGGCCCAGTTGGCCATACCCATCATCGCAAAGCGGACGCCTGGCCTTTGTACGGCCAGACGACACTCGCCATGACTAACCGTAGATTTCGTTTGTGGACCGAAGAGGAAGACAACCTGCTGCGCGCAATGGCTGCCGCAGGAAAAAGCCTGACGCTGATGACAGCCAAGCTCGGTCGGCCCATCAGGATCCTCAAATCGAGGGCACACGACCTGCACATCCTGCTTCCTGGAGAGGACAAGAATACCAAGTGCTGGGTTGGTTGATCCTGTCGGGTGGAAACACGGGTCTCTCACGAAGCTGACTTCACGTTCTCGCGCCCTGCTCGACTTCCTCAGCGTCCTTGTCGTCGATCTCCATGACTTCGTCATGTGCGTTCCCCACGGCCTTTAAAAGCTCGTCCAGTTTCGCGTGAAGCGCCTGGGTGTCGCGGTGCTCGGCGCGCTGGATAACGAGGGTCATGCCCCAGGTGGCCATCGTGGCAAGCGAGTGCCATTCCAGTCCGTTGCCCAGCGTGATCCAGGCTATTGCGTACAGCACGAAGACGGCGAATGCGGCGGGCCGGGATGTCAGCACACCGAGTTGCGTCAGCCAGCTCCGGGCGGTTTCCAGGACCATGCCGTTAAACGTGGCCGATGCCGCCGCGTTCCGGACGGGACAATTCTGGAGGTGTGCTTTCGCTCGATGTGAGAACCGGGATACCGGATACAGAATCGTGTGCCGCAATCTCACTCATGCGCATTTGTTGTTCCGCCGGTTCCCTCCAATTGGAACAGCAACCAATTCCGGAAGTGCCGGTTGTCCCACAGCCAACAGGAAAGGAAGCGGCATGAAGAAGGCAGCACTTGTCATCGCAACGGTTGCAGCGTTGGGCGCAACCGCGGTCACAGCTCCCGCAGAAGCCAGGGGCGGCCGTGGATATGGCGCCGCCGGAATTGGCCTCGGTATCGCGGCGGGCGCTCTCGCAGCCGGCGCTTACGGGGCCTACGGCCCTCGTTACGGATATGGCCCGCGCTACTACGCGCCCCGGTACGCCTACGGAGACGGTTACTATTACCGACGCGCTCCGCGTTATTATCCCTACGGCTACTATTAAGCGTGAAAAGCCCGGAAACCCTCCGGGCTTTTTCTTTGGGATCAGGAGTCCAGTTGTCTCTCGAGCTGCCTGGCTTTGGTCAGGCAAAGCTGGGCCCGCTTTTCAAGGTCCATGCGCCTTGTCTGGTCTTCGGTTTTCATCGCCGCCAGCAAATGTTTTTCAGCTTCGCGCAATGCGTCGATAATCTTCTTTGCCGTTGCAATCACACAGTTCTCCTGAAAAGTTCTTCTGAAAAAGCACCTTCGATTTATTCGCGATCGGACTGCTCCAGCCGATCGGCGTCAGCGTCATACTGCCGGGACAGGATCCGCAGGGTCTCGGAAGCCCGGTCGTCACTGACCGTCGCGGCGAGCCGTTCCGCCCGCCGTGCCTGCTCCCGCAACTGTTCGCTCTGCTTGGTCATGAATGCCCCATTTTCATAACCAATTGAGACACATTGTTTTCGTTCCCCTCGGCAGAAATAATGCTTAACGAACCGTAGTTTAGCGATTCCGCTTGGGTTGCTCGGGGAATCCGCGGGCTTTCAACCCGGACAAGTACCTCGGCCGAAGCCTGTCCCGATGAAGCTTGATGGGAAGCGCACTGTTGCCCGCGCAACGTTCCATCGGTCATGCGAGCGAAGCGACTTTGTCCGCAGAACTCGACGAGCAAAGGCGGAAGCATTCCAGACGTACGCAAAGAAAAGATGGATCGCTTCGTCGCTTCGCTTCTCGCGATGACGTCGTGCGACTGAATTGCCTTGGCTGTTCGAAAATTGGAATGAGCCAGATCATGCCGGCGGAATGCACGAAGCTCCTGGCGATTCGTGCAAAGCGGGCGATCGATAAAATGGTGCCGGTTGAGAGGATTGAACTCCCGACCTTCGGTTTACAAAACCGCTGCTCTACCGCTGAGCTAAACCGGCGAATTGAGGGATCAGCGGGCAGGGGAAAAATCCACCTTGATTCCGCTGGCCATTCGGCCGGTCGAATACCAGACTTGGGCGCAAAGGGCCAGAACCCAGCGGCGGTGTCACGCCGCCAATGCGCAGGAAAAAGGCGGCTACGCAGCCGCCCCTTCGCCGTGGCCTGGCTGATTTTTACTGGCAGACGTGCCGGCGGCCGTCGGCGCCGCGGAACGTGGAGCCTGGACGGCAGGCGAAGCCATTGGCGCGGGCGTAGGCGTCGCTGCCCTCCCAGCGGTTGTAGCTGTTATAGGCGGACCGGCTTCTGTTGTAATAGCCGCCGTCGGTGTAGGGATTTCCGGCGCCCAGGTTCTGGCAATTGGCGTTCGGATAGAACTGCGCGCAGTAGCCCGGGTCCGAGATGACCTGCTGGGCCAGCACCGGGCTTGCCAGCACAGATGCAAGCACGGTCGAGAGAGCCGCGGCGGCCCCGAGAAGGCTGAGTTTGGTCATAGGTTTCTCCATTGGTGTGACGCCAGCTAAGCTGTGCTGCAAACCGGTGTTTCGAAACTCGTCCGCGATTCAACATGATTCAAACAGCCGTGATGCCCGCGCCGGGCACGATCACGAAGCACGCACGCTCACGAAAAAAGGCGGCCTTGCGGACCGCCTTTTCGATTCGTGTTCGGCGCATTCCCTAGCAGGGATACCAGCGTCCGTCGGGGCCCATATAGGTCGCGCCCGGCTGCAGACCGCACGTTGTTCTGCACACTGGTGTGAAATCATGGATCCAAAGCTAAAGGTTGAAATGATTATGCAAGCGCGCGACATCGACTGCGTGCCGATGCAGACAATTTGCGCGGACATCTTGTCTTTGACGAAACCATCCTGGGAAGCCGGCCGGGCGTGCTGATGTTTCACGGAGGATTGGGGCCGGGCGATTTCGCGATGGCGCGAGCGCGCAAGCTTTGCGGAGCGCGGCCTTGTTTTCACCCATCCGGCGGCCGGCGGTTCGATGATGCGCGCTGCCTGATATCTCGGTCCGAACTTTGCTCTGACAGATGCCGCGGTTAATGTCATAAGACTGTCACGGGGGTGGTGGGGCATATGTTCGGAATTCTGGGCCTTGGCTTTCTGCTTGGCATGCAGCACGCGCTCGAAGCCGACCATATCGCGGCGGTCTCCAGCATTGCCGCGCGCCGCACCCATGTCGGCGACATCGTCAAGCACGGCCTGACCTGGGGGCTCGGCCACACGCTGACGCTGTTCGCCTTTGCCGGCGTCGCGATCCTGCTCGGTCGCGCGATCCCCGAACATCTCGCGCAGCCGCTGGAAGTAGCGGTCGGAATCATGCTGGTCGGTCTCGGCACGCATGTGCTGTGGCGGCTGTGGCGCGACCGCGTGCATTTCCACCACCATGGCCATGGCGACGGCACCGTTCACCTGCACGTTCATAGCCATGCCGGCGAAACCGTTCCTCATGCCCGCGCCGTGCACGCGCATGAGCATGGCTTTCGCTGGCGCACGCTGCTGATCGGATTGATGCACGGCATGGCGGGCTCGGCAGCGCTGCTGGTGCTCACGGTGTCGCAGGCTTCCAGTCCGGCGGCGGGGCTTGCTTACGTCGGGTTGTTCGGGATCGGTTCGATGATCGGCATGGGCGCGCTGTCGACGATCATCGCCGTGCCGCTCGCGGTGTCCGCGCGCTGGCTCACCTGGGCCAATCGCACGCTGCAGGGCGCGGTCGGCGTGATCACGATCGCGATCGGTGCGATGACGATCTACTCGCACGTCATCACATGAAGCGCGCGTGCCGCGTTAACATTTTCCTGTCGCGATCGTTCGCAATTGAACGGCGCTCGATGCTGACGCGTTAGGCTTACCGGCAATTTGGTTTGCGCCTTTAACCCTTGGGTTCGCGCGTTAAGTTAGCTTGCGCGTCAGGAAATCGGAAACCCGAGACCATGCGCGCTGGGATAGCATTGGGCATTTTGATCGGAACCACGCTGACGGCTGCGGCCGGCGGTGGTTTCGACATCGTGATTCCCGGCCGGCCCAGTGTGCCCGTCATCATTAACGGCATCGATGCCTCCTACGCGGTGGTCGAAGGGGTGTGGGGTCTCGGCAAGGGCGAGCAGGTGCAGCCCACCGTCTATGGCGGTCGCCATATCGATTGGGAGCCGCACGTCGGTCATTACTATCCGAGCGCCGGTCACATGCCGGGCTACGGACGTCTCGAGATTCAGCCGCCCGCGAACCGCAAGCTGCCGCAACCGGCGGAGAGCTACCACGAGTCATGGTCGGCGCGATCCGCCCCGCCGGTGCCGCAGGCCCAAGTCCCCTTCTATCCGCCGTCGGTCATCGTTGCGCCGCCGTACGACGATTTTCGCGACCGCCGACCCGGACCACCTCGGCGTTAAGACCCAGCCAAGCAAAAAAGCATTCACAGGAGAGAGTAATGCGTCGGATGATTTCAGGAATAGTGGCGGCGATCGCCGTAGTGGCCGCGAGCGCCGTGCCCGCGATGGCGTGCGGTTACGGCGGTTGCTCGCCGTGCGGAATGGTCAGCCCGTGCGCCCAGCCGCAGGTCTACGTGGCCCCGGTCGCACCGGTCTACAACTATTCTGGCTGCGACTATGGCTGCGGGTGGGCCCGTGAGCGGCTGCCCGATCCGGTGCACCAATATTACTACGTCAATCAGGGGCCGACCTATACCGGTCCCGGCAACTGGGCTCCGCGCCCGGTCTATCGGGAAAGCGCCATCCCCTCCTATTACGGCTACCGTGCCTATCGCTCATGGCGTCCGCGCGCCAACTACTATTATGCGCCGCGCATGAATTATCGCTACGGCTACGCTCCCCGCCGCGCCTATGCCACGCGCCACTACGGTCGTGCGCCGTATCACTACGGCCATCGCCCGCTGCGCCGCTACTACTGATCGTTTCGTTCGATCGACTGACGACTTCAGCGCCCGTTCGCACGATGCGAGCGGGCGTTGGCTTTTGCGCTCACGGCATCAGGCCGAGCCGGCTGGCGCCGATATAGAGCGCCAGCACTGCGGCGTTCGACACGTTGAGGCTCTTGATCTCGCCGGGCATGTCGAGACGCGCGACCGCGCTGCAGGTCTCGCGGGTCAATTGCCGCAAGCCCTTGCCTTCGGCGCCGAGCACCAGCGCCAGCGGCTGCCGCAAGGCCATCGCGCCGAGATCCTCGCTGCCCTGGCTGTCGAGCCCGACCGTCATGAAGCCCTGGTCGTTCAGTTCGGTCAGCGCCCGCGCGAGATTTTGCACGGTGACCAGCGGCACCAGTTCGAGGGCGCCCGAGGCGGATTTCGCCAGCACGCCGGTCGCTTCGGGGCTGTGGCGCGCGGTGGTGACGATGGCCTTGACCGCAAACGCCGCCGCCGAGCGCATGATCGCGCCGACATTGTGCGGATCGGTGATCTGGTCGAGCACCAGCACGATGCCTTGCTGTGGCAGCGTATCGATATCCGGCGAGGGCAGGGGATCGGCTTCGGCGAGCAGGCCCTGATGCACGGCGTCCGGGCCGAGCCGCTGATCGATCAGGGCCGGCCGCACGATTTCCGGCGTCACGCGGGTATCGATCCTGTCGTCGGCCAGCCGCCGGGCGGCGTTTTCGGTCAGCCACAGCTTGCGAATCTGCCGCTGTGGATTGGCCAGCGCCGCCGCCACCGTGTGCCAGCCATACAGGATGACCGGGCCGTCGGGGCTCGCCTCGCGGTCGCGCCAAGCCGGCCGGCGGCCGGGGCGATGGGCTTTATCGGCCGGTTTACCGCCGCCGCGCCGGAACCTGGGCTTTCGATCATGGTCGCTCATGAGCCAGCTTGTGTCACGGGTTCCGGATTCTGGCAATTTGAGCGCTCGCGGCACCTATTTAGAGGTCATCCGTTGGTTGACTTTGCCGGGCCGTTTCGCCCATAAACGCGCCCGACCGGGAGCCCGCCATCGGCTCACGGTATTAGCGTCATCTGTGGCCTGTCTGCCGCCATTTCGGCGGGTGGGTTTCAATGAGGTCTAAGCGGGGGAGTGTCCCGAGTGGCAAAGGGAGCTGACTGTAAATCAGCCGTCTTATGACTTCGAAGGTTCGAGTCCTTCTTCCCCCACCATCTTGATATCATTGATATAATAAGTCCCGCCGGGCGCCGGCTTCGGAGTATCCGTGCAACACCATGCGAGATGGTGCGACACGCTTCGTTATCGCCCCGTCACGCAGCCACTCGTCGCGCAAAGACGTCGCCATAGTAATGCTGGCCGGCACAGGCGGGGAACGCGGACAGAAATTCGGCTTTCGACATCCAATGGGGCGAAAGCCATTTGCCTTCCTCCGTCCCGGTGAGGTTGAACTCGTACGTGGCCAGTTTCGTGATCATGTCCACGCATTGATTCATCTTGGCGACGCCGCGTTCATCGGCGTGAAATTCGATGCTGAGCGCTTTTATTGGACTCGAAAGTCCCTTGAGCACCTCGGCTTCAAATCCCTCGATGTCCATCTTGCAGAAAACGGGCACGCCATGCTTGCGTATTTCGGCGTCAAGGGTGGTCACGGGCACATTGATTTTGCCATGCTCTCCAGCCGTGTTGCTGCCGTCCCAGTCGGCGTGCATGCTTGCGGTTCGGGTCAATCTCGTAAGGAAAAGATCGGCGCGTCCTGGCTGGGCGCCCAAGGCCGCTTCGACGACGTTCAACCGCTTGGCGCTCGCGCGGGCCCTGACCTCACGCGCGAGGACGGGTTGCGGTTCGAACGCCACTACGTTTGCGCCCAGTGAAAGCATCAAATCGGTTCGATCGCCGATATTCGCACCGACGTCGAACGCCAGATCGCCGGGCTTGATGAACTCGGAAAGAATGGCGAGATGGTCGCGCCGGTCTGGATCCCTGAAAATCAGGCTGTGCAATGCGCGGGCCGGCCGATACAGCCCCAGTGAAATCGAAAGTTGTTTTGCCACGCCAAGGCTCATACGCGCCTCCAGACCATCTACCGTCCCGATACGTCGATCCGCTTCCTCATCCGGTTCAAGCCCGGATGGAGGTTGACCTTACCCGGCACCGGTCGGTCGCGACAAGCGGTTGATGCCGCCCGTCCGGCTCTGATCTGCCCGCGGTGACGCGGGCTCGAACGGTCAACTGCCGGCGTCAGCCGCGGTCTCCGTGTCCGGAAAGGGGATGCCGGGAAGATAACGTGAAACGGGGCGGATCTCGTATACCGCGCTGGGATTGACACGGCGCAACTCGCGGGCCGTTGCGATGGCGGCTTCCTCCGTGGCGACGTCGATGACATAGAGGCCCAGCAACTGCTCCTTGGTCTCGGCGAACGGGCCATCGACGACCATTCCGGCGCCCGGGCCCCGCAGGGTGCGGGCCTTCCCGGTCGCACCCAGGCGCGCCGCCGGCCCGAGGCGCTTGTCTTCATAAAGCCGGTCGTGAACGCTGAGCAGACCGCTCATGACCGCGGCATCCTGCTCCGGTGTCCAGGACATGACGTCGGTTTCCACATGATAGGCCAGGATGGCGTACAGCATCGGGTCCTCTTTTCGTCGCGGGGTGATCTCTCTCTCTCTCCAGGACGTTTAACCGGAGCGCAGCCCGACAAGCCACGTGTCGGAAAACCGCAGCCACCGCCGGCTGCCGGTCATCAGATTCCGGAGTTTGACGTCAAAGAAAAAGGCGCGGCGGGATTGCTCCCGTCGCGCCCCAATCATTGAACTCGCTGGTCCAGGGCTGAGAGCGCCCCGATGCCAAGCCCTTGACAAAGAGCTTAGCGGGCGATCCCAGCGAGGTGACAGCGCTTGGTAAGAGACACTGGATCACCTCCTTTCATTGTTGATGGAAACAGCACTATAAATAGCGAATCAGCGCCTGTTAAGGGCTGGCGGCGGAACTAGAGGCTGACAGCGGCGCATGGCAGTTGAGGCGGCTCGCCTGCCGTGATAGTTCATCGCTTGAGCGCGGGTGTAGCTCAATGGTAGAGCAGCAGCCTTCCAAGCTGAATACGAGGGTTCGATTCCCTTCACCCGCTCCAATGTTTTCAATGACTTAGCGCGTCAAGGCCTTTCCATTCTGACAAGCCGCGCTTTCTCATTCTGACAAACGTTCACCTTCCTTTCGCTTGTCTTGCTCGGCGCTTGATGCGTTTCATTTGCGCATCTTGCTTGGCCTCACCATCGTCATGCAGATAGTGCGCCATGGCCGCTGTCGACGACCACTGCCCCTTCTTCGTCAGCTGTGTTTCCGTCAGGCCGGATGTGCTTGCTTCGGTCGTGCCGCCGTGGCGACCAAATGAGGTGAAAGTCAACTCGGGCCGTAAACCTGCAGCCAAGATAATCTTCTTCGTGATGCGATGGACTTGGGTCAGCATTTCACCCTTGCCAAACCAGGGAAGACTGCTGCCATCACGCCGCAGCATCAGACCTCCCGTCGGGCGCAGCTCCTTGATTGCGTCAAGCTCCGCCATCAGCAGCGGATAGAGTGCTTTTCCTATAGCATTGAAAAGTGGTTCCCAGGATCCGGTGCCGGTCTTGTAGTTGATAACGTAGACGTGGTTCAGCCGGCTCGGAGGACGGTAGTGGGTCGGTCATGAAGCGGATGAAAATGTGAGCCTCGCGCTGAAGCAGATCCCAACCGATCAGCGCACCGCTTGCAAGCGAAGAGTAGCCCATTTCGATCGCCTTCGCGCGGAAAGCTGCAAGCTCCGCAAAGGTCGCCTGCGGCGTTTCGCGCGAACTGGATTGCAGGCCCATCCAATGGCGCCGGCAAGACGACAACGATCAATTGCTCACTTGGCTTCCTCACGCCTGATCGGGGGCCGCGTGGCAGTTGATGGCTCGATATTGAAACGCATGCGCTCGAAACCAAGCGGCGCCTTGCCCACATCCCCGAGCAGGTGAACCTTTACGGTCACTTCTCTGGAATCGAAAATTTGGCCTATTTCAACGAGCTTGCCGGCGCGCCGTGGGCGGCTTCAAAGGGAATGCGACAGAAGGTCGGCATCGCCATGGCGCTCGCCAAGAGTGCGAAAGCACTCATTCTCGATGAGCCGACGAGTGGCCTCGACCCCAGCGCATCGCACGAGTTCGCCGTTTTGCTGCGACGGTTTGCCGAGAGCAGTGCCGCCGTACCAATGGCGACCCATGATCTTTTTCGCGCCAAGCAAGTCGCAAGTCGGGTCGGCATCGTCCGTCATGGCAAGCTCGTGCATTCGCTTACCGCAGCCGAACTCAGTCACACCGATCTCGAAAGGCTCTATCTTGAATTCATGGAATCGTGACAGCCATGATCACGACCATCGTTCGCAAGAGCTCATTCGTGACGGCCGTTTCCGTTGGGCCACCGCTATTGTTTTGGCGTTCTTGATATCAGCCCTTGTGGCTGGCGGTTACTATCAGCGCGATCTGGTCAAACAGCAGCGCGCGGCGCAGGCCGTTGAACAGGAGCGATGGTATGCGCAAGACTCGAAGAACCCGCATTCTGCCGCCCACTATGGGCTTTATCCCTTCAAGCCGCGCCTTGTGCCGGCGTTTCTCGACCCAGGCGTCGAGCCCCATACGGGAATCGCGGTGTGGCCGGCACCATCGGCTTCGTCGGGCTCGCAGGGCCGCACATCGTCCGGCTGTTGATCGGGGAGGATCACCGGTTCTTTCTGCCGGCTATCGCGCTCACCGGTGCCATCGTCATGTCGCTGGCATCGGTTGCCAGCAAGAGCATCGTTCCGATCGGTATCGTGACGGTCCTGATCGGGCTGCCGGTATTTTTTCCTTGATCTTCAGCGGGCGGGCATCGTTGTAAAGGCCACGGCAAGCCTCGACATCCAGGGTCTCTCCGCCGGCTATGGCGCACGCAAGGTCATTTGCGGTTTATCGTTGCCGCCGATCGAGGCCGGGCAGATCACCGCGCCTATTGGTCCCAATGGCGCCGGCAAGACCACCTTGCTGCGCGCGCGGGCTGGACTGGTGCCGTCGTCCGGCACGGCTGGTCTCGGCGGGCTCGATCGCTGGAGAAGCTTGGGATCGTCGAGCGAGCACTGCAGCCGTTCGACCAATTGTCGGGAAGCCAGCGCCAACTCGCAAGCCTCGCACAGGCGATGGTGCGTGCGCCGCGGCTCTTATTGCTCGATGAGCCGACCAGTGCGCTCGACCTGCGGCATCAGATCGAGGTCATGCAGGTTGTGCGCGAGGCTGCGGCGGTGTCCTCACGCTCCAGTGTCATGGTCACGGGCAGTACGATATCGGCGTGGCGCGCGGTCGCGGTCCACGCGATCTCGTGCACCACGAGCGTCTCCACCTGCGCGAAGGCGCGGCGAAGGCGGTTGATGTCCTGGTGATGATGGAACGGGTTGCCGCCGGCCCAGTACACCAGCTTGATGTCCGGATAGTTCAAGCGCTGGCCGTTGTAATCGAAGGGAGTGCCGGGATTGAGCAGCATATCGCTGATACGCGCGACCGGGATGAACTCGGGCACGCCGTTCTTGCCTTGCGGAAGACCGGCGATCGGCACGGCATTCTGTCGGCGGCCGTAATTCGCGATCGCGCCCAGTGCGTAGATGCCGCCGCCGGCGACGCGGGAGTTCTTGGTATTCATGCCGCCGAAGGCAAGCACGATGTCGGTATGCTCGACGACCTCATCCCAGCCGACATTGCAGCGCGTCAAGTCGTCGTAGTTGCCGAGGATGTGCGGAATCAAAACCGCCGAGGCGCCGGCGCTGTAACTGTTGACCGAGCGAACGTAACCGCCGAGTGCCATGTTGAGAAAACGATGCACTTGGCTTTGCGCGTGGTGGAAGCGGCCGGCGCTGGACCAGCCGTAGGAGCCGCCGAAGATCGCGCCTGCGCCGTGCTTGTCCTTGACGCGCTTCAACTCGCCGGTGAGCAGATCGAGCACCTCGTCCCATTCCAGCTCGACGAATGCATCGCGGCCACGACGATCATCTTTGCCCGGGCCGTTCTCCAGCCAGCCGCGGCGGACCATCGGCTTGGCAATGCGCGCCTTGTGGCGCAGCGCCTCCGGAAAGTTCTGGATGATTGGATTGGGATCTGGGTCGATCGGATGCGGTGTGATGACGAGTTTGCCGTCGAGCCATTGTCCGGAAAACGCGCCCCAGTGCGAGCTGTGCGGCTTGGCCGCGGTGTCGTTCGCCTGTTCTGTCATTCCTGCTGTTCCGTGCTCTATCGGAGAGTTATGATTGCCGGCCATGGATACGCCTAAAAGGCACAACGCGTCGATCTCGTGATTTGGTCGCAGCGGCCCGACTGGTTGTAACAACAGCCGCGACCGGCAATCCGGTGCAGCGGTCGAGGAATATCATCGTCTTCTCCGTCGCGTTTGCCGCGTAGCAGTGCGATAGCCATCGGTTGACGAATTTGTGGCACAGTCCATCACGACAGCAAGCGGATGCGAGTTCCATGAAATAGAATGATATTCTGCCTACGAGAACAGATATAGCATGGGTAAATCAATCCGGGAGGGCAAATAGCGGGCAGATAGCGGGTTTTCACTGAGCACCGGTTGCGCGAACAGTGCCAGCCGACCGTGACCCCGGAAACTGCCCATAAAACGAAATGACGTTCTGATTTGAAGTTGACGTTGCGCGCGGTGCTTCACTACATTCCGGTGCTGCGATTGGCCGTCTTCCGTGTGTGCGGCGAAGAACCTTGCCTCTGGATTGCCGCCGGTCTCTGGTTAATCATGCGAGAGTATCCAGGGGACTGCGAAGTCATCGGACGGAAGCGTATACGTGTTGCCTTGCATGCGCCAATGGGAGCGCGTGTTGGAGGTTTTGGGAGGGACAAACGAGATGGCAATCAAGGCAAGGTCGGCTAAGACCATCCCTGCGGCGTCGGTCTTCGAAAAAGCGGACGTCAAGGAGCCGGGTGTTGCTGCGGTCGACCGGGCCTTGTCGATCATGTGCGCCTTCACCACCGCCGACACGTCGTTGTCGCTGCATGAAATTGCGGCGCGAACAGATCTCTATAAGAGCACCATTCTCCGTCTCGTCGCGTCGCTGGAACGACAGGGCTGCGTTCATCGGCTCGACGACGGCCGTTACCAGCTGGGGCCGATGGTGCTGCACTGGAGCCGTGTCTACAACAGCTCGCTGCGGCTCGAGCATCATGTGATCCCGGTGCTGAATCAGCTTGTTCAGGAGATCGGCGAAGGTGCGTCATTCTTTGTGCGCGAAGGCAACGTCCGTGTTTGCCTGTTTCGCGTCGATGCGCAGCGGGCGATCCAGGAATATGTGGGGGTCGGCGATCTGTTGCCGCTGGAGCGCGGCGCTGCCGGCCGGATCCTGCTCGACTTCGCGCCGGCGGCGATTGCGCAGTCGGGCGTGCCAAAGACGTCCGTGTACGTGTCGTTCGGCGAGACCGATCCGGAAGTGACGGCGATTGCCGTCCCGGTCTTCGGACCGATGGATTCGGTGCGCGGATCGATGTCGATTTCCGGTCCGCGAAACCGCTTCACGAGGGATGTGATCGAGAATTTGTCGCAGCGGCTGGTCGCCGCTGCGGTGACGTTGTCCGTCCGGCTCGGTGGCGACCCCAAGCTCCTGCAACTTGGTCACAGGCCGGCACCAAAGCGCGCCCGTGCCGCGGCCGTGAGTTGATGTGGTGCAAAGCCGGTCCCGTCGATCCGGGCCGGCATCGTTGCGTTACAGCGGCTGTCCCAGCAGCTTGCTCAAGCTGACGAAGAAACCTTCCTCGTTCTCGAACGGGATCATGTGACCGGAATCGACGTAGTCGAGGGTGATCGACGGCAGCAGACCCTGGATCTCCGCCACATCGTGCGCCTGGACGGTGCCGCCCTTGTTTGCCACCATCAGTAGCGTCGGCACAGTGATTTTCGGGAAGTCCGGGAAGATGTCTTCCTCATGAAAGTTCCGATGCGACGTGACGACGGCGGTCTCGTTGCAGGTGTGCATCCATTCGGCTCGCATCCGGTTGGAATGTTCAGTCCACACCGTATCGCCCTTGGTCGCCTCCCATAACTCGCCGCGCTTCGCCTTGGCCAGCATGCCGGTCATGCGTTGCAATGGCACCGGATATTCGCGCCGGCCGGGCCCGCTGACCGGCGGATCCACCACCACGATCCGTTCCAACGTCGACGGCGCCTTCAACGCGGCACGCAGCGCGATGCGCGCGCCCATCGAATGGCCGACGATCGTGTGCTTGCCGAGTCCGAGGGCCTCGGCGAAGCCGACCACGTCCGCGGCATAGGCGTCGAGGCTGTAGTCCAGAGCATCGCCGGTCTCGGAGAGGCCACGGCCACGGACGTCGATGATATAGGTGTCGAAGGTTTTCCCGAGCCGCTGTCCGACAAAGCCCCACATGATCGCAGGGCTGACAATGCCTGGCACGATGATCAGCGGCGCGCCCTTGCCGCCGTAACGCAGGTAGTGCTGGCGAATATCATTGGCGCGGATCGTGCCGCCATGAACGAACGTGTCTGGAGCCATGGAGTTCTTTCTCGCCTGTAATTGGGGCCGTTGATGCCGATCGCCGATTTTGATGTCTCACACTGCGACGGTGGTTGCATCGTAGTCATAGAGCCACTGTCGCGTGTCGCGCTGCTTCACCGCCTCGCGATCGATATAGGCGCGTGACTTCTCGGGGTCGCCGAGGTCGGGGTGATGATAGCTGTTGAGGTTCGCCGCGGACGCGTCGACGATCCGGGTGGTGCGCGGGATACGCAATTCCTCGTAGCGCTTCAGCGCGAGCGGAATATCTTCGCTATATTGATCGATGCAACGCGCCAGCACGAAGGCGTCTTCGATCGCCATGTTGGCGCCGGCCGCGAGGTAGGGCAGCGTTGGATGGCAGGCATCGCCAAGCAGCGTCGCGCGGCCGATCGACCATTGCTCCATGGTGGGGTGCAGGAAAATGGCCCACTTGTAGGGGATCTCGATATTCTCGATCAGCGTCTGCACGTGCTCGTGCCAGCCTGCGAAGTCGGCGGCGATTTCCGCGTGCGTGCCGGCCTGGGTCCAGGTCTCCACCTGCCAGTCGTCACGTTCGATGTGGCCGACGATGTTGACGAGTTCGCCGCGCCGGATCGGGTACACGACGAAATGTCCGTGGGTGCCGAGCCAGTTCTGGCCGTTCAGGGTGCGATGGGATTCCGGCAGCTTCTCCATCGGAATGATGCCGCGCCATGCGATACCGCCGGTGAATTGCGGTTTGGAGGCGCCGAACAACTGCCTGCGCACCCGGGAATGCAGGCCATCGGCGCCGATCAGAGCGTCGCCGGCGAACGTGCGGCCGTCCTCTATACGCAGCGTGATCGTGCTGCCGTCGTCAACGAAGCCTTCCACCCGCGAACTGACATGGACCGCATCGGCTTTCCTCTCTCGCACCGCATTGAGGAGAATGCCGTGCAGATCGGCGCGGTGCATAGTGATGTTGGGCAGGCCATAGCGTTCGATCATGTCGGCGTGCTTGAACGGCGTCGCCGCGCTGTAGCCGGTATTCCAGACCCTCAGTTCCCGTCCGACCGGATTGAAGCAGGCGTCCATGACTTGCTCTTCAAGGCCGAGCGCGATCAGCACCCGCAGGCTGGTCGGGCTGATCTGAACGCCGGCGCCGACCTCTTTCAGGTCCGGCGCCTGCTCGAACACGTCGACGTCCATTCCCTGGTGGAGGCAGGAGAGTGCTGCCGTGAGGCCGCCGAGGCCTGCGCCGGCAATCAGGATGCGATGCGATGCCGCCATTTCTTCAAACCCCGTTATCCACGCCCGCCGCGGGTCCCCCGGCTGACGTCGGCATTTCGATAATAGAAACATCTTCTGCCTAACAGAATGCAGCGTGCCGTATTCCAAAATGACTGGCAAGAGATCGGCGTGGCAAAAGAATTTGCGAACTGCGATGAAAATGACGGCTTTCTGCCCAAAATAATCTCATCGTCGAAATTCGTTCGCAGCGATCGGGAGACGCTCCTTGACTTCGGGTCAACTCAAAAACAGAATTGCATTCTATTAGATGTCAGGATGGCTCGCATTCATACCCGGCGGCCTGCTGACACGGCGGAAGGAGCTGGCCGGTGAATGTCCACGCGCATGTCGATCCCATGGCGCCGATGGTGGGGCGTCCGGTCCTGCGGCGCGAGGACGAGCGGTTTCTGACCGGCCGCGGCTGCTATGTCGATGATATCAAGCTTCCCGGCATGGCCGAGGCGGCGATCGTGCGCAGCCCGATTGCGCATGGCAAGATCCGCAGCATCGATCTGACCGCGGCCCGCGCCGCGCCCGGCGTGCTTGGTGTTGCCATTGCTTCCGACCTCGAAGGCTATGCCGATTACATCCCGATCCCGGACGTCGTGAAGATGCCCGGCTACGAACGCTTTCTGGAATGGCCGATCGCGCGTGATGTGGTTCGTTTCGTCGGCGAACCTGTTGCCATCGTCGTCGCGGAAAATCGCTTTCTTGCGGAAGACGCCGCCGAACTGGTCGCGGTCGATTATGAAGTTCTGGAAGCCGTCACCAATGTCGATCAGGCGTTGACGGATACAGTGCTGGTCCATGAAGCGGCCGGCACCAACCTGGCATGCCGCTACGATGTCGCGCGCGGCGATACGGCTGCCGCGTTCGCGGCGCCCTTCTATACCCGCAAGGAAGTGTTTCGCATTCACCGCCATACCGGGATGCCGCTTGAAACACGCGGCTTCCTGTCCGAATGGGATGCGGCGACGGGCAAACTGACCTGTTACGGCGCCAACAAGAACCCGCATCGCACGCGCGATACGCTCGCGCGCATGCTCAAGCTGAACAAGCACGACGTCACGCTGGTCGAAAACGACGCCGGCGGCAATTTCGGTGTGCGCGGTCACTTCTATCCTGAAGACCTTCTCGTCGCATTCATGGCGATCAGGCTCAACCGTCCGGTCAAGTACATCGAAGACCGGCGCGAGCACCTCATGATGACCAATCATTCGCGCGAAGGCGGCTGCGAACTCGAGATTGCCGTCGATGAGGACGGGCAGATTGCCGGGTTGCGCGCCCGCGTGTTCTGCGATCTCGGTGCCTATGCCGCAGGGATCGGCGGCTCGGTGGTGCCGGCGAAGACCGTGCAGTTCATCCCGGGTCCCTACAAGATCGACCACTACGCCTGCGAACTGAACGTCCTGATCACCAACAAGACGCCGGTCGGCGCCTATCGCGGGCCCGGCCGCTATGAGGGCGCGTTCTACATGGAGCGCCTGCTCGATCTCGCGGCCGGGGATCTCGGTCTGGATCCTGTCGAGTTCAGGATGCAGAACCTGATCCGAGCCGAGCAGATGCCTTACATGGGCGGGAACATGGTGCCCTATATGGGCGAGAGCCCCTATGATACCGGCGACTATCGGCAGGCGCTCGATCATGCGCTCAAGCTGGTCGACTACGACAATCTCAAGAAGCTTTCTGGCACCATGATCGACGGCAGGATGCATGGTGTCGCCGTATGCTGCTACGTCGATTCCACTGGTCAGGGTCCCGGCGAGGAATCGCGCGTGGTCGTCAAGTCGCCGCGCGAAGTCGAGGTCTATGTGGGCTCTTCGACGTCAGGGCAGGGCCATGAAACCGTGATGGCGCAGATCGCCGCCGATCAGCTTGGCATCCCTTATGACTGGATCCGTGTCTTCCACGGCAGCACCAATTACGTCGAGCAGGGCTATGGTCACGGCCATAGCCGCTGCGCCGTGATGGGCGGCAGCGCGGTTCACATCGCCGCCGGCAACCTGGTCGAGCAATTGCTGAAGGTGGCGGCGCTCCGCTTCAACGAGGCGCCGGACAATCTTGAATACAGGACCGGCGCCTTCTACCGGCGCGGCGAAGCAGTGCCGATCGCGCATTTTGAGGATTTCGTGCAAAGCGTTGCCGACGATCTCGACGGAATCGATCGGCTGCAGGCGACCGGCAAGTATATCAACAGCAAGCTGACCTACAGTTACGGCACGCAGATCGCGCATGTGGCGGTTGATCCGGAGACTGCGAAGATCGACGTGCTCCGCTTCCTCACGGTGGAGGACATCGGCCGTGCCATCAATCCGATGATCGTGCACGGCCAGACCATCGGCGCCGCGCTGCAGGGCATCAGTGGCACCATCCTGGACGAGTTCGTCTACGACAGCGAAGGCCAGCTTCTGACCGGGAGTTTCGCCGACTATTTGCTGGCGACCAGCACCGAATTTCCCAATATCGAGGCCGATACGCTGCAGAATGCGCCATCGCCAACCAATCCGCTGGGAGTCAAGGGTGCGGGCGAGGGGGCGATCGCTACGACCGGTGCGGTGCTGGCCAATGCCGTCTGCAACGCGCTCGCTTCGTTCGATGTGCAGATCTACGATCTGCCTCTGTCGCCGAACAAGCTGGCGCGCGCGATCCGCGAGGCGAGAGCCGGGCGGGCGACGCGTCCGCCGACGGGCGCGGATGCGAAATTCGGATTCGATTACAGGTGAGAAATCAGCCGATGTCGTTGCCGCAGGTTGCAGCGTCATCATCTTCCGATATTGGGCTGATATTTCGGGCCTCTGCGCAGCAACCGGGCGATTGTCAAAAATACGGGCGCGATAGTCCAAAACAACAGCACGGTTCGACCACTAACTAGACGATCGATTCCAAGAAAGTTGTCATATGGGTGGGATTCATCGGTCGTTTCGAGCTCCTATATAGCGGTGGAGGGGCTTTGTGACGAAGGAT
>LNAP01000698.1_pt1 | contig 36880 bp, 44 predicted proteins | sample 602601 | NCBI WGS metagenome assembly LNAP01 (sample SAMN02440304, study PRJNA202911) | soil metagenome | biome: Subtropical and temperate rainforests or woodlands; isolation source: soil samples (1 kg each in a 20% v/v slurry with milli Q water) were... ... | reverse complement strand
ATACATCGTCAGCGTTCCGGTCAGCGCCTGGAATTGCTTGGGCAGGCTGTCGCGCGATATCGGCCAGAGCCGAGTACCGCTGCCCCCGGCGAGGATAACAGGAACCACCGGAGATGGGCTGAGCATAAGGAAGGTCTTTCCCTTGGAGGTTCATGACGAGAGCCGATCGGATTCAGTCTTCATCGCGTGCCGGGTCGCGAGGAAATGCGTTCCAGATAGTGGCGCGGCGATGCGACAATGGGCGAGGCCCGGATCAACTTGAGCACGGCGGACAAAAATACGCGAAACATCGAAATATCATCTGCCCGCCACATAAAGCCGGCATGCGCCCCGCGGAACCTGCCCTGCGCTCCTCTCGTGGCTATGCGATCGATCTTTCGAGGTGTGGCACATACCCGAAAGGCGCAATGATCTCGTCGTTTGCCTCACCCGTAACCGCCGCCCTTCTCCGTGTCCTTGGCAAAGGCGGGACGGCCGCCATGCGCCGCATTCCTCAGCGATTTCATGAAATATGCGCTCCATCCGCGCTCTCGACCGGCAGAGGACTGGCCGAAGACCGCGCCTCCCATGCGGCGTCTCGCCCGTCTTCCCGCGACGTTCGGCATCAGCTTTTTCCGCCGCCTTCGGTTCTGTATTGGGAAATCAAACGCCGTCGAAGGCCAAGCTCGTCCCCGCCGAAGCGGACGCGCGATGGCGCCACAACGGGCATTCGAGCGTCCGCATCCGCACTTCCTGCGCGGGCGTCGCGTTCATGGCTTCAAGCAGTGAACGCGACGGACTACCGCCGCCAAAGCTGGGCCAATCTTGCAACATCCCCGCAAATGCGCCGCAGCTCAGGCCAGGGGAAGTGCCCCCGGCACCATCTGCCCCGATGGCAATCAGCACGTCGAGCCTCGCCGAGAAGCCGCCCGGCTCGACGACATCCGCCGCGGCCATATCGTCGCGCTCGAGTGGATAACCCCCAGCGTAGCATAGTTCCACGCGCCCCGAACTCACCACCACGCTTGCACGACTGATCGGCCGGCGCATGGCCCGCGAGATGTTCGAGGCCGAGCCAATGGATGAGGGTGCGGAGTGTGGAGAGTGTCGGGTCGGGAGACGTAAGCAGCCTGATGAGACTTGAAGCGCTGAATCAGATGCGGCCCACTCGGGCGATGATCCGGCACCATCAACTGACCAAGGTTGGAGGAGCGTTTCATGACACGCGTTGCGCTTTACGCCCGCTACTCCTCCGACAATCAGCGCGATGCCTCGATCGAGGACCAGCTTCGCCAAAGCCGGGATTATACCGAGCGGCAGGGCTGGACGGTGGCCGAGAGCTATGTCGACCGGGCCATCTCCGGAGCCTCGCTGATCCGCCCCGGCATTCAAAAACTCATGGTCGATGTACAGATGCGCCAGTTCGACATCGTGCTGTCCGAGGCGCTGGACCGCATCAGCCGCGATCAGGAAGACGTTGCCGCCGTGTTCAAGCGGATGCGCTTTGCCGGTGTTCGTCTGGTCACTTTGTCCGAGGGCGAGATCAGCGAACTCCATGTCGGCCTCAAGGGCACGATGAATGCGCTGTTCCTCAAGGACCTCGCCCTAAAGACCCATCGTGGCATTCGCGGTCGGGTAGAAGCCGGCGAGCTCATGGGCCGGGCGAACTGGCTGCGCGGGCGGCTTTTCGCGAAGGATGCCACCACCGCAACGTTCCGAAGTGCGCATGGCTGGGAGATGCCGGTGCCGGCGGTGCCCCACCCGCCGGAGGGCGAGGTCGATCTGTGCGTGCGGCCGGAGACGCTCGACGTGTCGCCGGTGAGCGAGGGCGAGGCGCCGGCCGGGCTAGTCGGCCGGGTCGAGGATGTCGTGCCGCTCGGCGCGGTGCTGCAGATGGAGATCGTGCTCGGCGGCGACGTTCGTATCCTCGCGACCCAGCCCAATCGCCCGGGCCGGCCCTATCGCGCCGGGCAGCAGGTGCAGCTGAGCGCGCAGGGCCACGAGACGCTGTTCTACCCGGCCTCGACGGGCACCTGACGAGGCCGCCGCTCAAATAATGAGCGTACAATATGCAATTTTGATCTTGCATATGTTTCGAGCATCGCGCTATGAAAAATCATTGATAGTGAACGATTGGCGAGATCAGCGAGCCGTCCTTCGGCGAAGGGTGGTCGCACATCGATCAGTTATGACTGTTCATTAAAGCTGTCCGTGCCGACAAGGAGAGTCTCATACCGACCCCGTTCCACATGGCCTGGTTCCTTCAGGGCTCGAGCGTTCAGGCCTGGGGTGAGCCGTGGACCGGGAACATCAGCGACGACTGGATGAGCGCGGACCTGTTCAAGGATCTCGCCCGCTCTCTGGAACGCGCCTGCTTCGATTATCTGCTGATCGAGGATTCGATCTATATCGGCCAGAACTGGCAGAATTCCCGCAACATCTTCCTGAAGACCGGCATGTGCGTGCCGCGCCAGGAGCCCTCGGTGATCGCAACGCTGATGGCGGCGGTGACCACCCGGCTCGGCATCGTGCCGACGCTCTCCACCTTCGCCTATGCGCCGTATCTCACCGCCCGCATCGTCGGCTCGCTCGACCAGATCTCCGGCGGGCGCGGCGGCTGGAACATGGTGACCGGCAGCTCGGATTTCTCGGCGCAGAACTTCGGCATGGACAAGCTGCCGGACCACGACATGCGCTACGTGATAGCCGAGGAATACGTCGCCATCGTTAAGAAGCTGTGGGATTCCTGGGAGCCCGGCGCGACGGTTGCGGACCGCAAGATCGGCGTGCTGTTCGACCCCACCAAGGTCCACACCATCGACTTTGAGGGCACATATTACAGTTGCCGTGGCCCGCTGAATTCCGGCCCCTGTCCGCAGGGTCGCCCGGTGATCGCGCAGGCCGGCGGCTCCGCCATGGGCAAGGCGTTCGCCTCTGCCCATGCCGACACGATTGTGGCCGCGCCCAACGGCGTCGAGAACATGAAGCGCTATCGCGACGACATCCGCGCCAGCATGAAGGCGCTGGGCCGCGATCCCGACAGCTGCAAGATGCTGTATCTGCTCTCGCCCATCGTCGCAGAAACCGAGGAGCAGGCGCGCTGGTATTCCGACCAGCGCGCCATCCTCGCCGCGCAGAACATGGATGCAAGGTTGGCCCGGCTCGGCTGGAACTCGAACATCGATTTCTCCAGCTTCGACCTCGATGCGCCGGTGGGCGAGCTCACCACCAATGGCCACCAGTCGACGCTGCAGCAATTCCTGGTGCGCGCCGGCAAGAGCACGCTGCGCGAGGCGGTGATCGCGCAGAACAGCAGCGGCTACAGCGTCGATATCGTCGGCACGCCCGACAGCGTCGCCTCGCAGATGGAGGAGATCATGCAGGAGGTCGGCGGCGACGGCTTTCTGATGGTGCAGGGCGATCTCAGCCGCCGCACCGTTGCCACCATCACAGACGGGCTCGTTCCCGAGCTGCAGCAGCGCGGGCTGGTGCGCAAGGCCTATGAGCACGCGCAGCTGCGCGACAACCTTCTGGCCTTCTGAGTGGGCACGATGGACAGCACCCACGCGGATTTCCCCACCGTCTCAGCGCGAGAATTCCGCGACGGCATGGCGCGGCTTGGCGCGGCGGTGAACATCGCCACCACCGATGGGCCGGGCGGCCGCGCCGGCTTCACGGCCTCGGCCGTGTGCAGCGTGACCGACACGCCGCCGACGCTGCTGGTGTGCCTCAACCGCTCGACCTCCGTCTTCGAGGCCGTCACCCGCAACGGCGTGCTGTGCGTCAACACGCTGGCGGCGGGCCATGAGGAACTGTCCGGCCGGTTCGGCGGCAAGACGCCGATGGCGGAGCGTTTTGAGGCCGGCGCATGGTCGGCGCTGGTCACCGGATCGCCGGTGCTGGCGGGGGCGGCCGCGTCGTTCGATTGCCGCATCGTCCAGCACACCAGTATCGGCAGCCACAATGTGATGTTCTGCGAAGTCGTCGCGATAACGCCACATCTGCCGGCTGCCGGCCTGATCTATTTCAACCGGCGCTATCACTCGGTGAAAACGCTGGAGACTTGAGGTTCGGCGCCGAATGTCGTGCCGCATACATGGCGGCGAGAACCGGCACGGACGTTGCTAAGACACCCACCACCTACCAGCAACCAAGGGTCAAATCCGTGAAACTCGCCCGATCCAGTCTCTTCGCGCTCTGCCTCGCCGTTGCGCTGCCCTGTATGGTGCAGGCCGACGAACTCGCCGACATCAAGAAGGCCGGCTCGGTCAATATCGGCATCTTCGAAGACCTGCCGCCGTTCTCCTCGGTCGGCTCGGACATGAAGCTGCAGGGCTATGACATCGACATGGCCAACGCCATCGGCACCGCGCTGGGCGTGAAGGTCAATCTGGTGCCCATCACCGGCAAGACCCGCATCGCCGCGCTGCAGGCCAAGAAGGTCTCCGTGCTGGTGAGCCTCGGCTACAGCGCCGAGCGCGCCAAGGCGCTCGATTTCACCGAGTCCTACGCGCCCTATTACGTCGCCATCCTCGGCCCCAAGGCGCTCGCCGTCACCGGCCCCGCCGATCTCAAGGGCAAGTCGGTCGGCGTCAATCGCGGCACGCTGGACGACACCATGCTGACCGAGGCCGCCCCTCCCGGCACCGATATCAAGCGCTTCGACAGCTATAATGGCGTGATCTCGGCCTTCCTCGCCGGCCAGGTGCAGACCATCGTCGTCGGCAACGACGTCGGCGGCGCGGTGATCGCGCGCAAGCCCTCGATCGAGCCGGAGCAGAAGTTCATCCTGCTCAGCAGCCCGAACCATATGGGCGTCAATCTCGGCGAGACCGGGCTGAAGACTGCGCTGAACGACATGATCGCCAAGATGCTGGCCGATGGCAGCCTGAACAAGATTTCCGTTCAGTGGCTGCAGAAGCCGATCGACCCGAAGGATCTGGTCGAGCCGAATGGCTGATTGGCTTAGCTTCGCCGTCAAATACGGTCCCGCTATTCTCAGCGGGGCCGCCATGACGCTCTGGTTGACGCTTTGCGGGGCGGCTCTCGGCGTGACGTTCGGCATCCTGATGGCGGCCGGACGTCTCGCCTGGCCGCGCGGCTTCGGGTGGCCGGTGAATGTCTATGTCGAGGTGTTCCGCGACACGCCGTTCATCGTGCAGCTGTTCTTCATCTATTTCGGCCTGCCGAGCATCGGCATCCATTTCGGGGCGTTAGAGGCGGCGGTTCTGGCGCTGACGCTCAATCTGGGCGCGTACGCAACCGAACTGGTGCGCGCCGGCTTCGAATCCTTGCCGGCAGGGCAGGAAGAAGCCGCCAAGGCGCTGGGGCTGCATCGTTTTATCGTGTTCACCCGCATCATGCTGCCGCAGGCCGTGGCGGCGGTGCGGCCCGCTCTGCTCAGCCAGATCGTCATCAGCATGCTGGATACCGCCGTGGTTTCGCAGATCGCCCTGGCCGACCTCACCTTCGAGGCCGACCTCGTGCAGACCGAGACGTTTCGGGCCTTCGAGACCTATGTCGTCGTGACGCTGCTGTATTTCTGCCTCTCGACCTTGCTGCGCCGGACGCTGGGCGCTTCCACCGCACGGCTGATGCGGAGGGTCGCATGATCGAGTTCTCGCTGTGGGACATCACCCGCAATTTGCTGCTCGCCGCACGCTGGACCGTCGTTCTCTCGCTGCTGAGCTTCATCACCGGCGGGCTGGCGGGGCTGTTCGTGCTGGTGCTGCGCACCAGCACGGTCAAAGCGTTCGCCAAGATCGCCGAATGGTACATCGAGTTCTTTCAGGGCACGCCGCTGCTGATGCAACTGTTCCTGGTGTATTTCGGCCTGCCGATGCTGGGGATGGACGTCTCGCCCTGGACGGCGGCGCTGCTGGGGCTGACGCTGTCGGCCAGCGCCTATCTCGCTGAAATCTGGCGCGGCTGCGTGGCCGCCGTGCCGGCCGGGCAATGGGAAGCGGCGACGGCCCTCGGCCTGCGCTCCGTGCCACGCGCGTGGCTGGTGATCTGGCCGCAGGCGCTGCGCATCGCGGTAGCGCCGACCGTCGGCTTCATGGGGCTGATGGTGAAGAGCACGGCGCTGACCTCGATCATCGGCTTCAACGAACTGCTGCGTACCTCGCACGTCATTACCAACGCCACCTTCGAGCCGTTCACCGTCTACGGCATCGTCGCGCTGATTTACCTCGCGCTGTGCTGGCCGCTGAACGCGGCGAGCCGGGCGCTTGAGCGGCGCCTGACGCCAGGATGAACCCTCTGCATCGCTGCCGGGCATTTATGCACCTGCGCAGAAAATGGGCATAAAGACATGGCATTATTTCATTATGTACCGTTCAATTTACGCGCAGGGCGCAAAGACTTCGCGATTTGACCGGAAGTTCAAATTAAAGACCGCGCAATAACGCAGCGCAGTTTCGACCGCCCGTCACGCTGCGGGCGTCCAACCCGACGATAGGAGAGTTTCATGCCGACCCCCTTCCACATGGCCTGGTTCCTCCAGGGTTCGAGCGTTCAGGCCTGGGGCGAGCCGTGGACCGGCAATATCGGCGATGACTGGATGAGCGCGGACCTGTTCAAGGATCTGGCGCGCGCCATCGAGCGGGCCTGCTTCGACTATTTGCTGATCGAGGATTCGATCTATATCGGCGAGACATGGCAGAACTCGCGCGACCTGTTCCTGAAGACCGGGCTGTGCGTGCCGCGTCAGGAACCCTCGGTGGTGGCGACGCTGATGGCGGCTGTCACCTCGCATCTCGGCATCGTGCCGACGCTCTCGACCTTCGCCTATCACCCCTATCTGACTGCCCGCATTGTCGGCTCGCTCGACCAGATTTCCGGCGGCCGCGCTGGCTGGAATGCGGTGACGGGCTTTGCCGATCTCTCGGCGCGCAATTTCGGCCTCGACGGCATGGAGGACCATGACGAGCGCTATGTGATGGCCGACGAGTACGTCGCCATCGTCAAGCAGCTGTGGGATTCGTGGGAGCCGGGCGCGACCATTGCCGACCGCAAGAGCGGCGTGCTGTTCGACCCTTCCAAGGTCCACACCATCGACTTCAAGGGCAAATACTACAGCAGCCGCGGCCCGCTGAATTCCGGCCCCGCCCCGCAGGGTCGGCCGGTCATCGCGCAGGCCGGCGGCTCCTCGGCGGGTCGGGCGTTCGCCGCCACGCACGCCGACACCATTGTCGCCGCGCCGAACGGCATCGAGAACATGAAGCGCTATCGCGACGAAATCCGCGCCAGCATGGTGGCGATGGGGCGTGATCCCGACAGCTGCAAGATACTGTATTTGCTCTCGCCGGTGGTTGCAGAAACCGAGGATCAGGCCCGCTGGTATGCCGAGCAGCGCGGCATTCGGGCGGCGGCGAACATCGAGGCGCGCCTGGCTCGCCTCGGCTGGAGCCTGAACATCGACTTCGCGCAGTTCGATCTCGATCAGCCGGTGGGCGAACTCACCACCAACGGTACGCAGTCGACACTGCATAATTTTCTCATGCGGGCCGGGAAGAACACGCTGCGCGAGGCGGTGATCGCCAATAACAGCACCGGCTATTGCGTCGACGTGGTCGGCACGCCGGACAGCGCGGCGGCGCAGATGGGCGAGATCATGGAAGAGGTCGGCGGCGACGGCTTCCTGATCGCGCTATCCGACGTCAGCCGCCGCTCCGTCGCCACCATCACCGATGGATTGATGCCGGAACTGCAGCAGCGCGGGCTGACGCGCAAGGCCTATGAGCACAAGCATCTGCGCGACAATCTCCTCGCCTTCTGAGACGGGGGAACGCTAGTCGGTGAGGTGGCGCCCGGTAGCCTCGGCGCCGCTTTCGCTTGATGCAAGGCCGACGTCGCCATTCAGCGCGAAGCGGTCGCCGGGATGGGTGAGGTAGGCAAGTCCCACCAGCCCTTCCTTGCGATACATCCGGCGTTCCAGCACCACGCAAGCGCCGCCGATCGGCACCTGTAGGTGCTGCGCCATGTCAGCGGGCGCGTTGATGGCAGTGATGCGCCGGCGCACCCAGCTCCATGGCGCGTTCTTCAGCAGCCACTCGCCCGGCGGCTCGGCCTCAAAACTCTGCTCGATGGCGATGGGCAGCGTCTCGAGGTTGATGAAGCGCCGCTCATATTGCGCGGGAACGTTGTCCAGCGAGTGCAGCACCTCGACGCGCTTGAAGCGCGTGCCCATCGGCACGTCGCGCCACAGGATGCGGCTTTCGCCATTGATATGGGTATCGAGCGCGAGGATGCGGTACTCGTAGAGCCCGCCATGCTCGCTGACCTCGGTGAGTATGTCATTGGTCGATCTGACGAATTTTTCGCGGAAGCCGAGCGAGACGGTGGTGCCGGCGCGCTTGTTGCGCTCGATCAGGCCACGGTCGGAAAGCTCCGACAGCGCCTTGCTGATGGTCTGTCGCGAGAGATTGTAGCGCTTCATGAACTCGGCTTCGGAGGGCAGGCGATGCCCCGGCATGAAGTCGCCCTCGACGATCTGCTGCACGATACGCCGCTGAAACTGCTTGAAGAGCGGTCCCACACCATCGAGTTTCATTCGCGACCCTGCCTGCTCCGACGAATCCGGACGCCCCGAAGGACAATGCATTATAGGCAATTTGTTCGTATCAGCGAGCGCCGTTGCAAAGCCGGGGAAGGTTTTGCGCATTGCCGTCAACATGCGATTCCCCCTCCAACGCATTGATCCGGCTCTCAGCCGAGCCGTCATCCGACCCCACGATAGGGTCCGGAAGCGCCCTGCCAATCAGGTGCAATACTGTGCCTGCCGTGCCGGGGCGTTCTGACGCGCGACCAAGTTCGCGGCGACCGCTCAACAAATGTTCGTACAAAACTGCATATTCGAGCAGTTTTGCACCTCAAATACATTGGTCTAGCTGGGTCGGCTTTCTACATTCGGGGACACATTCTCCGCCTTCTGGGGGCACCTCCATGCTTCTCGTCGAACGTGTTCTTGGAAGCCGAGTAGATGCCGAATACGCTGATCGCCTGCACCTTATGGAGCACCATGGGCAGGTGGATCTGCTGACCCTGCCGGCCACTGAGCTGGCCCGCCGGCGCTTTCGCGCGGTGACAAAGGGCGGCACCGAGATCGCCATCGCCCTGCCGCGCGACGAGCCACTGTTCGATGGCGCCGTGCTGCTGTGCGAGGACCATCATGCCATCGTTGTCCGGGTCGATGGCGAGTGCCGCCGTGCGCCTCAGCCTCGTCGGCGCGGTGGAGGCGCAGCGCTCGCTCGCCGCCACGCTGCCGGTCATCGCCACGCTGATCGAGCACGCCAAATCCGAAACCCTACTGCCATGCGACGAATTCGCCAGCATGAGCCCGCTTCTCGACATCGCCACCATGCGCCACGCCACCTCAGAGGTTCGGCTGTTCTCGAACTGAACCCGCGCCCCTCACCGCAGGAAGACACACGTGCTGCTCACCCCGACGGAACTCGAACGGTTGACAATCCTCACGGCCGCCGAGCTGGCTCGCAAGCGCCGGGCGCGGGGGCTGAAGCTCGATACGCTGGAGCCGGGCGAACTGCCTGCCGCTGGAAGGCGAGATCGAGCTCAATGCCGGCCGCCCGCGTGTCGAGATCACTGCCGTCAACACCGGCGACCGCACCCTCCAGATCGGCTCGCACTACCACTTCTTCGAGGTCAACAAGGCGCTTGATTTCGACCGCGCCAAGGCGTTCGGCATGCGGCTCGACATTCCCTCCGGTACGGCAGTGCGCTTCGAGCCGGGGCAGAGCAAGACGTTGACCCTCGTGGCGGGCGCCTGATCGCGATGGATCGCGGGGCCATCAGCGGCATGGGGTTCGCGGGAGGCAATTCACCGCTCGGAGCCTATCGTGCCATCGGCAACATGCTGGTGCTCGGCCCGCGCCAGAGCGAGATCGACCCGCATGATCTGACTGCCGCGCTCGATGTGCTGGACTGCTGCGTGGGATTGGGCGAACTGCCAAATGGCGGCGGGCTGGTGATCCGGTGCCTGGCGCTGACCGGCGGGCATCTCGCGCGCGGGATGGACCAGTTGTTCGGCATCGCCTTTCGCGCCCTGCTCGGCCAGACACCGGCCAGGCGGCGGAAGTGAAGCGATGTCCGAATGGTAGCAGGCCATGGAGGCTTCTTCCCTCCGAGCGCGCCGGCACCGATTTGAACTCTGACGAATGGCTTGAATTGCTATTCGGCTTTCATCGCCTTCCGAACCGTCCTTAGATTTCGCTCAACAGATTGTGTCGGAATCGGTTGAGACACGCCCGGGGATGAGGGTTGAGAGGTTGAGGATTGAGAGGGATGTTGGGGCACCCGGCTTCTCCCTCTCCCGCTTGCGGGGGAGGTTAAGGAACCCCGCTTTCCTTGACTTTGCCACATCCCGGCTTTAGTACCCCCTCGATCCTCGCAACACCCGCGAGCCGTCCCGCCGCCCGGGCCTTGAGCCCGGAGGTTCCCGTCCGACAGCGCTGTGCGCCCTCGGGCGTTTTCGGTTTTGTGGGTTTTCGCCGCGTGGAATGGAGCTGACGAACGCATGTTCGATTCACTGAGCGACCGCCTAGGCGGTATTCTCGACAAGCTTAAGCGGCGTGGCGCCCTCTCGGAGGCCGACGTCAGCGAAGCCATGCGCGAAGTGCGCCGGGCGCTGATCGAAGCCGACGTCGCGCTCGACGTGGTGCGCTCCTTCGTCGACCGCGTGCGGGCCCGCGCTGTCGGCGCCGAGGTGGTGAAGTCCGTCACCCCCGGCCAGATGGTCGTCAAGATCGTCCATGACGAGCTGATCGCCACGCTCGGTTCCGATGCCACCACCATCGACCTCGACGCCGCGCCGCCGGTCGCCATTCTGATGGTCGGCCTGCAGGGCTCGGGCAAGACCACCTCCACCGCCAAGATCGCCAAGCGCCTCACCGAGAAGTCGCGCCGCAAGGTGCTGATGGCCTCGCTCGACACCCGCCGCCCGGCGGCGATGGAGCAACTGGCCACGCTCGGCAAGCAGGTGAATGTCGAGACGCTGCCGATCGTGCCCGGCCAGTCCGCCGTGCAGATCGCCCGCCGCGCCATGGAGGCCGCCCGCCTCGGCGGCTTCGACGTGGTGATGCTCGACACCGCCGGCCGCGTCACGCTCGATGAAGCGCTGATGGCCGAAGTTGCCGAAGTGAAGGCCACGGCCCGGCCGCACGAAGTGCTGCTGGTCGCCGACAGCCTCACCGGCCAGGACGCGGTGCTGACCGCAAAAGCCTTCGACGAGCGCGTCGGCCTCACCGGCATCGTGCTGACCCGCGCCGATGGCGACGGACGTGGCGGCGCCGCGCTTTCCATGCGCGCCGTCACCGGCAAGCCGATCAAGCTGATCGGCACCGGCGAAAAGATGGACGCGCTGGAGGAGTTCGATCCCCGGCGCGTGGCCGGCCGCATCCTCGGCATGGGCGACGTCGTCTCGCTGGTGGAAAAGGCCGTCGAGAACATCGACGCCGAAAAGGCGATGGCCGCCGCCGAGCGGATGCGCAAGGGCTCGTTCGATCTGGAGGACCTGCGCATGCAGCTCGACCAGATGGAAAAGCTCGGCGGCCTTGGCGGGTTGATGGGCATGCTGCCCGGCATCGGCAAGATGAAGAACCAGCTGGCAAACGCCGGCATGGACGACCGCGCCATCAAGCGCCAGAAGGCGATCATCGATTCGATGACGCGCAAGGAGCGGCGCAACCCGAAGCTGATGGACGGTTCGCGCCGCAAGCGCATCGCCGCCGGCTCCGGCACCAAGGTCGAGGACGTCAACCGCCTGATGAAGATGCACCGCCAGATGGCGGACATGATGAAGCAGATGGGCGCCTCCGCCGGCAAGCGCGGCGGGCCGATGGCCGGCCTCGCCAACATGTTCGGCCTTGGTGGTGGCGGTGGAATGGGCGGCATGGGCGGTGGCGGCATGCCGAAGCCCGAGGACCTCGCCAAGATGGCCGAGAAGATGGGCGGCATGGGGGGCGGAATGCCCAGCCTGCCCGCGAAATTCCCCGGCAATCTCCCCGGATTGCCGGGCGGCGCCAAGCCGGGAGGGCTTCCGGGCTTTCCAGGCTTCCCGCCGAAGAAGAAATAACCCGATCAAAACGAACATAAGTACCTGAAAGGAAATACCAATGTCCCTCAAGATCCGTCTCGCCCGTGGCGGCGCCAAGAAGCGCCCGTACTACCGCATCGTCGTCGCTGACGCCCGCTCGCCGCGCGATGGCCGCTTCATCGAGAAGATCGGCACCTTCGATCCGCTGAAGCCCAAGGACGCCGCCGACCGCTTCACGCTCGACGTCGAGAAGGCCAAGGAATGGCTCGCCAAGGGCGCCCAGCCGACCGACCGCGTCGCCCGCTTCTTCGACAGCCTCGAGATCGTCAAGCGCGCGCCGCGCAACAACCCGGAAAAGGCCGTTCCCGGCAAGAAGGCGCAGGAGCGTTCCGCTGCCGCCGCCAAGCTGGCTGAGGCCGCCGCTGCTGCTGCCGCTGCTCCGGTTCCCGCCGCTGAAGAAGCCGCCACCGCCGAGTGAGACTGGCGGGCAGGGCGTCGCGGCGTCCTGCTTGGCCTCTCCTTCGAGGCTCGCTGCGCTCGCACCTCAGGATGACGCCGTTCCCGGGCGTCATCCTGCCAGTTCCGTCATCCTGAGGTGCTCGGGCATCGCCCGAGCCTCGAAGGATGCTGCCCAACCCACGCTCTGCAAGGCGGAACATGCCTAATGACCGCATCCTCATCGCCCGCATCGGCGCGCCGCATGGCGTGAAGGGCGAGGTGCGGCTGTTCGTGTTTGCCGAGGACGCGGATTCGCTGAAAGCCTACGCGCCCTTGACCAATGAAGAGGCGACGCGGACCTTCCGCATCGCCTCGCTGCGTCCGGCCAAGGATCACTTCGTCGCGCGCCTCGAGGGTGTCGCGACCCGCGAGGCGGCCGAGGCGCTGACCAATGTCGGCATCTTTATCGAGCGCGCGCTGCTGCCGCCGCCCGATGACGAGGACGATTTCTACCATGCCGATCTGATCGGGCTTGCCGCCGTGAACCTCGAGGGCGAGCCCTTCGGCCGGGTGGTGGCGGTGCATGATTTCGGTGCTGGCGACATCATCGAGATCGCCCGCGAAGGCGCGCCCAAGGGCGCCAAGACCATCATGCTGCCCTTCACCAAGGCGGCGGTGCCGGCGGTCGACATCAAGGCCGGCCGGCTGACCGTCGATCCCGCCGAATGGGCGCAGGATGACGAGCCGCCCGCCGACGCCGATACCCAGTAGGGGCGCGGCAGATGTGGCGCGCCTCCATTGTCACCATCTTCCCCGAAATGTTTCCCGGCCCGCTCGGCCTGTCGCTGGCGGGGCGGGCGCTCAGTGCCGGCGGCTGGGGCATTGAGACCATCGATCCGCGCGACCACGCCACCGACCGTCACCGTTCGGTCGATGACACCCCCGCGGGCGGCGGTCCCGGCATGGTGATGCGGGTCGACGTGCTGGCCCGCGCCATCGACGCGGCTTCGCCCGAGGGTGACACCCGGCCGCGCCTCATCATGACACCGCGCGGAAAACCGCTGACACAAGCGCGCGTGCGCGAGCTCAGCGCCGGCGAGGGCGTCGTCATCCTGTGCGGACGGTTCGAGGGCGTCGACGACCGTCTGGTGGCCGCGCGCGGGCTGGAGGAAGTCTCGGTCGGCGACGTGGTGCTGTCGGGTGGCGAGATCGGCGCGCTGGTGCTGCTGGATGCCTGCGTGCGGCTGCTGCCCGGCGTGATGGGGCACCCGGAATCGGGCACCGAGGAGAGTTTCTCGGCCGGCCTGCTGGAATATCCGCAATATACCCGTCCTGCGATCTTCGAGGGGCAGGGCATTCCCGACGTGCTTACCAGCGGCGACCACGGCAAGATCGCCAAATGGCGTCGCGCGCAGGCGGAAGAAGCGACGCGCGAGCGTCGGCCGGACCTTTGGGCGGCCCACCGTGCCGCGCGTGACATTTCCAAGACCAATAGGTGATGACAAAGCGCCTCATATGCCGTATAGGCCGCGCCATCACTACCCAACTTAAAACAGCAATATGCGAACGGCCCGAACCGGTCACGTTCGCCTGAGGTGATAAAATGGTCGACATTATCCGCGAGATCGACATCGAACAGATGGCGAAGCTCTCCGAAGGCAAGACGATGCCGGAATTCCAGCCCGGCGACACGGTCATCGTGAACGTCAAGGTCACGGAAGGCGAGCGCACCCGCGTTCAGGCTTATGAAGGCGTCGTGATCGCCCGCTCCGGTGGCGGCATCAACGAGAACTTCACGGTTCGCAAGATTTCCTACGGCGAGGGCGTCGAGCGCGTCTTCCCGCTGTATTCCCCGAACATCGACAGCCTGAAGGTTGTCCGTCGCGGCAAGGTGCGTCGCGCCAAGCTGTATTACCTGCGCGATCGTCGCGGCAAGTCGGCCCGTATCGCCGAGCGCCAGGACAAGCCCGGCACCCTCAAGGGCAAGAAGGCGATTGCGGCTGCCGCCGCTGCTGCCGCGGCCAACGCCGCCGAGTGAGCTAGCCTCGTATAAGTTTTCAGACGGCCGGGGCTTTGCTCCGGCCGTTTTCGTTTGGGCACCCTTGTGACGAGGGCGCTCAGCAGTCCCTGATGTGGTGGACGCGGGTGTTGGTCTGCTGCTCCACCAGCAGCGTGCCGTCGCCGACGAAGGCGGCCTGCATTATCGTGGCGAAGTCCGGCTTGCGCAGCGGGCAGGTGATCATCGCGGCTTCCGGCTTGGCGATTTCCTGCTGGCCGAGGTCGACGTGATTGCGCGCCTCCACCGCCATGACCAGGGCGCCGAGCGTCAGGACGATGAGCGCGATGTGGGTGATGCGCATGGCAAGTACTCCGGCTGTCGGCCGTAAGAACTTTAGCGCAGCGATTTAAATTTCGCCATAATGCATTTACGTTGGGTTATCTGCGTCATATTCGACAGTTCGATTGCTGGAATACTTTATAATATGAATTGGCCCGTACGAGACCCTCTCGGTCTCACGGCGTCGTGCGAGGCGCGGGGCAGCCCTTCGGGATGCGTGCATTGTTTGATGCGTTGAGACTTGCTAGAAAGGTTCCATGGTCAGGCATTTCGACATTGGTACGGCACATATCCAAGGCGCGGACGCATCCGCAGCCTCTGATGTTGCGCGTCCCGAGGTTCGCCGCCGCCTGCCGACCACGATCGGCTTCGCCGCTGTGCCTGATCACGTCAGGATGCCGGCGCGTTTCTTCGGCCGTTTCACCGCCTGCGCGGTGGCGGGCCTTAGCTGAGCGCACCCCGGAACCCGAACTGTTCCCGGCTGCGCCGCTGCGCCCTGTCCTTTTTCCGTTTTGGTGAGACGCCCCAATGAGCACGTCCGCTCCCCGCACCTTGTACGACAAGATTTTCGACGACCACGTCATCGACCGTCAGGACGACGGCACCTGCCTGCTCTATATCGACCGCCATCTGGTGCACGAAGTCACCTCGCCGCAGGCGTTCGAGGGGCTGCGCCTTGCCGGCCGCCGGGTCCATGCGCCGAACAAGACGCTGGCCGTGGTCGACCATAACGTGCAGACCACCGACCGCCGCTTCGGCATCGTGGACCCCGAGAGCCGCATCCAGGTCGAGACGCTGGCCGAGAACGCGCGCGACTTCGGCGTCGAGTATTTCAACGAACTCGACAAGCGCCAGGGCATCGTCCACGTCATCGGCCCGGAGCAGGGTTTCACGCTGCCCGGCACCACCATCGTGTGCGGCGACAGCCACACCTCGACGCATGGCGCGTTCGGGGCGCTGGCCCATGGCATCGGCACCTCCGAGGTCGAGCATGTGCTCGCCACCCAGACGCTGATCCAGAAGAAGAGCAAAAACATGCGCGTGACCGTCGACGGCAAGCTGCCGGACGGTGTGACCGCCAAGGACGTGACGCTCGCCATCATCGGCACCACCGGCACCGCCGGCGGCACCGGCTATGTCATCGAGTACGCCGGCGAGGTGTTCCGCGCGCTCTCCATGGAAGGCCGCATGACGGTCTGCAACATGTCGATCGAGGGTGGTGCCCGCGCCGGTATGGTGGCGCCGGACGAGACCACCTATGCCTATGTGAAGGGCCGTCCCCGCGCGCCCACCGGCGCCGCGTGGGATGCCGCCTTGCGCTATTGGGACACGCTGCGCTCGGACGAGGGCGCGTTCTTCGACCGCGAAATCCGCCTCGACGGCTCCTCGCTGCCGCCCATCGTCTCCTGGGGCACCAGCCCGGAAGACGTGATCTCGGTCGAGGGTCTGGTTCCCGATCCTGATGCCATCGAGGATGCCGACAAGCGCGAGGCCAAGCGGCGCGCTCTCGCCTATATGGGCCTGACCGCCGGGACGAAGATCACCGATATCGCCGTCGACAAGGTGTTCATCGGCTCCTGTACCAATGCCCGCATCGAGGATCTGCGCGCCGCCGCCGCGGTCGTCGCCGGTCACACCGTGCATCAGAGCGTTTCTGGCATGATCGTGCCGGGCTCGGGGCTGGTGAAGCTACAGGCCGAGGCTGAGGGGCTGGACAAGGTGTTCATCAAGGCGGGCTTCGACTGGCGCGAGCCGGGCTGCTCGATGTGCCTGGCCATGAATGCCGACAAGCTCGGCCCCGAGGAGCGCTGCGCCTCGACCTCGAACCGCAATTTCGAGGGCCGGCAGGGTCACAAGGGACGCACCCATCTCGTCTCCCCCGCCATGGCGGCGGCGGCGGCGATTGCCGGGCGCTTCGTCGACATTCGCAAATGGCCGCACGCGGTCTGATCGCGCGCGCGGCCCGGCTCCTTGCGGGGCCGGGCCGCGTCGCGGATCATCGTTCAGCCGCAACTGTCCTCGCGGACGTAGCGGTAGTGGCCGGGCGTCCCGAGCTTCACGACTCGGTTGTAGCAGTCCGAGCCATTGTCGCCGTAGACGTCATAGGGCGCGAAGGCATAACCGGGACTGAAGAACGGGAAGCCGTAGCCGTAATGGCGGAAGCCGCCATGATAGGCGTTTTGGACGTGGAACGCATGGGGCAGGAAGGGTGCGCCGCCATAGCCGCCCGAGTGGAACACCGGGCCGCCATGGAAGCCGCCGTTGAAGCCCCCGCCATGGAAGCCCCCGCCATCCATATGTTCAGAGAATCCTCCGCCCATATGGCCGCCACCGAAGCCACCACCGCCGCCACCGCCGAAGCCATGTGCGGAGGCCGCGCCGGCACCGGCTGCGACGAGGGAAAGTGCGAGAAGGCCGGTCTTGAGCGCGCCGGCAACGTTGGAAGTGATAGTGGTCATCATCGTCGTCTTTCAGAAAGACGTCGCCCACTGGGGATGTGGGGGTGCCAAGGCGGGTCGCCAGCCCCTCTGACGCAGCGTGACGGTTCGAGAATCATGCGAATTGGAAAGAATGCGGCATGAGTCGGTCGCCCTTCGAGTTTCCACCGGACGACGACCCCATCGAAGTGTGGGGCCGCCGCATCGGGCGCGGACTGGCCATCGTCGCCATACTGGTGCTCGCCTATTATCTGTTCGCCACATATCTGAGGTGAGCCGATGAGCGCCCTTGCTGACGACCCGATGGCTTGGCGGCGTGTGAAGGCGCCGACGCTGGCGCAGATGGAAGTGATGGCCGAGCACGCTTTTGCCCGGCTGCCGCAGCGGTTTCGCGACATGTGCGGCAACCTCGTGGTGCGGGTCGACGACTTCCCCACCGACGAGGTGATCGAGGAGATGGAGGCGGAGAGCGAGTTCGACCTGCTCGGCCTGTTCCAGGGCGTCGGCCTCGCGCAGGGCTATGAGACCGCTGCCGGCATGCTGCCGAACATGATCTTTCTCTACCGCCGGCCCATCCTCGATTATTGGGCCGAGCACGACGAGACGCTCGGCAAGCTCGTCACCCATGTGCTGATCCACGAGATCGGCCACCATTTCGGCCTCTCCGACGACGACATGGAGCGGCTTGAGGAACAGGCGGGATAGGCGGTTTCGCTGGTTCCGGGACATTCACAGGCGCGGTTCGCTGTTGCCAAGGAGACGTATATGGACAAGTTCAACACGCTGACCGGCGTCGCGGCGCCGCTGCACGTGGTCAATGTCGACACCGACATGATCATCCCGAAGCAGTATCTGAAGACCATCAAGCGCACCGGGCTCGGCAAGGGCCTGTTCTCGGAGATGCGCTACAAGGATGACGGCTCCGACAACCCGGATTTCGTGCTGAACAAGCCGGCCTATAAGGGTGCCAGCATCATCATCGCCGGCGACAATTTCGGCTGCGGGTCGAGCCGCGAACATGCGCCATGGGCGCTGCTCGATTTCGGCATTCGCTGCGTGATCTCGACCTCGTTCGCTGACATTTTCTACAATAACTGCTTCAAGAACGGCATCCTGCCGATCGTGGTGACGCCGGAGCAATTGGAAGCGCTGTTCGACGATGCTTCGCGCGGTGCCAATGCCAAGGTGACGGTCGACCTTGCGACCCAGACCATTACCGGGCCGGATGGCGGCAGCATCTCCTTCGAGATCGATTCCTTCCGCAAGCACTGCCTGCTGAACGGGCTCGACGATATCGGCCTGACCGAGGTGAAGGCCGACAGGATCACCGACTACGAATCCAAGCTCGCGGCCGCGCGGCCCTGGTCCTGAAGCGAGAGGATGCGGGCGGTCCCGTGTCCTTCGAGGCCCGGCTGCGCCGGGCACCTCAGGATGACGGCGGTGGGACAGACATCGGACCTGTCTTCGTCATGCTGAGGTGCGAGCGGTAGCGAGCCTCGAAGCACGCAGGCGGTTTTGTCCTTGAGCCGTCATGCCCGGCCATGACGTGGCATCTTCCATATGCGGAGACGACTATGACCGAGCGCCGCCTCATTTCCTCAGGTTCGCCTTTCGAGGCGGTGGCGGGCTATTCGCGCGCGGTGGTGGACGGCGACTTCATCTTCGTTTCCGGCACCACCGGCTACGACTATGCCGCCATGAGCCTGCCCGAGGGCGTCGAGGAGCAGGCCCATGGCTGCTTCCGCAACATCGCCGCCGCGCTGGAGCAGGCCGGCGGCTCGCTGGCCGATGTGGTGCGGGTTCGCTACATCATCACCAGCCCGGATTATGCCGAGGCGGTGTTCCCGATCTTCGGCCAGTATTTCGGGGAGATACGCCCCGCCGCCACCCTCATCGTCGCCGGTTTGCTCCAGCCAGAGATGAAGATCGAGATCGAAGTGACCGCCCGCCGCCGGACATGATCGGATTTGGGCTTTACATGGCGGCATTCCCGGAGTGGAATCATTAAAAATAAGGATCGCGAAACAGCGGTCGGACGTTCCGGGAGACGCCAGATGTGCCACATTTTTGCGGGTCAAGCGCCCGACACCTATGAGTGCCAGACCCGGTCGGTGCGGATCGGCGGGCACTCGACCTCGATCCGGCTGGAGGCGGCGTTCTGGGCGATCCTGGAACAGGTCGCGTGCAGCCAGGGGATGAGCCTCGGCAAATTCGTCACCAAGCTGCATGACGAGGTGCTCGAACTGCACGGCGAGGTGCACAATTTCGCCTCGCTGCTGCGCTGCTCCTGCCTGATCTATCTCAGCGACGCAAAAGCTGCACAGAGCTGCACGGAGCAACCTCACCTGCACTATCTGGAAGCTGCGGAATAGGTCACTCGCCGGGCGATTTGCACATCCGCGCGATGTATTAGCAGCCTACCACCACGCCCGCCGGGGGCGGCCTAGCATCCTGATCAGAAGCGGAGATTCCCGCCGGTCGAGGAGAGCCACGGTGGCCAAGGCCATACATTCAATGATCCGCGTGCTCGACGAGGCGCGTTCGGTGGAATTCTACGATAAAGCTTTCGGGCTGAAGATAGCCGATCGCTTTGCGTTCGATGGCTTCACGCTGGTGTACCTGCGCAGCCCGGACGCCGACTTTGAAGTCGAGCTCACGATAAACCACGATCGTACAGAGCCTTACGCGCTCGGCGACGGCTATGGCCACATCGCCTTCGCGGTAGCCGACCTCGAATCCGAGCATGCGCGTTTCACATCCGCCGGCCTCAATCCCGCTCCCGTGAAGGAATTCTTCCGCGAAGGTGCGTTGCTCGCCAAGTTCTTCTTCGTCACGGATCCCGACGGTTACAAGATCGAGGTGCTGCAAAGTCACGGCCGCTACAAGTAATTATAAAATAATACATAAAAATATACCTAGGAGGAAGCGATGACGACATTGATAGACCGGCGCGGGCCATCGCGCCGCGCGCTGCTCGCCGGGATCACCGCCACCGGGGCGCTGATGATCTCCGGCCTCGCCGTGATCAATCCGCGCGAGGCCTGGGGGCTGGAGGTCACCAACCTCAAGCCCGAAACCATGCGCACGCTCATCATCATGGCGCGCGACGTCTACCCCCATGACCGCATCCCCGACAAATACTATGCGGTCGCGATGAAGTCCTACGAGACCGGGGCGGCCACCGATCCGGCGCTCAAGGCACTGGTCGAGGATGGTGTCGTCACCCTCGACACCCTCGCCAAGGCCAAGCACGGCGTGCCCTACGCCGAACTCGGCTGGGAAGACCAGCGCACCGCCATCCTGCGGCAGATCGAGGACGGCGCCTTCTTCCAGAAGGTGCGCGGCGGCCTTGTGGTCGGCCTCTACAACCAGGAGGAGGTGTGGCCGGTGTTCGGCTATGAGGGCTCATCGGCGGAAAAGGGCGGCTACATCGATCGCGGCTTCAGCGACATAAGCTGGCTGTGAGGGGAGGATACGAACATGGCTGCACCCTTCGATCTCAATGATGATTCCGTGGTCGTCATCGTCGGCTCCGGCGCCGGCGGCGGCACGCTCGGCACCGAACTCGCGCTCAAGGGCGTCAAGGTGGTGATGCTGGAAGCCGGCAAACGCCACAATATGGAAGACTTCGTCAATAACGAGTGGGAGAGCTTCTCCCAACTCGCCTGGACCGACATGCGCACCACCTCGGGCTCATGGCGCGTGCACAAGAACTTCCCGAACCTGCCGGCCTGGATCGTCAAATCGGTCGGCGGCTCCACCGTGCACTGGGCCGGCGCCTCGCTGCGCTTCCAGGAGCACGAATTCAAGACCCGCACCACCTATGGCGACCTTGAGGGCGCCAACCTACTGGACTGGCCGATCACGCTGGCCGAGCTCGAGCCTTATTACGCCAAGGCCGAGGACAGGATGGGGGTGACCCGCACCAACGGCATCCCCGGCCTGCCCGGCAACAACAATTTCAAGGTATTCGAAGCCGGCGCCAAAAAGGTCGGCTATAAGGAAGTCTCCACCGGCCGCATGGCGATCAACAGCCAGCCGCGCGCCGACCGGGGCTCCTGCCAGCAGATCGGCTTCTGCTTCCAGGGCTGCAAGTCGGGCGCCAAATGGTCGACGCTGATCGCGGAAATCCCGCGCGGCGAGGATACCGGCAATCTCGAAGTGCGGCCCGAGAGCATGGTGCTGAAGATCGAGCATGATGCGTCGGGCAAGGCGAGCGGCGTGGTCTATGTCGACAAGGACGGCAAGACCCAGCGGCAGAAGGCCCGCATCGTCGCGGTGGCCGGCAACTCCATCGAGAGCCCGCGTCTGCTGCTGAACTCGGCGAGCAGCATGTTCCCGGACGGCCTCGCCAATTCCTCCGGCCAGGTTGGGCGCAACTACATGCGCCACATGACGGGCTCGGTGTACGGCATCTTCGAGGACCCGGTGCACATGTATCGCGGCACCACCATGGCCGGCATCGTGCGCGACGAGGCGCGGCTCGACACCAAGCGCGGCTTCGTCGGCGGCTATGAGATGGAGACGCTGTCGCTCGGCGTGCCGTTCATGGCGGCGTTCCTCGATCCGGGCGGGTGGGGGCGCTCCTTCACCTCGGCGATGGATGGCTATGTCAACACCGCCGGCATGTGGCTGGTGGGCGAGGACATGCCGCAGGAGACCAACCGCATCACGCTGAATGCCGATGTGAAGGACAAGAACGGCATGCCGGTCGCCAACGTGCATTTCGACGACCACCCGAACGATATCGCGATGCGCAACCACGCCTATGCGCGCGGCATGGCGATGTACGATTCGGTGGGCGCGGTGCGCACGCTGCCGACCCCGCCCTATCCCTCGACCCACAATATGGGCACCAACCGGATGAGCGAGAAGGCGCGGGACGGCGTGGTCAACAAGCACGGCCAGACCCACGACATCCCGAACCTGTTCGTCTCGGACGGCAGCCAGTTCACCACCGGCGGCGCGGAGAACCCGACGCTGACCATCGTGGCGCTGGCGATCCGGCAGGCCGACTTCATCGCCGGCGAGATGACGAGGAAGACGATCTGAACTTGGACGTGTCCCCTCCCGGAATGGCCAGCGGCCGTATCCGGGAGGGGCGATTATCCTGCGAGCGGTTCCGGCTCTACGGCTTCGCCTTCGGCCGGGATGACGACCTGAGTTCTCCTCCCCATCGCCGGTCCCTCGTGGGTCGGCGTTCTTTTTTGCGCGGGGAATGCGGGCGGACGGCCGCCATGCTTGCCAGTATCCACGCCAGCCATTAGCACTCGATCGCCCAATAATTCGCGCTTTCAGCGACGCAGCGAAATGAGAGATCTCATGGCCACCCACAAGCTCCTCCTTCTCCCCGGCGACGGCATCGGCCCCGAAGTTATGGCGCAGGTGAAGCGGGTCATCGGCTGGCTCGAGACCAATGGCCTCGCCTCGTTCGCCATCGAGGAGGACCTCGTCGGCGGCGCGGCTTACGATTCGTGCGGTCTGCCGGTTTCCGAGGAAGCCATGGTCCGCGCCTTCGCCGCCGATGCCGTGCTGCTCGGCGCGGTCGGCGGCCCGAAATGGGCGCACGTGCCCTATGAGGCGCGCCCAGAAGCCGGCCTGCTGCGTCTGCGCAAGGACCTTCAGCTGTTCGCCAATCTGCGCCCGGCCGTGTGCTTCCCGGCGCTGGCGGACGCCTCCAGCCTCAAGCGCGAGCTGGTCGAGGGCCTCGACATCCTGATCGTGCGGGAGCTGACTGGCGGCGTGTATTTCGGCGAGCCGAAGTCGATCACCAATCTGAGCGACGGCCAGAAGCGCGGCATCGACACGCAGGTCTATGAATCCTACGAGATCGAGCGCATCGCCCGCGTCGCCTTCGACCTCGCCCGCACCCGCCGCAACAAGGTGGTCTCGGCCGAAAAGCACAACGTGATGCAGACTGGCGTGCTGTGGAAGCAGGTGGTCAGCGAAGTGCACGGCGCCGACTATGAGGATGTCGTGCTCGAGCACCAGCTCGCCGATTCCTGCGCCATGCAACTGGTGCGTGCGCCCAAGCAGTTCGACGTTCTGGTGACCGACAATCTGTTCGGCGACATTCTGTCGGATGTGGCGGCGATGTTGACCGGCTCGCTCGGCATGCTGCCGTCCGCTTCGCTTGGCCCGGTTGAAGAGATCAGCGGCAAGCGCCGCGCGCTCTACGAGCCGGTGCACGGCGCGGCCCCCGATATCGCCGGCAAGGGCCTCGCCAACCCGATCGCGATGATCGGCTCGCTCACCATGGCGCTGCGCTACTCGTTCGAGTTGCCCGAAGCCGCCGACAAGATCGATGCGGCTGTGGCCGGCGTGCTGGCGGCGGGCTATCGCACCGGCGACATCATGTCGGAAGGCGCCACCAAGGTCGGCACCTCAGGGATGGGCGACGCCATCCTCGCCGAGCTCGACAAGGCGGCGTAATCGCCCAAAGACAAAGCCCGGCGCGCCTTTCGGTGTGCCGGGCTGAACGTAATTTGCTGGTAGTCGGCTCTGCGCCGGGATTGGTCAGCGGCTGGGCAGGTAATACTGCTCAGCCAGCGGAAAACGGCTGCCGGTGATGCCGCCAGTGTCGCCATATTGCGGATAGTACGGCCGCACCGCGTCCACGTAGTTCAAATAGCCCTTGGAGCCCGGCTTCACCACCGTGCCCGGATCGAGGAACGACTTCGGCGGCGGCTTGCGGATGATGAGGCGCGTCGGCGTGTCCTGAGCCTGGGCGGGGACCGTGGCGATCATGGCGGTGCCGGCAACCAGAGCGGCGAGAGCTAACGGGACGAGACGCATTTTAACCTCCAGCGACGCAATCGACGCATGGCACGTGGATTACGTGACGATAAAGATGGAGGCAAGCATCGGTTCCGTCGAGAGGTGTGAATACCTAATTCCGCCGGTTGGCGATGAAATGTGCCGCTTGGATCAAGGGTGTGGCTTTGCTGCCGAATCCGGCCAGCGCACCTTCCGCTTCCGCCACCAGCCGGGCGAGCTCGTTGCGGGCCCCCTCGATACCGAGAAGCTCAATGAGCGTTGCCTTGCCCGCCGCCGAATCCTTGCCCACCGCCTTGCCGACGGTGGAGGCGTCGCCTTCGACGTCCAGAAGGTCGTCGGCGATCTGGAAGGCGCGGCCGACGGCGCGGGAATAGATGTCGAGGCTTTCCCGGTCGTGCGGCCGAGCCCGTCCGAGCATCGCGCCGGCCGCGCAGGCATAGCGCAGCAGCGCGCCGGTCTTCAGCGCTTGCAGGCGGTGAATGGCTGAAGCATCCAGGGTGCCGCGCTCGCTATCGCCGAATCGCCCCTCGGCGGCGAGATCGAGCATCTGGCCGCCCACCATGCCGCCGCCGCCCGCCGCCCGCGCCAGTCCGGCGATCAGGTTGATCCGCTTGGACGGGTTATTATCGGTGTCATGATGCGCCAGAATCTCGAACGCCAAAGTGAGCAGGGCGTCGCCGGCGAGGATGGCGGTCGCCTCGTCGAACGCCTTGTGCACGGTTGGCTGGCCGCGGCGCATGTCGTCATCGTCCATCGCCGGCAGGTCGTCATGCACCAGCGAATAGCAGTGGACGCACTCCAGCGCGGCTGCAGCGGGCAGGGCGGCCTCCAGCGAGACGCCGAACAGCGCGGCCGAATGGATCACCAGGAAAGGCCGCAGCCTTTTGCCTCCCGCCAGCGCGGCATGGCGCATGGCGGCACGCAACCGTTCGCTCGGCACATCGCTTTGCGCGATGGCGCGTTCAATATAGGCGCCGACGGCATCGGCGGATTCCGCCAGCGCCGTGGTGAGAGCATCGTCGGCATCGATCATGATGGGAAATCTCGGACGACCGGGGGCCCCGGTTCCGTGCCCGAGCCAGCGGACCGGGTCAAGCGGGCTGGTCAACGATAAGTGACCAAAGGCGCTTGGTCGAACGCTCCACGCCCGTTACGTAAAGGGGTGGTCGGGGATCAGGCATGGGCAGGCTGTGGGGCTGGGTGTGGAAGACGGCGGCGCTGGTCGCGCTGGTGCCTGTCGTGCTCGGCTTCCTCTATAACGTGCTCCCGCCGCCTTCGACGCTGATGCTGGCGCGCTGGGTGACGTTTCGTCCGGTCGAGCGCACCTGGATGCCGATCGAGAACATATCGCCGGCACTGATCCGCAGCGTGCTCGCCTCGGAAGATGCCCGTTTCTGCCATCACAGCGGCATCGATATGGTCGAGCTGCAAAATGTGATGGACGAATCGGACGGCTTGGACGCCCCGCGTGGCGCCTCCACCATCACCATGCAGCTCGCCAAGAACCTGTTCCTGTGGAACGGCCGCAGCTTCATCCGCAAGGGGCTGGAAATCCCGCTGGCGCTCTATCTCAACGTGATCATGCCCAAGCGCCGGCAGCTCGAGGTCTATCTCAACATCGCAGAATGGGGACCGAACGGGGAATTCGGTGTGGAGGCCGCCGCACGGCGCGCCTTCCGGCGCGGGGCAGGGCAATTGAGCGCGCAGCAGGCGGCGCTGCTGGCGGTGATGTTGCCGAATCCCCACCGCCGCGATGCCGGCAAGCCGGGGCGCGGGCTGGTGCGCCTGGCCGGCAACCTCCAGGCGCGTCTGCCGCGCGAAGGGGCCGAGCTGACGGATTGCCTGGGCCTCAAGCCGTAAATGACGTAAAAGACCGTCAACAGGAGTTGCGCGAGCCCCTTTCGCTCGAGGCGATGAGTCTGTATAAGCCGCCACTCCAAATACGCACGACCCGGCGCCGGCCCCTTGACGGGGGCATGAGACATGCCGGTACAGGAGTAGACAATGGCCGTTCCGAAGAAGAAAACCAGCCCGTCGCGTCGTGGCATGCGCCGCTCGGCTGACGCCCTCGCCAAGCCGACCTACATCGAGGACAAGGATTCGGGCGAGCTTCGCCGTCCGCACCACCTCGACCTCAAGACCGGCATGTATCGCGGTCGTCAGGTCCTGAAGGTCAAGGCCGAAGCCTGATCCGGCTTCAAGACGATTGCCCGGAACGGCTTAACCGCCGTCCGGGCTCGCGTTTTCGGCCAGCCCTCGCTCCAGATGCGAACGCTCAGGCGTTCTGCGGCGGCGCGCCGGCCGACTGCCTGAATCTTGCTAGATCATGATCCAGTCCCGTCCCCTGGCTTTGGCCGCAGGGGATTTTTTGTCGTTTTTGTATCGTGGGGTCCGCTGAATACCGCCCTGTTCGGCGGTATTGGCGATATGCCGTGTCCGAACTCTCAGGTACGCGCTAATTTTGACGTCGAAACAATTGCAATTTGCGAGCATCGTAGCTGGGTCGCAGTGGACGAGGTTCGCACTTCATTATCTATTGTGTCGGATACCCAAATCACCAAGGTGGTTACGAATGGCCGTGTTGTACCACCGCTGCCCCATAACGATATCTCATGCCTGAAGCCGGTCTGATCGTCCAACTCGCGAGCGACCCGCCGCTGTCCCCGGAAGCGGTGGCGTGCGTGGTGCAAGGGCTTGGCGGCGCTGCCTATTGCTGGTCGTTGGCGGATAACAGCCTGCAATGGAGCCCCGACGCGGCTGCCGCGCTCGGCTGCCAGGACATGGAGCGCCTGGCTTCCGGCGGTGCCTATGGCGCCTTCATCGAACCGGGCTCCGGCACCGGACGCTATGACGCCGCCGATCGCGCGCCGGTGCGTGAGGGCGTCCATGGCCGTCTGTTCGAGACCATCTATTGCCTCATGCTACCGCAGGGCAACGAGCCGCGCCGGCTCTGGGTCGAGGATCGCGGCGTCGGCTATTTCGACGACAATGGCCGGCTGGAGCGCGTGCAGGGCATCGTTCGCCGGCTGGTGAGCGCGCGGGATCCTCAATCCATCAATGGCGCCGAGCCGCAGGCCGACCGGCAGCGGCTCGCTCGTATCCTCGAAAACCGGCTGGCGGACGCTTATGCCGAGGGCACCGAGTTCGGCTTCGTGCTGGTGGCGCTTGAGCGGCTCGGCCGGCTCAACGATGCCTATGGCTTCCATGTCGCCGACGAGGTGATCGACATCGTCTGGCAGCGCCTGCGCGCCCAGCTCGGCGAGGGCGAGGAGATCGCCCGCTTTTCCGGCAGCAAGTTTGGCATCATCCTGCGGCGCTGGCCGCCTGAGGGGCTGGCTGCGGCCGCCGAGCGCTTCGTCGCCGCCGTCAATGACACGCCGCCGCGCACCAGCGCCGGCGCGGTTGCCGCCAACGTCTCGGCCGGCGGGCTGATTGCCCCGCGCCAGGGCCACAACGTCGCCGAGATATTCGCCCACGCGCAGGATGCGCTGCAGAGCGCCCGCACCTCGACGAGCGGCACCTTCACCACCTACGCCCCGAGCTTCGACCGTGCCGCCGAGCGCCGCTCCAATTTGCGCTTTGCCGACGACATCGTCTCGGCGCTGGAGAACAACCGGGTGACGCTGGCATTTCAGCCGATCGCCGACGCTGTCACCCGCGATGTGTCGTTCCACGAGTGCCTGGTGCGCATCAATGGACGTGACGGCCGGGTGTTCGACGGCTCGACGATCATCCCCACCGCCGAACGATTCGGCCTGACGGGGCTGATCGACCGGCGCACGCTGGAACTGGCGTTCGGCGCGCTGGAGGCCGAGCCGGGCCTGCGGCTCTCGGTCAACGTCTCGCCCAGCACCATCCATGACGGCGCGTGGCTGAATCTGCTGGAGCATGCGCAGCGCGGGCTGTGCGAGCGTCTGATCATCGAGCTTACCGAGACCACGAGCATTGCCGATCTGGAATCGGTGCGGCGCTGCGTGCACTGGCTGCACGGGCTGGGCTGCAAGGTGGCGATGGACGATTTCGGCGTCGGCTACACGTCGTTCCGCAACCTGCGGCGCCTCGGCGTCGACATGCTGAAGATCGATGGCAGCTTCATCGCAACGCTGATGCAGTCGCATGACGACCGCCATTTCGTGCGGGCGCTGCTCGATCTCGCCCGCAATCTCGATATCGAGACGGTTGCGGAATGGGTGCTGGACGAGGCGACGGCGCAGCAGCTGGTCGAATGGGGCTGCATCTATCTGCAAGGCGAGCTCATCGGGCTGGCGACGGAAAAGCCGCTGCCCGGCACAGCTTTCTAAGCGACGCGGGAAAGCGTCGCAAATCCCCCGCCCGCGATGCGCGCGGGGGATATCGCAAGGGATCAGTCTTTCTTGTCGGTGTCGCCGAGGCGGTCGAGCCGCTTCTGCATGTCCGCGACCTGGCGCTTCAGCTCGTCGAAATCGTCGGCCTTGGCGGGCGGCGTGATGGCGGTGGGGTTCACTTCCTCGCCACGGCCATTGGGCAGGAACATTTTGAAGGTGCGGTCGAAGATTTCCATGTTCCGCCGAACCTGCTCCTCCATGACGCCGAAGCCGCCGAACCCGCCGACGCCGAAGGTCTTGGAAATCTGCTCGCGGAAATTGCCCTGTTCCTTGCTGAAATTATCCATCGACATGTCGAGATAGCGCGGCACGAGAGTCTGCATGCTGTCGCCATAGAACCGGATCATCTGACGCAGGAAATTGATGGGCAGAAGGTTCTGTCCCTTGCTCTCCTGCTCGAAGATGATCTGAGTCAGAACCGAGTGGGTGATGTCCTCAGTCGACTTTGCATCGTAAACGACGAAATCTTCGCCGTTCTTCACCATCAGCGCGAGATCCTCGAGCGTCACATAGGTGCTCGTGCCCGTATTATAGAGGCGGCGGTTCGCATACTTCTTGATGGTGACGGGTTCCGTGGATTTTGCCATGTGATCCAGTCGCCTTGATCGTTTCCTCTTGAAAACTCTAGGACGTTTCCGAACTGTCGGCTACAGGGATTATGGGCTCCATGACAGCATCGAGATACCGATGCCGCTGCGGATGAACGCCAAGTGCCAAGAAATCCGCCGCGCCATTGACATGGATCACTTGAGCCAACCACCATGGCGGCACATTTAAGATCGAACGGCGCCGAAGACCGGACCGGGCCGGCGCCATCATCGACAGTCTCGGGAGGATCAGTTTCATGAAGGACGGCATCGTCATCGTCGGCGCCGCGCGCACGCCAGTGGGCGCATTCAACGGCGCGCTCTCCTCGCTGCCGGCCCATGAACTCGGCAAGGTCGCGATCACCGCAGCCCTGGAGCGCGCGGGCATCGACCCGTCCGAAGTGTCCGAGACCATCATGGGTCAGATCCTCACCGCCGGTCAGGGCCAGAACCCGGCGCGGCAGGCCTCCATCGCCGCCGGCATCCCGGTCGCGAGCCCGGCCTGGGGCGTCAACATGCTGTGCGGCTCCGGGCTGCGCGCCGTGGCGCTCGGCTTCCAGGCCATCGCCAATGGCGACAGCGACATCGTGGTTGCCGGCGGCCAGGAATCGATGAGCCAGGCGCCGCACGTCGCGCATCTGCGCAACGGCACCAAGATGGGCAACCTTGAAATGGTCGACTCCATGATCAAGGACGGCTTGTGGGACGCCTTCAACGGCTACCACATGGGCACCACGGCGGAGAACGTCGCCAGCCAGTACCAGATCACGCGCGGCCAGCAGGACGAGTTCGCCGTCGCCTCGCAGAACAAGGCCGAGGCTGCGCAGAAGGCCGGCCGCTTCAAGGACGAGATCATCCCGGTCACCATCACTTCGCGCAAGGGCGACGTGATCGTGGCCGACGACGAGTATCCCCGCCACGGCGCCACGCTGGATTCCATGACCAAGCTGCGCCCGGCCTTCTCCAAGGAAGGCACCGTCACCGCCGGCAACGCTTCGGGCATCAATGACGGCGCCGCCGCCATCGTGCTGATGAGCGCCGCCAAGGCGGCCGCCGCCGGCAAGATCCCGCTCGGGCGCATCGTCTCCTGGGCGCAGGCCGGCGTCGACCCTTCCATCATGGGCACCGGCCCGATCCCGGCTTCGCGCCTCGCGCTGGAAAAGGCCGGCTGGACGCCCGCCGACCTCGACCTGATCGAAGCGAACGAGGCGTTCGCCGCGCAGGCCTGCGCGGTCAACAAGGAACTCGGCTGGGACACTACCAAGGTCAACGTCAATGGCGGCGCCATCGCCATCGGCCACCCGATCGGCGCCTCCGGTGCCCGCATTCTCACGACCCTGCTTTACGAGATGCAGAAGCGCGACGCCAAGAAGGCGCTGGCGACGCTATGCATCGGCGGCGGCATGGGTATCGCCATGTGCATCGAGCGGGACTGATCTCGCGACCATCTCGCTCGTGCCCGCCAAGGCGCCGGCGAGATTGACGCGCGACCATCTCTCCAGTGGAGAGATGGCGCTGAGTTAGGCGGTGAGGCGGTTTTACCGTCTTGCCGTCAAAATAAAACGACGTACAAGCCGTCGTGAATGTTCCGGGAAGGAACGCAGAGGGGAAGTAAAATGGTTCGTGTTGCGTTGGTCACCGGCGGCACTCGCGGGATCGGCGCGGCCGTCAGCAAGGCGCTGAAGGCTGCCGGGTACAAGGTCGCCGCGAGCTATGCCGGCAATGACGAGGCTGCCGCGGAATTCACCCGAGAGACCGGCATCGCCACCTTCAAATGGGACGTGGCGGACTTCGAGGCCTGCAAGGCCGGCGTCGCCAAGGTCGAGGCGGAACTCGGCCCGGTCGACGTTCTCGTCAACAATGCCGGCATCACCCGCGACGGCATGCTGCACAAGATGACCCCCGAGCAGTGGCACTCGGTGATCGGCACCAACCTCACCTCGGTGTTCAACATGTGCCGGCAGGTGATCGAGGGCATGCGCGAGCGCAATTTCGGGCGCATCGTCTCGATCTCGTCGATCAATGGCCAGAAGGGCCAGGCCGGGCAGACCAACTATTCCGCCGCCAAGGCCGGTGAGATCGGTTTCACCAAGGCCTTAGCGCAGGAAAACGCCCGCAAGGGCATCACCGTCAACACCATCTGCCCCGGCTATATCGGCACCGAGATGGTGCGCGCCATGCCGCAGGACGTGCTGGACAAGCATGTGCTGCCGCTGATCCCGGCGGGCCGGCTCGGCGAGCCGGAGGAAGTAGCGCGCTGCGTGCTGTTCCTGGTTGCGGACGAAGCCGCCTTCATCACCGGCTCGACCCTGACCGCCAATGGCGGCCAGTACATGATCTGACGGATAGCGGGCGGCATTGCCGCCCGCCGTCTACTTGATCGAGAGCACCTTGCCGTCCACGGAATTGATTTCGATCTCCATCTTCTTGCTGTTGGCGTCGAGGCCCTCAGCCTCCCATTTGTACACGCCCTTCTCATGCTCGTGCTCAAGCTTGGAGACGGTCGTCATGCCGTTCTTGCGCACGATCTCCAGCGCCTCGTCGATGCCGATATGAAGGGCCTGCTGCGCGAAGGCGGTCGTGGACATCAGCGCGAAGGCGAGAATCAGGGCCGGGCGTGTCATCGCAAGTCTCCTCGGGGTGGGCCCCAACACGGGCGTGTCGCAACGTAAGACCAAAGAGGTAATCGCGTCCATCGCCGCTTGAGCGCGGGTGGCTTGGCTGATGCGCCCGTTGCGGCCATAAGGGGCCGCTCGCCTCACAGGTCCCGCCTCATGTCCCGCACTACCGCAACGCTGATCGGCCTCATTGCGATCCTGCTTTGGGCGACGCTGGCCTTCGCCACCAGCGCGACCGGCGCGGTGCCGCCGTTCCTGCTGACGGCGCTCACCTTCACCATTGGCGGCGCGGTGGGGATTGGTGCCGCGTTCGCCAGGGGGGTGGGCCTCGGCGTGCTGCGCCAGCCCTGGCCGGTGTGGGTGCATGGCGTCGGCGGGTTGTTCGGCTATCACTTCTTCTATTTCTCGGCGCTCAAGCTCGCCCCGCCGGCGGAAGCCGGGCTGATCGCCTATCTCTGGCCGCTGCTCATCGTGCTGTTTTCCGCCTTCCTGCCCGGCGAGAGGCTGCGCCCTGCGCATATTGTCGGCGCGCTGATGGGGCTGGCGGGCACGGTGGTGCTGCTTGGCGGCAAGGCGGGAGGCTTCGGTTTCGCCCCGCAATATGCCTGGGGCTATGCGGCGGCGGCGGTTTGCGCGGTGATCTGGTCGGTCTATTCGGTGGCGTCGCGCCGCTTCCAGAGCGTGCCGACCGAGGTGGTCGCTGGCTTCTGCCTCGCCACCGCCTTCCTGTCGGCGATCTGCCACGCGCTGTTCGAGCCGTCGATCTGGCCGGCGGATGCGCGCGAGTGGGCGGCAGTGGTGGCGCTCGGCATCGGGCCGGTCGGCATCGCGTTCTATACCTGGGACATCGGCATGAAGCGCGGCGACATCCGCCTGCTCGGCGTCGCCTCCTATGCCGCGCCGGTACTGTCGACGCTGCTGCTGGTCGCCACCGGCTTCGCCAGCGCCTCATGGTCGCTGGCCATCGCCTGCGCGCTCATCGTCGGCGGAGCGGTGGTCGCGACGCTTCTAGCCCGGCGTCCAGCCCGGAGCCGCTAGCTCGAAGCCATGAAATTCAAAGCCCGGCGCCACGGTGCAGCCGACCAGCGTCCAGTCGCCGAGGCTGCGTGCCGCCTGCCAGGCGCCATGGGGCACGATGCGCTGCGGCTCCTCGCCAGCCATCAAATCCGGCCCTAATGCGTAAGCCTCGATGGGGCCGGCGTCATGCGCGGCGATGCGCAGTTCCAAAGGCGCGCCGGCGTGCCAGTGCCACATCTCGACCGCATCGACACGGTGCCAGTGCGACACTTCGCCAGCGGCGAGCAGGAAGTAGATCGCGGTGGAAACGGAGCGCCCGTCCTCGGTGCGGCTTGTATCGCGGAACGTCTCGCGGAAATGCCCGCCTTCCGGGTGCGGTTGCAGGCTGAGCCGGGCGATGACCTCACTTGCCGACAATGCCATGGCTCAGCCCCGGAAGCTGCTTTTCAGCGAGCGCAGTTCGGTAAACACCGCGCCAGGCTCAGCGCCGGGCAGGCCGATGCGCTCGGCAATTCCGGCATCGTCGGCGCGCAAAAATGGGTTGGTCGCCTTCTCCGAGCCGATGGTGGTCGGAAGGGTCGGCTTGCCGGCCCGGCGCTGGGCTTCGGCTTCGGTGAGCTTGGCGCGCAGCGCCTCGTTGTCCGGGTCGACGGTTACTGCGAAGCGGCCGTTCGAGACGGTGTATTCGTGGCCGCAATAGACCGAGATGTCGTCGGGCAGGGCACGCAGCCGCAGCAGCGATTCCCACAGCACCGGCGGGTCGCACTCGAATGGCCGGCCGCAGCCCATGACGAACAGCGTGTCGCCGCTGAACAGCAGGCGCTCATCCTCGAACAGGAAGACGATGTGGCCCTTGGTGTGGCCCGGCGTTTCCATCACCCGGCCGACGAGGCTGCCGACTGCGACGGGGTCGCCGTCGACCACGGCGAAGTCGAGGCCGGGAATGGTGTCGCGCTCGGCCTTGGGGCCGATCACGGTGGCGCCGAAGCGCTCTTTCAGCGCCAGCACGCCGGCGATATGGTCGGTGTGGTGATGGGTGACGAGGATATGGGTCAGCGTCCAATCCTCGCGTGCCAGCGCGGCGAGGATGGGCGCGACTTCCGGCGCGTCGATCACCGCCGTGGCCTCAGTGACGGTGTCACGCAGTAGCACCGCGTAATTGTCCGCGAGGCATGGGATCAGGCGTATCTCGACCGGCATGTCGTTCCTCGAGGCTCGGGTCGCGAGCGGCGCCGCTGGCGGCGTCCCTCGGCAACGCCTGTCAGCGGCACTGCTACTAGCGGCACTCCTGCGCGGCGCGGTCGACCGCAGCCGAGATGCCGTTCAGCGAATAGCTATCGGTGGTGACATTGCCGCGCAGCGAGGTGCTCTTCACCACCAAGTCGCGGCCCTTCTTCATGGCGTCGAGCAGGCGCGTCTCTTCCGCGACGTTGCGCACCCAGGCGCCGCTGCCGCGGGTATAAAGGTCGAACGAGGCCGGCCCGATGGTGAGCTGCGCGTCGGTGCCTTCCTTCAAGGGGAAGCCCATCACTATGCTGATCTCGCCCTTCACGTTCTCAGCGGTGCGGGTGCTGATGAAGAAATAGGCCGGGTCGCGGCTCAGGCCGGCAGGCATGCGCGTCTTGGGCTGCGCCAGCGCGTAGCAGATCTTGCCGCTGCCGCTGTCGTCCATATAGACGCCCCAGTCGCCGAATTGCCCGACAAGCTTGGGCGCGCCCTGTGCGCTGGCGCCGGTTACGCCGATGAATGCCAGTGCCAGGCCGGCGAGTGCCGCGCGCACGATGCGTCGTGCCATCGTCCATCTCCCCCGTGTTACGTTTCTGCCGCTGTGCGGGTCCGCACGATTCTCCGTTCAAGCCGCACAAGGGATATCGTCCCCCATTGCGGCTGTGAACCCTTCGCTTCCCAATAGGGCGGCATTGCCATTCAATTACCTGTAGGTTCGAGGCAATTTGTGGACAGGGTCAACGAAACTCCAGCGTCCAAAAGGGTTTTCCCCGGACAGCAATATTTCGTGCGGCGATTTGACTCTTAGGCGCCCTTCAGCCGGGCGAGGGCGGCCTTCGCGGCAGTGCGATGGGCCGGGGAGATGTGGCCCGCCAGCATGTTCAGCGCGGTCGCCAGCACCGCGGCATCGTCGGTAAAGCCGAGGCCGAGGAAGATGTCGGGCACGGCGTCGGTGGGCAGCAGGAAATAGGCCAGCGCACCGAATATCATCGCCCGCACCCGGGTCGGGGTGCGGCTGTCGAGCGCGCAATAATAGGCCGCCGCCGCATCCTCGGCGAACGGGACGCGCGAGGCGACCGAGCCGAGCTTGCGCCAGAAACCGGCGCGCACCTTGTGCTCGTCGGCGGCGATGTCTTCGGTGTCGAGGGTCTCGCGCTGATAAGCGTCGGATTGCTGAGGGTCGTCGAAGCGGGCGGCCATCTATGTCTCCTGATCGCCCATTGAGATGGCCCCATTGGGGGGCCTTCGCAATAGGTTCACATAAGCGGATAAGCCGCTTCGACCCGATAAGGTCCGCCGCCGACGGAATCGCGCGAGGAAAACAGCACGAAGCGCGATACCTGGAAGGTCGGGCTGCGGAAATAGCCGCGCAAGGCGAGATAGTCCGCTACCTGGCGCGGGGCGGCGTCGCGCAGCCGAGCCAGCGTGACGTGCGGGCGGAAATTGCGCCCCTCCGGCGGCAGGCCGATGCGCTTCAGCAGCCGTTCGTGCTCGGCCTGGAGGTCGTTCAGCGCGCTGTTGGCCTTCACCCCGACGAATACCGCGCGCGGCTTGTGGTTGCCGAACTGGTCGACGCCGTCGAGCGTGAGATCGAAGCCGAAGCGGTCGATCTCGTCCAGCGCGGCGGCGGCATCGCGCGCCACCGCATGGTCGACATCGCCGATGAAGCGCAGCGTGACGTGATAGAATTCCGGACTTATCCAGCGGGCTCCCGGCAGGCCGCCACGCAGCAAGGCGAGGTTGTCGGCGACCTCAGTGGGAATTTCGAGGGCGGTGAAGAGCCTCGGCATGGCCGGTCCCCTATATTCCTCAGCGCGGTAGCGGTGACGCTAGCCACGGAATTGATACGGATTCGATCTCTTAGGAAAAGCGCAAAAATGCGTCATTGGCAAAACGGCGTGGCCGCGCGGTTTCCGGCGCCCTTTGCGACAGCGCGCGAAGCTGACGGCACGGAGCGAAGCCTATATGGTGATTCCCGATGACCGAATCGAACGACGAGACCGAAATCTCCGCACCCGCCGAGCTGGAACAGAGGGCGATCCCCTTTGCCGGCATCGCCTCGATGTATCGTTATCCCGTCAAGGGTTTGACGCCGGAGCGGATGGAGGTCGTCGAGCTCATCGCCAACCAGTATTTCCCTGGCGACCGGCTCTACGCCATCGAGAACGGGCCATCCGGCTTCGTGTTCGAGGAGCCGAAGTTCCAGCCCAAGATCAAGTTCCTCATGCTCATGCGCAATGAGCGCCTGGCCGCGCTCGATGCGCGCTATGACGACGCCAGCGCCGAGCTGGTGATCAGCCACGAGGGCGCGGAGGTGGCGCGCGGCAACGTGAAGACGCCGGAGGGCCGCTCAGCCATCGAGGCGTTCTTCCAGCGCTATGCCCGCTATGAGCTACGCGGCGCGCCGCGCGTGCTGGAGGCCCCGGAAGGCTTCCGCTTCGTCGACACCACCGAGGGCTTCATCTCGTTGATCAATCTGGCGAGCTGCCGCGCGCTGGAAGAACTGATTGGGGTGCCGGTCGATCCGCTGCGCTTCCGCGGCAATCTGATGCTCGACGGCATGGAGCCGTGGGAAGAGTTCGATCTGGTCGGCCACACCATCGAGATCGGCAACCATGTCCGGCTCAAGGTGACCCAGCGCATCTTCCGCTGCGCCGCCACCAATGTGGACCCCGAGACCGCCAAGCGCGATCTCGACGTGCCCGGCACGCTGATGCGGACCTTCGGCCATACCGATTGCGGCATCTTCGCCGAGGTGGTCACCGGCGGCCTGATCGCCGAGGGCGATGCCGTCCGCATCCTGCTCTGATCTTCATACGCATCGTTCAAACGAAAACGGCCCGGTGAAAACCGGGCCGTTTCTGTATCTGGTGTCAGGTCGCGATCACTCGCCGGCTTCGGCGGGCTCGCTCGGAGCTTCAGTTGCGCCTTCCGCACCCTCTTCGCCAGCGCGACGATAGCGGCGGCGACGGGTGCGCGGACGGGCCTCGCCTTCCTCGGTCGTCTCAGCGGTCACGGCCTTGGGCTCCTCGGCCGCGGCAGCGG
>LNAP01000697.1_pt1 | contig 36909 bp, 46 predicted proteins | sample 602601 | NCBI WGS metagenome assembly LNAP01 (sample SAMN02440304, study PRJNA202911) | soil metagenome | biome: Subtropical and temperate rainforests or woodlands; isolation source: soil samples (1 kg each in a 20% v/v slurry with milli Q water) were... ... | reverse complement strand
TTCTAAAAGTAATGTTCCAGTTAAATATTTACTTTTTTTTGCAGTATTATAATATGTATATAACTGTTTCTCTGTTATTCCATAATTAAAGCGTAATTTAAAAACATAATATATTTAAAAAAATATATTAGATATTATATATGTTATATATATAATATAAAGCAAAAAAAAGAAAAATATACTAAAAAATGGCTAAAAAAAGCATGATAATAAAAAATATTAAAAGAAAATTGTTAATAGCAAAATATTTAGAAATGCGTAATAAATATCTATTTAATTTAAAAAATACAAAATCACAAGAAGAAAAAGATTTATTAAATAAAAAAATTCAAAAGTTACCACGTAACAGTTCTCAAATTAGATTTAGAAACCGTTGTTGGAAAACAGGAAGACCTAGGGGATTTCTTAGATTCTTTGGGACTTGTAGAAATGTTGTTCGAGAATTTATACATAATTGCGTTTTTCCTGGTTTAGTACCAGCAAGCTGGTAAAACAACAATCATCAAAAATATTCCTTTAGCTAGCAGAGAGAATTGAACTCTCAACCTTTTGATTACAAATCAAATGCTCTACCAATTGAGCTATACTAGCTACTTTTATTAGCTATTTTTATTTTTTCAATAACGTGTATATAGAAGCATTTTCTAATGCTAAAAAAGCTAACATTTTTCGATTTAATAAAATTAAATTTGATCTTAAATAACCCATAAATCTAGAATAACTATCTTCCATATTACGAACAGTAGCATTTATTATATAAATCCAGTTTTTTCTAAAATTTCTCTTATTTAATTTTCGACTAATATATGCAAAATTAAAACCTTGTATTACTTGTTCTGTTGCAAAAGTTGAAAGTCTAGAATTACTTCCTATATAACTTTTTGCTAACTTTATATATTTTTTTCGTCTTTTTACTGCTATATTTCCACGTTTTATTCGAACCATATCATTTTATACTATTTTAATTTATGTAGAATATTTATAAATAGACAATAATATTTGCCTATTGTTAATTGTAAGGTAACATTAATTTAAAAACTCGCATATCAGATTTATGAATTTTTGATGATATTGCGAGTCTTCTAAGTCTATTCGAGTTCTTTTTGCGCAATAAATGACCTTTATATGCCTTTTTTCGTATATATATATTACCTTTTTTATGAATTCTTTTAGCAGTAGATTTACGAGTCTTTAATTTCATTAATTTTTATATTTTTTAATATATAAGAATATTATTTATATATAATATATTCTTTTTTTGTTATAATAAGACGATATGGCCAAGCGGTAAGGCATCGAGTTGCAAACTCGACATTCTCCAGTTCAAATCTGGATATCGTCTTGCTGGGGATATGGTGAAATGGTAGACACAATAGACTTAAAATCTATTGATTTAAAACAATCGTGAGGGTTCAAGTCCCTCTATCCCTATTATTTATATAATCTTTAATTATATATTATATTATATTATATTATATTATATATATATAATATTATTTTATTATGGTAAACAAAAAGCAAATAAAAATATTAAGAGAAATAACAGGAGCTGGCGTACTAGATTGTAAAAATGTTATTCAAAAAGTAAATTCAAACTTTAATAATGCAATTGATCTTTTAAAAAAAAATAAAATAGAAATTGCGAAAAAAAAATTAAATAATCAATTAAATGAGGGTATAATTTCAAGTTACGTTCACCATAGGTCTAATGTAGGTGTAATGATTGAAATTGGCTGTCAAACAGATTTTGTAGCAAGAAACAAGAACTTCCAAGAATTTTCTTATAATTTAGCTACGCAAATTGCACTATCAACATCTATAAAATATATTTCATTAATAGAAATACCTAAAATAATTTTTTTAATTGAAAACAAAACTGATTTGATTAATTCCTCAAACATAGAAATTTCAATTAATAAATTTAATAAAATATTAAATAAATTAAATTATAATATATTATTAAAGCAACCGTATTTAAATGATGAAGCTTTTAGTGTTGAAAACTTTTTATATAACAATATATCTTCGTTTGGTGAAAATATTAAAATAAAGAAATTCGTAAAATATATGGTAGAATAAAGATGTTTAAATTTAATTCTTTTTTTTGTTTTATAAATAAAACTTTAATAAATAAATATAATTCTTAGTATAAAAATAGCTTAAATTTTAACTCCTTTCTTTAAATTTTTTAATATTAAATGTCGTACAGTATTTGTAGGTATTGCACCATAACTAATAAATTTATGTAAAAGCAAATTTTTAAAATTTATATTATTGGAAAAAGGATTATAATATCCTAAATTAGCTATACTTTTTCCATCTCGTTTAGATAAATTTTTTGTAACAACAATTTTATAAAATGGTTTGTTTTTTTTTCCAACTCTTTTTAATCTAATTTTAAGCATGATTTTTTTTTTAATATTTAATTAACATTTCTTATACTATCTATAAAATTTACGATTTCATTTAAAATTGCAAAATAAAAAAATAATAAGTAATACCCTTTTACATAATTCTTAAGATTTAAAAATGAAATTATGCTTTTTACAAATTTAAAAAACGGTCGTGAAAGACAAATTGTTAAATAAACAGTATTTGAACTTCTTGGTATAAGAGGCATAAATTTTATAAGAATATAAAAAGCACAAATAACACGATATAACTTTATAATAATATATAAAATATCCATATAATAACTAGTATACATTTTGATCTTAATACGACATATTTTTTAATATGTCTCTATTATTTCAAAAGTATATATAAAATATATTAACATTTATGCTAAAAGAATAATAAAATTTATAGAGTATATCTATATAGTTTAATGTTTATATACTATAATTTAGAACAAACTCTATTTAAAGTCAATAGTATAAAGGTATTAAACACTTAGGAACTATAAACTAAATATATAATTAAAAATTGTTATTTATATATTAAATAGTAAGATAAAAATTTCAAAAAAAATGTGTGATATTTTTTATTTTAAAACAAATAAAAAGTCTATATTAATTACTATTAAATTTTTTTTAAATACATTTTTAATAAGCCGAATAGGATTTGAACCTATGTAGATATTTATCAATGGATTTACAATCCATCCCCATTAACCACTCGGGCATCGACTCTGTAAACTCTATTTTTTACCTATTATAATAATACCCCCAAGGGAATTCGAATCCCTGTTACTTCCGTGAAAGGGAAGCGTCCTAAGCCACTAGACGATGAGGGCGTTTTAGCTATGAGTTACCTGGGAATCGAACCCAGAACTTTTCAGTTAAAAGCCGAGTACTCTACCATTGAGTTAGTAACCCATACATATTATTTAGAAGATCATATTAACTTAAAATAATTTAATTCCAAAAAATTAACACTTAAACAATTAAAAAGAAAAAATATTTTTTATCCGTTTATTCGCGGGCTTAACGGGATTCGAACCCGCAACATCCGCCGTGACAGGGCGGCACTCTAACCAATTGAATTATAAACCCCTGGAGAAAGAGGGATTCGAACCCTCGATATAAAAATTTTTATATATTAGATTAGCAATCTAACGCAATAAGCCTCTCTGCCATCTCTCCAACTCTTATTAATATAATATACGTTTAAAATAATTATAAAAATTAGTCCCGGTTGGATTTGAACCTACGACCTAGGGCTTATGAATCCCTCACTCTAACCTACTGAGCTACAGAACCTTATGCTTTTTTCAGAAAAACTTCTATAAATACTAAAAAGCGGGTAGACAGAATCGAACTGTCATAATTAGCTTGGAAGGCTAAAGTTTTACCACTAAACTATACCCGCTTAAATATTCTCTAAATGAATATTATACATTTAATATATATATACATATTATATAACATATATAGATAACATGTTTAATTAAAATTTTTTTAAACATTTAAATAAATATTTAATAATGAAAAGATTTTTCTTTTTCATTATTAATAATTCAATTAAAATGATAATAATTTGTCTAAAAACTTTATTGAAAAAGTTTAAATAATTATTTATTTTTTTATAAAATTGGTTTTTTATTAATTGAATAATTAAAAAAAAAAATTGTCGTATTAAAAATTTATTATAATTACTTAAATTGCTTAAAAAAAATAATATTATAGCGTATTGAGTTATAGCCTGAATAACAATGAAAAAAAGCGTTATTTTTATTATATTTACAGAAATAATTTCATTTTTAAAATCCATATTTTATTAAAATACACTTAATTTTTATTTTTTAAATATTTAAACCTTTATTACAATTTATTTAATATTTTTAAATAAATTTTATAAAGCAAGAAATTCCTGATGGTAATTCTAGTTCAAGTAAAGAATTAACAATATCTTTAGAAGTAAAATTTACATCAAGAAATCTTTTCATAAGCTTAATTTCAAAATGTTCTCGCGAATCATTATATTTATGTGGTGATCTTAACACACAAAATCTTTTTATTTTTATTGGAAGTGCAATAATTCCTGAGATATTACATTCTTTATTAACTAAATATTTACTTAAATTTTCGCATACTAAATTAAGAAGTTCCTTATTGTAAGCTTTTAATAAAATCCTTATTTTCATCTTTATATTTTATTCGATAATTTTTGTAATTAATCCAGAACCAACAGTTCTACCTCCTTCACGAATTGCAAAACGCATACCATTTTCAATTGCGATAGGTGAAATTAATTTAATAGTTATTGTAATATTATCACCTGGCATAGCTTTTTCATTTTCATCATCTGATGTAAATTTTAATATTTCACCAGTAACATCAGTTGTTCTAACATAAAATTGAGGTCTATAGCCTTTTGCTATTGGATTATTTCGACCACCTTCTTCTTTTGTTAAAAGATAAACCTCAGCTTCAAATTTAACATGCGGTTTGATAGAACCAGGTTTTGCTAAAACCATACCGCGCGTAATATCCGTTTTTTGGACACCGCGTAATAGAATACCTATATTATCCCCTGCAAAACCTTTATCTAATGTTTTTTGAAACATTTCAAGCCCCGTAACGTTTAATGTTTTTGTTATATTTAATCCCACTAATTCGACAGAATCACCTATTGCTACTGTACCACGCTCAATTCTACCAGTGGAAACAGTTCCTCTACCAGTAATTGAAAAAACATCTTCAATTGCCATTAAAAATGCTTTATCCACTTCTCGTTCAGGTGTAGGTATATATGTATCAATAGCATTCATTAAATCAAATATTTTATCTACCCAAATGTTTTCACCTTGTTTAATTGATGGATTAGAAATAACAGCTTCTAAGGCTAATAAAGCAGATCCAATTATAAATGGTATTTTTTCCCCTGGATAATTATAGTTGTCTAATAATTCTCTTAACTCAAGTTCCACTAATTCAATTAACTCTTTGTCTTCAATTTGATCTGCTTTATTTAAAAATACAACTAAATTTTTTACACCTACTTGTCTAGCTAATAGAATATGCTCTCTTGTTTGGGGCATAGCACCATCAGTAGCAGATACAACTAATATCGCTCCATCCATTTGAGCAGCACCAGTAATCATATTTTTTATATAATCTGCATGACCTGGGCAATCTACATGTGCATAATGTCTAAAATTTGTTTCATACTCAACATGCGCAGTATTTATTGTAATTCCACGAGCTCTTTCTTCTGGGGCAGCATCTATATCTGCATAATTTTTTAAAACTGCTTTTCCTATAGTTGAAAGTGTAGCTGTAATAGCTGCTGTTAACGTTGTTTTTCCATGATCAACATGACCTATTGTACCAATATTAATATGCGCTTTATTTCGTTCAAATTTATTTCTTGCCATTTTATTAATTTTTTTTTTAATTATATATTTTTAAAGATTATTATTATTCTATTTATTAAATTATTCAGATTGAATATAAGCTTTATTAGATTCAGCGTAACGATGCGTAAGTTCTTTCTTTTTTATAAGATTACCAATACCTTTATAAGCATCCAATAGTTCACTAGATAATTTTATATAAAAAGGTTTTGCTGAAGTTTTTTTTGATAATTGAATAATCCAATTTATTGCAATACAAGTTGATTGATATTTACTTAATAAAATTGGTATTTGTCGTGATGATTTTGATATATTAAGAGATGACACTTGCACTCGTGGGCTAATATTTCTAATCACTTTCTCTAATATATAAATCGAGTTTTTTTTTGTTCTTTTCTCCACTATATCTAAAGCTTTATAAACAAGATTGGAAGCTAAACTTTTTTTTCCATGTTTTAAGACTCTATTAACCAATAAGCTAACAATTAAGTTATCATATTTAAAGTCTTTCTTAGGAAATCGCTTATGTGTAGATATTCGACGAGACATAGTTTATTTATTTTTTTATTTTTATTACTCCAGGAATTGGCTTCTTTGTACCGTATTTAGAACGCCCATTCTCTCTATTTTTCACACCAGTAGAATCTAATGCCCCACGTACTACTCTATATCTCACACCAGGAAGATCTTTCGCACGACCTCCACGAATCAACACAATTGAATGTTCTTGTAAAGTATGTCCAACACCTGGAATAAAAGCTGTTATTTCAAAACCGCTAGTCAATTTAACACGAGCAATTTTTCTAATTGCTGAATTTGGCTTTTTAGGATTCGCTGTATAAACTTTTATACATATACCTCTTCTTTGACTACATGATTTTAGAGCAGGACTTTTACTAATGTACTTTTTTTTTGTTCTATTAATTTTTATAAGTTGATTAATTGTAGGCATAATCTAAATATCGTTAATTTTATTTTCCAAATTACTTAAATTATATTTTTTTTTAAATTTCGATATTCGTCCCTCTGTATCAAGAATTTTTTGAGAACCTGTATAAAATGGATGATTTCCTGACCATATATCAACATATAATTCTTTTTTAGTAGAACCAATTTCTAATATAAATTTGCCATCACAAAATACTTTTGTATTATACCATTTTGGGTGTAGATTTTTTTTTGCCATAGCATTATCGTTTTGAATATTGAGACCCTTTACGAGCTTTTTTTAATCCGTATTTACGTCTTTCTTTCATTCTTGAGTCACTTTTTAAAAAAGAGTATTTATTAAGTAATGAACGATAATTATTATTTAATTTACATACAGATTTTGAAATAGCCAAACTAATGGCGTCTATCTGAGAAAAAATTCCTCCACCTTTAACAAAAGCAATAATATTAACAGAGTTAATAATATTTAATAACAGTAATGGTTTTTTAATTATTTCACGCTCTGTACTTAAATTAGAAAAATAAATTTCATATGGCTTTTCATTAACAATTATATTACCATTACCATTTTCTAAAAAGACCTTCGCTATCGAAGTTTTTCTTCGGCCAATACTACTAATAATATTTTTTTTATTATTCATATTTAATCCATTTATCATCCATTATAGTATCTAAAAAATCTTTTTTATATCTTATATCTTTATTAGCATAAACATAAAGTCGTTTATAAAACATTCTACCTAATATACTCTTAGGTAACATACCACGAATTGCCTTTTCAATAATGCGAGATGGAATACGTTTTTGAAGTTGTTTATAAGTTTCTTTTTTTAAACTTCCAGGTCGATTAGAATTACGAAAATAAAGTTTTTGCGATTCTTTTTTACCACTTATAGAAATATTTTCTGCATTATAAATTATAACATAATTTCCCTGGTCTAGGTTTGGATTAAAAAAACTATTTTTTTTACCCATTAATAAATTAGATGCGTCACTTGCTAAACGACCTAACATTTTTCCAGTAGCATCAATAAAAAACCATTTTGGCATATGATATTGTTTTTGTGGGAATTTTGTTTTCATATTATTATAGTATTTATATTAATATTTATTAATTTTCATAATCATAAACTCTTAATAAATCTTTATATAAATTTAAAAATTCCGTATCTAAAAATAAAGGGATTAATAATTTTAATAAAATTTTTAGAGCTTCTTTTAAACATCTATGAGGGCTAATTGTACCATTTGTAGTTATATTTATATGTAAAGATTCTTTAATATGACCTTTTATATCATTAATTATTTTAATTTTATAATTTACATTTATTATTGGCATATAAATAGAATCTATTAGTAATGTATTAGGTTTTAAAGGATATAAAATATTTTTAATATCTTCAAATTTATTGTTTTCATTAAGAATATATCCTTTGTTTTTTTCAATATCTAATTCTAGATAGAATAAAGATTTATCTGTTATAGTGCAAATATACGCCGAGGGGTTGATAATTCGTATTATATCATCAGATTTATTAATTGGAGTGCTTAAAAGCCCAGCAGTTATAATAGCCGGGCCTTTTATATTTAGTGTAAAAGTAACTTTTGATTTTAGCATATCATTTTTAATATAAGATGGACCTTTAAAAAGAATTTCTTTTAAATTTAAAAGTACCTCTAATGTATCTTCTCTAATTCCCTTAGAGTTTTCAAATTCATGCTTTAAATTATTTAATCTAACACCTGTTATAGTATATCCAGTTAATTCTGATAATAATGTTCGCCTTAAAGAATTACCCAAAGTAATACCTTGACCTAGTTCTAGAGGTTCAATAATGAAACAACTAAATTGATTCGTGTTTTCTTTGCTATAATTTATATAATTTTCTATGCATGTAATTTTATTCATATATAAAAGGTTTTATAATATTTATATTAAAGTTTACGTTTTTTAGGAGGACGGCAACCATTATGAGCAATAGGTGTTCTATCTTCTACATAAATTATCTTTAATCCAGCAAGTTTAAATGCCCTAATAGTAATTTCTCTACCTTCACCAGTACCTTTTATAGAAACTCCTATGCTTTCTACTCCTAAAGAAATTGCTTTTTGTGCCACACATTTCGCTGCCATTTGAGCAGCATATGGTGTCTTTTTTTTTGTATTTTTTAACTTATCGGAACCAAATCCTAAATTTTCTGTACCACATGATGCCCAACAAATTATATTTCCTAATAAATCACTTATACTTATTATGGTATTATTAGAAGTCGTATTAATATGTGCAATTCCTATTGGAGAAAAGAATTTTTGTTTTTTTTTCCTATTTTTTCGTATAAACATAGCTTTTTAATAAAAATAATATTATTTAGTTGGCATTAAAGAATTTCGTTGGCGACAAGTTCGACTATTTGTTCTTGTTCTTTGACCGCGAACTGGTAATCCTCGTAAATGTCTTTTACCACGAATACAATTGATATTAATTAAATGTTTTATATTAAGACTAATTAGACGCTTTAAATTTCCTTCCAATTTAAAATCATTAGATTCTAATGTATCACGCAGCAGCGAAACATTTTTTTCACTTAAGTTTAAAACTTTAATATTTGGATCTATATTTATCTTTTTTAAAATTTGTAAGGCCTTAGAAATTCCAATACCATATATACATGTCAACGCGATATAGATTTTTTTTTTTTTAGCTAAATTATTTCCCAGTAATCTTACCATATTTTTTAATATAATTAACCTTGGCGTTGTTTATGTTTAGGATTTATACATTGTACTAATATTTTTCCATGTCGTTTAATAATTCGACATTTATTACAGATTTTCTTAACAGATGGTCGTACTTTCATATTTTAATATTTTTCATTAATTTAGTATAAATTTTATATTTAGTACTAGATTGTGTTTTTAAAAGTTCCACTTTTTCTTTTAGCGCTATTAAGGCTAAAAACGTAGCCTTTACATTATTTAAAATATTATTTGAACCAAATTGTTTTATGGATACATTTTTAATTCCAGCATATTCACATATGGTTTTAATAGAACCACTAGCTTTAATACCGTTACCTTCATGAGCAGGCCTCATAATAATTTTAGATGCTCCATAGCAAATTTTTATAAAGGCAGGTATGGATGCTTTTTTAGTTATAGGTGCCACTATTAAATTTTGTTTCCCATTAGCACAAGCTTTTTTAATTGCAAAAGCAGCATCATCTGCGCTTCCTATACCAACACCTACTTTATTATTATTATTTCCAAGTATAACAATTGCCCTATAAGTCATAATTTTTCCACCCTTTACGACCTTAGTAACTCGTTTTAATTCAATAACTTTTTGGGAACATTTTATTTTTGATAATGTAAAATTTCTATTTTTTAATTTCTTTATTGGTTGATTATTTTTGTATAAAAGTTTTTCTTTATTGAAAAGCATAAGTTTTATAAATTTTTTACTAAATAAAATGAGTTAATTATTTTATGTTTAAGTATTAAGAAATATTTATTTTTGATTAATACCATCAGCTAAAGTTTTTATTAGTCCTTTATATGATCTTTTACCTTTATCAAATAAAATTTTATTGATACATAATTTATTTATTGCATTTCTAAGAACTTTACCTAAAAAAAAGCTTTTTAATTTTTTACTAGTATTAAAAAATTTTTTTAAAAGATTTGAAGATGTTAATGTTGAAAAAGAGTAAAAAGTATTTCCATTAGTATCATCTATAAGTTGTGTATAAAGATACTTATTAGATCTAAATATAGATAACCTAATATTACTATTTGTGTTTAACTTTTTATTTAAATATCTTTTTTTTTTATTTATATATAGTTTTTTTTTCATATAATCAATTAAAATCTATTTACCTGTTTTACCAACTTTTCTTCTTATAATCTCATTTTCGTAGCGAATTCCTTTTCCCTTATAAGGCTCCGGAGGTCTTATACTACGAACTCTTGAAGAAAATAGTCCTACTTCTTGCTTATTAATACCTGTAATTACAATTTTAATTGGAGATTCTAATTTAACATTTATAGAATTTGGAACAATAAGTTTAACAATATGACTATAACCCATATTTAAAATAATATAATTATTATCAAGTTGAAATTTATAACCTACTCCTTCTGCTATTAAAACTTTTAAAAATTTTTGATTAACACCTAAAATCATATTTTGAATTAATGTTCTAGTAAGTCCATGAAAAGCGCTAGAATTTTTTAACGTGTTTTTACAAATAACAAAAATCTTTTGATCTTTAACTTCTATTTCAATATCATTTACATAGGATTGCTCTAGGACACCATGTTTACCTTTAACCACAATAATATTGTTTTTTATACTTACAATTGTATCTTTAGGGATACATATTTCTTTTTTTCCAATACGTGACATAATTATACCCTCTTATTATTCAATATAACATAAGATTTCACCACCCTTTTTGCATTTATAAGCTTTTATATGACTCATAATACCAGTTGAAGTTGAAATTATTGCGATACCATTCCCATGCTTTAGGTTATCGATTCTTTTTTCAAAATCTAAATAAGAAGAATATATTCGTTTACCCGGTCTACTAATACGCTTTATGTCGCTAAATATAGGTTTTTTAATCCACCAACCTTTATATTTTAAAACAATTTTTATAAATGGTTTTGAATTTGTTTGCTCATCATAAGAGTAACTTTCAATATAACCTTCTTTAAAAAATATTTCTAAAATTTCTAGATTGGATTTACAATAAAATACAAAAGTTGAATTGTGTCGCGCTAAACTCGCATTACGAATACGGGTTAGCATATCAGATATTTTATCATTTACCATAATATATATATATATGTTTTATTTATTATTAGTTAATTTAATAATTTATTTTATTTAGTAAATGGAAGACCTAATTCTTTTAGAAGAAAAAAGCTTTCTTTCTTACTTGCTGTACTAGTAACAATATTTATATTGAATCCTCTTTGTTTATCTACATTCTCGTAATTAATTTCTGGAAATATTAACTGATCTGTAATTCCTAAATTATAATTTCCATTATTATCAAATTTATTAATGTTTAAACCACGAAAATCTCTAAGACGTGGCAAAACAATTTTAATAAGCTTTTCTAAAAAAGAATACATTTTAATTTTACGTAAAGTAACAAAAATGCCTATAACCATTCCTTCTCTGATTTTAAATCCTGCAATGGATTTTTTAGCTACAGTTAATACGGGATGTTGACCTGTAATTTCTCTATACTCATCAATTGTATTTTTTAAATAAGTTTTATTTTGAGCGTTAAGTCCTAAACCAGAACTAATTTGAATTTTAATTATTTTAGGAATTTTATGTACATTAGAATAATTAAATTCTTTATTTAATTTTGGAATTACAATATTTAAATATTTTTTTTTTAAATTGCTCATAATTTTTATTATTCTAAAAATAATTTTTTAATTTCTACTAAATTAAAACCTGATTTTTTAAAAATATTCATTTTTAATTTGTAATCAACTGTATTTAACAAAGGAATCTTTTTATCTTTTAAAAATAAAGCATTTGAAAAAGGTACAACTATAGAATATTTTAAATTTTTTAAATTATTTATATTAATTATTTTATTTTTTTTTTGTTTAAGATCTTTTATAAAATTACTAAAAGATAAGTTTTTTTCAATTTTTAATATTAAATTTTGATCAAATAATATATCGTTTTCATTATACGTATAAATAGTTTCAAAATTTTTAATTATTATTTTTAATTTAAAAATTGAAAGACTGTAAAAAGGTAATATAAAATACAATTTTTTTATATTATTTAAAAATATAATTTCACCTATCCACTTTTTTTTGTTACCTAAAGTAATTTGAATTAAACCACGATTTTTAATATATTTTTTATTATTTATTTTCATACAATTTCGTTAGCTAATGAAATTATTTTTGTAAATTTTTTTTCACGAACTTCACGCGCAATAGGACCAAAAATTCTAGTTCCACGTGGATTTTTATCTACATTTATTATTACAGCTGCATTGTCATCAAATTTTATTGTCATACCGTCTTTACGTTTAATGTTATTTCGTGTTCTAACTATAACAGCACGTACAATATTTGATCTTTTAATTGTCATATTAGGTAATGCATCTTTAACAACAGCTATAATAATATCTCCAACATTTCCAGAACTTCTATTATTTCCTAATACACGTATACACATTAATTTTTTAGCACCAGTATTATCAGCAACGATCAAATAAGTTTGTGGTTTAATCATATAACTATTAATTGATTTTTTTTAATTGTACCTTTTAAAAATTTTTTTAACTAACCATGTTTTACAACGACTTATAGGAGACGTTTTTTCTATTAGAATTATATCACCCTCTTTACATAATTCTTTTTCATCATGAGCCATATATCGACTACTTTTAATTAAAGTTTTAACATATTTTGAATGATTATATTTTATCTGAACTGATACTGTAACTGTTTTTTTAGATTTGGTACTTATTACAACACCGATTTTTTTTTTATTTTGACTCATATATATCGTTAGTTTTCATTTTATAAACTAATTAAGTATAATTAACTTAAATATAATAATTTATTCTTTGATTAATATTTTACTTTTTATAGGTAATTTATAGGATGCAATTTTTAAAGCTTCCAATGCAATTTCTTTTGGTACATCTTTTAATTCAAAAAGTATTGTACCAGGTTTAATAACAACAACCCAATAATCTACAGACCCCTTTCCAGAACCCATTCTAGATTCTTTTGCTCTAGCTGTTACAGATTTATCTGGATATACTTTAATCCATAATTTTCCTATTCTTTTTGTATACCTTGTAATTGTTTTTCGAACAGCTTCAATTTGTTGGGAAGTAAGCCATACCGGTTCTAATGCTTGGAGTCCAAAGCTTCCTTGCGATAATTGGTTATTTTTATACGCTTTTCCTTTTAATCGACCTCTATGCATTTTTTTATATTTTGTTTGTTTTGGACTTAGCATTTATTTTCCTCTTATTTTAATCTAAATATTTTTATAATAAGCCTTTGTATAACCAAACTTTTATTCCTATAGTACCATAAATAGTATTAACAAATTCAGAAGAATAATCTATAAACGCATTTAACGTATGTAATGGCAAGCTACCTTCTCGTTTCCACTCTTTTCTAGCAATTTCAATACCATTTAAACGGCCAGATAGTTTTATTTTTAACCCAATAATTTTAGTATGCTTTTGAATAGATAGAACTCGTTTTAAGGCAATTTTAAGTATGCGTCTAAATTTTATACGTTTTTGTAACTCTTCTGCAATATATTTTGCAATTAAAGAAGAATCTTCGAATTCGCTTTTTTTAAAGTTAATCGAAACTAAATAGTCTTTTCTATTTGTTAGTTTAAAAAAATATAAAAGTTTTTTTAAATATCGTTTAAAAAGAAATTCAATATATACTTTTAAGCGGCTTATTGATAATTTACTACGTCTATATAAAGCTTTAGATTTTAAAAGAATTAAATTTTTTATTTCATCATTTTCTTCAAAATCTGATAAATACATTGTAATTAAATTATTCGCTTGTTTTTTACGCGGATAAAGTAAATTTATTATAATATGAACATATTTTGTAGAAACTGAACTATTTTCAATTCTATTAATCTCTATAGTTGAAAATTTAATAAATTTTTTTTTTAAAAAATTTTCTATTTTATTACGAATTTCAAAATCATTTTTAATTACACTTGAGTATCCAAATTTAGAATTATAAAAATTAGATATGTATTTTTGTGTTGTTACTAAGCGAAAACCTTTTGGATTTATTTTTTGTCCCACAAATATTCTTTTTTAATTAAATTAATTATTATCTTCACAAACAGATATTGTAATATATGAAGTCTTTTTTTGTATTTTAAAAGCTCTTCCTTTTGCTCGAGGTTGTATTCTTTTTAGAATAGGTCCTAAATTTGCATACGCCTTATAAATAATAAGTTGTTCTTTTTTTAATTTATAATTATTTGCCGCATTAGATACTGAAGAATATAAAGTTTGCCAAATAATATATGAAATTCTATACGTCATATTTGATAAAATTGTCATAACATCTTTATATTTTTTACCTCTAATTTTTAGAAGAATCTTATTAATTTTAGTTGGTGATATTTTTATATTTTTTGAAGTTGCAGAAATTATTCTCTTTGAATTACCTGAATAAACCATTTATTACCTCTTTATTTTGCGATCTATTTTTTTATGAGAGCGAAAGTTACGCGTTGGTGCAAACTCCCCTAATTTATGACCAACTAAAGATTCAGTAATAAAAATAGGAATGTGTTTTTTTCCATTGTAAACACTAATTGTTTTACCAACCATAATTGGTAAAATTGTAGATGAACGCGACCAAGTTTTTATTATTTCTTTTTCACTTATTTTATGAATTTTTTCAATTAAATGATATGCAACAAAAGGTCCTTTTACTATAGATCGTCCCATATTTTAATATAAGTTTTATAAATTATTTACGTTTTCGAATTATGAAAACGTCACTTTTTTTTTTTTTTCGTGTTTTAAAACCTAAAGTCGGAATACCCCATGGTGTTAAAGGACGAGGTTTTCCAATTGGAGAACGACCTTCACCACCACCATGTGGATGATCTACAGCATTCATTGCTGAACCACGTACAGAAGGTCTAATTCCTTTCCAGCGGCTTCGACCTGCTTTTCCTAAGGTTACGTTATAAATATCTGAGTTGCTTAGTCTACCTATAGTAGCAAAACATTCTTTTCTAAATAATCGAATTTCTTTTGAAGATAATTTAAGAATAACGAAGTTTCCTTCTTTTGCTAAAATTTTAGCAAATGTACCTGCGGAACGTACAATTTGACCACCTTTTCCTGGTATTAGCTCTATATTATGTACATTAGTTCCTAATGGTATTAAATCTAATGGAAATGCATCTCCTTCATGTATATCAGTACTGATTTTTTTACTTGAAAGGATTAAATCAGAAATTTTTAAATTTTCTGGATGTAAAATGTAGCGTTTTTCACCATCTTTATATCTAATCAAAGCTAAATTAGTATTTCTATTTGGATCATATTCAATAGCTATAACTACTCCTTCTATATCAAGTTTATTTCGTTTAAAATCAACTTTTCTATAAAGTCTCTTATGTCCACCACCTTTATGGCGTATTGTAATCTTTCCTTGGTTATTTCTCCCATTTGATCTTTGATTTGAAAATGTTAAAGATTTTTCAGGTTTTTTTTTTGTTATTAAAGAAAAATCTAAAGAACTTTTATATCTAGATGATGATGTATATGGTTTATAAAATTTAATTATCATAGAACCTAATATTTATTTTAATAATCTTATATAAACTTTTTTAAATTGTGATTTTATTTTATAACGTTTTTGCATTTTTTTGCGCTTTATTGGTAAAATTGACGTATTTATACTTATAATAGGGGTATTATAAATTCTTTCAAAAATCAATTTAATTTGATTTTTATTAATGGCTTTATCCATTATAAAAACATATTTCTGATTTTTTAAAAACTTATTAGTTTTTTCAGTTATTAAATGTTTCTTAATAAAATGTAAAAAATTTCTAGATTTTAAAGTGTATTTATTTATAGTTATCATTTTTTATATTTTTTATTTATTTAATAATTAAATTTTTTAATTTATTTTGAGCAAAAAATAAAATATATTCTGAATTTAAAACCAACTCCAAATTTATACAATTTAGAGTTGTTACTTTTATATTTTTTAAGTTGCGTGATATCTGCCATAAATTTATATTAGGCTTATCTGATATAAATAATATTCGTGATTTTGGGTTAATAGATCGTAATAAAAGAAAGTTAAATAAATTTTTAGTTTTTAAAATTGAAAAATGCAATATATTAGAAATTTCATCATCATTTAAAAAAATTAATTTTTTAAAGCTAATTGCATAATTAATTGCAAGAACTTTTTCTTTTTTATTTGCTTTTTTAAAAACAATTCGGGGTTTAGGTCCAAAAATAACACCACCACCAACCCATAAAGGCGAACGTATAGAACCTGCTCTTGCTTGTCCAGTACCTTTTTGTTTCCAAGGCTTTCTACCTCCACCTCGAACCTCAGATTTTGTTTTTGTAGATGCTGTGTAATTTCTAGAATTTTTTAATTCAGAATTATAAACCTTATGAATTAAACCAATACAATTTTGAAAATTAGAAAACACAGAAATTTTGGACTTATTTTTTTTATTTAAAAAATTTTTAATTTTTATCATAAATTTCTATTGTTAATTGATAATTTTAGTAAACTGCCTATTTTTCCAGGTACAGATCCTTTAATAACTAAAAGATTTTTTTTATCATTTATATATAAAATTTCAAGATTTTTTATAGTACAATATGTCATACCAAGATGCCCTGGCATTTTTTTTCCAGGAAAAACTCGACCAGGTGATGTACCTGCCCCTAATGACCCTTGTAATCTATGATGTTTAGAACCATGAGTCATTGGTCCTCGACTAAAATGATTTCGTTTAATATTTGAGGCATTTCCTTTTCCTATAGTTAATCCTTTTATATTGAAATATTCTCCTACGTTAAAAAGATTTAATGAAATAATTTGTCCTACTTTGTAATCAATTGTATTTTTAACTTTAAATTCTTTTAAATAGCGATAAATATCTAGATTTTTTCTAGCAAAATGACCTACCTCTGGTTTTGATATACTATTTTTAAATGAAACAATTTCAGAATAAGCAAGCTGGATAGCATTATAACCTGCATTTTCTTTAGTTTTTATTTGAGAGATGCAACAAGGTCCACAACTAATTAATGTAACAGGAATGGCTAATCCTTTTGTATCAAAAATTTGTGTCATTGCTACTTTTTTACCTAATATTCCAAAAGTCATAAAGAGTTTATATATATATATATTTATTATTTAATATAGGCTAAGGAGCTTATATATGGATTTTAAAGTCTTATTTTAGGTACCTTAAGCATTTTTTAGTATATTTTCTCATATAAATAATGCTTTTTTTATTCTAATTTTTATTCAAAATTTGTCTGAAGCAATAAGTCTCGGGATGGCAGGATTTGAACCTGCGACTTTCTGCTCCCAAAGCAGACACGCTACCAAACTGCGTTACATCCCGCAAGCCAAAATTTTTATAAATTTATTGCTTTTTATTTAATAATTACTTTTGCTCCTGCTAATTCCAATTCTTTTTTTATAGATTCGCATTCGTTTTTAACTAAACCTTCCTTTATAACCTTTGGAACATTATCAACGATTTCTTTAGATTCTTTTAACCCTAAGCCAGTTATATTACGTACGGTTTTTAAAATAGATATTCTTTTATCAAATGGAGCTTCTACTAATACAACATCAAAATTTGTTTTCTCTTCTTGTGTTTCTATTTCTTTTACGATAGGTTGGGGTAAAATTGCCATTGTTGTTTGCATAGCTGCGCTTACTCCAAAAATGGTTTCAATTTGCGAAACAAGCTTAGATGTTTCAATAAGCGTTAAATTTTTTAAACTCTCAATAATAATTTCTGCTTTCATTTTTCTTATATATTAATTATTAAATTTTATAGTAATTATGTTTTTGATTTTTAAACTAACTTTTAAAACTGCTTAAATTTAAAAGTATGCTCGGGCTCATTGTAGTACATATATTAAATGTTTTTAAATATTTTCCTTTAACTCCTTTTGGTTTATTTTTATTAATTGAATTATAAATAGCTAATAAATTTTCTTTTAATTGTTTAATAGAAAAATTGATTTTACCAAAATTTATATGTACAACTCCTGATTTATCAGCACGATATTCTATTTTTCCTGATTTAAATTCTGCTATTGTTTCTTTTAAATTAAGCGTAACTGTGCCTGATTTTGGCGATGGCATTAATCCTTTTGGTCCTAATATTTTACCCAATTTAGCTAATTTTGGCATTAAATTTGGTGTTGTTAACAAAATATCAAAATTAATCTTACCTAAATTGATATTAGCAATTAAATCGTCGTATCCAGCTATATCTGCTCCCAATTGAAAAGCTTCAGTAATATGTTCAGGTAGTGTTAACACAGCTATTTTAAAATTATTTCCTGTACCGTTAGGTAAAATTAGCGTGGATCTTAGTTGTTGCTCTGCGTACTTAGGATCTATATTTAAAGCTATATGTGCTTCCGTTGATTCTATAAAATTAGCAGTTGCTATTTCCTTTAACAATAGCAAAGCTTTATCAATAGTATATGTATTTTCTATAATTTTATCTTTTAAAAAATTTAGGCGCTTCGAAGATTTTATATTATTTATCATAAATTGTATATCTTTATTAAATATAATTTATTTTAATACCCATATTTTTAGCTGTACCCTCTATAATTAAAATAGCTTTATTTATATCTTTTGTATTTAAATCTGTTAATTTAGACAACGCAATTTCTTTTATTTGCTCAGAAGTAACACTCCCTACTATTTCTTTATTTGGTTTAGAGGCACCTTTTTCTATACCAGCAAATTTTGTAAGTAACACAGATGCAGGAGAAGACTTTAAAATAAATGAATAAGACTTATCCTCAAAAATAGTAATTTTTACTGGTATAATAGATCCGATTTTATCAAATGTTTTTGAATTATATTCTTTAATAAAAGAAGCAATATTTACACCATGTTGACCAAGTGCAGGACCTACTGGCGGGGCAGCTGTAGCTTTTCCAGCTGTTAATGCTAATTTAACAAAAGCTTTAATTTTTTTAGCCATATTTTTTAAATTGCTGTTTATATATATCTATTGATATTAAATAATATTAATACCACTTCTATTAAAATTTTTACACGCCCTAAAGGAATTGAACCCTCGACATTCGATTTTGGAAATCGATGTTCTACCAACTGAACTAAAGGCGTTAAATATCAAATACTTAAAATTAAAAACACTAATATACTAAGAACCAGAATTGAACTGGTGACACGAGGAGCTTCAATCCACTGCTCTACCATCTGAGCTATCTTAGCTATATAAAACTAATTTATAATGCAAATATTATTTAATTCATTTAAACTAATTTTGATTAATCTTTTATTTTCATTTTTTTGTAGCGGTTTTTTTAATATATCTTCTGATATTAAATCTTCGATATTTTTTGTAATTAATCGTCGTAAAGGCCTAGCTCCAAATTTAGGGTTATAACCTTCACGTGTTAATTTTAATTTTACATTATCACTTACAGTTAAAAATATATTTTTTTCATTAAGTCTATTTGAAAGAGTCTGTATCATAATATCACAAATTTTTCTTAATTCTTCTGCTTTTAAAGGTTGAAAAATTATTATATCATCTAACCTGTTTAAAAATTCAGGTAAAAACATAGTACTTAATCGTTCAATAACTGCATTTTTTAAAAGTTTTTGTAGTTCTGATTGCTCATTTAAATCTTCTTTACTTTTTTTTATTATAGTAGATTTTTCTAATTTTTCTTTAGAATTTTTGTATGCTATTTTTTCCATAATATCGTATTTTTTCAATTTAGAGAATGATTTTTTAAATTCTAATTCCAGTTGATTGTGAATATCGATTAAAAAATTTTCACTTATTGGAGACTTTAAAAAACTCTCGATTTGAGAATACGTATTTTTTGGCTCTATTATTAAATTATTTTCAAAATCTGTATTTATAATTTCTTTTTTTTTAATTGATGAAATAGGATTATTTCGAATTATTTCTTGAATTTCTTCTGATGCTGCATTTGAAGTCATAATTATTACTGTATTATCAAAAGATACTAGATTTTTTTGACTATCGGTTAATCTACCATCTTCTAAAATTTGTAATAATATGTTTAATATTTCTGGATGGCCTTTTTCAATTTCATCAAATAAAACAACTGAGTAAGGTTTTTTTTTAACAGCATTTGTTAATTGCCCCCCATCTTCATACCCTGTATATCCGGGAGGAGATCCAATTAATCTAGATACATTAAATTTTTCCATAAATTCCGACATATCAAATCGAATCATTTCATTATCTGATCCAAACATTGTGTTTGCTAAAACTTTTGTTACTTCTGTTTTACCTACTCCTGTAGGACCACAAAAAAAGAAACTTGCTATGGGTCTATTTGGATTTTGAATTCCTAATCTAGATCTTCTTATTGCTTTTGAAATAGCATTAATTGCTTCTTCTTGACCAATTACACGTTTATGTAATATATTTTCTAAATTTAGTAAACGTTCTGATTCAGTATTAGTAATTGTTTCTAAAGGAATTCCTGTTAAATTTGATAATAACTTACGAATATCATTAGGATATAAATTTTTTTGTAAACTATTAAAATTAATTTTATCAGTTGAAAACTTTAAAAGTTCTAAATTTTGCGATTCATTAATCGATTTATTATGTTTAATAGGCCCAAAATATCCTATTAAAGAATATATTAAATTTAATTCATTTTCAGTAAATTCTATTTTAGAATTATCCTTCAAGCTTTCTACTATACTTTTGCTTAAAATAGGTACAAGATTATTTAAAAGGTTTTTAATAATATTAATACGATTTTTTTCATTATTTATTCCTTTAATCAAACTTTTTAAATTATTGTCTAAATCTTCTAATTGAAAGTCTATATTATTTTTATATTTAATTTTATATTTAATACTAATTTTGCGTAAATTTCTTAAGTGCTTAAAGCTATTTTTAGTAAATAAATATGTTTTATAAAAATTTTTAATATTTCTATCAAAAAATACATAATTTAATTTTTTTTTTTTTATATAAGAAAAATTATTTAATTGTAGCCATTCATTAAATATAAATAATGACACTCTATAAATACTGATATTTAATTGTTTTTTGTTTACTTTATTTTGATTAAGATCTAACGTGCCTAATGTTAAGGTATTCTTTAAATATATATAAGTATTTTCATTTTTGTTAGATGATATGTTATCAAAGTTTATTTCTTTATTGTATCTAAAGAAAGATTTAGGTAATGAAAATAACGAAGATTCCATATGTTTTAATACAGAAACTCTTATCATTTTTATTAAATATAAAGTTAATGGAGAACTATTAGAATTAATAAATTTTTCATTTTCATTTAATAAATAAGAACCATTATTATCCTCATTCTCTTTTAATAAAGAATTAATAGGATTTTTAATCCATCTCAATAAAAATTCTTTATATGAACTTTCTAGCATGTAAAAAATAAATTCAGAAGCCATATCACCATTTCTAAAGGCAGCCATTTTAAGCTCTCCTAATTTTTTAATTGCAGTATTTACAATAGCATAAACATTTGAACATCTATTCATTTCAGTTAATGAAAGAACTTGTTGAGCTGCTGCGCGATCTAGTAAATCAATAGCTTTGTCTGGAAAAAATTTATCTTGTATATAACGAGATGCTAATTCTACAGATGCTTTTAGAGTTGAAGGTAATATTTGTAGATTGTGATGTTTTTCTAAATTAGGTCTTATACCATATAAGATAGATATTGTTTCTGGTATAGTAGGTTCTTCTACAATAATTTCTTGAAATCTACGTTCAAGTGCTGAATCTTTTTTTATGATATCATATTCTTTTTGTGTCGTTGCACCAATACATTGGAATCCGCTTCTAGATAAAATAGGCTTTAAAATACTTGCTGCGTCCAAACCTCCGTCCGTGCTACCTGAGCTACATATAGTATGAATTTCATCTATAAAAACGATAACATTCGGAGTTTCTAATACCTCATCAATTAGACGTTGAAACCTTTGTTCAAATTCTCCTCGAAATTTTGCACCAGCAAGAATTTTATTGATATCTATATTAATAAGAATTCTTCCTTGTAGAACAAAAGGAACTAAATTATTTACTATTTTTTGTGCAAATAACTCTATAATTGCTGTTTTGCCAACACCCGGTTTTCCAAGTAAAACAGGATTGTTTTTTTGTCGACGAATTAAAATTTCCATTAATTGTCTAAGCTCTTTTTCTCTTCCAAAACACTCATCTAATTTACCCTTTTGAGCCAAATATGTTAAATTTGTGCCGTATAAATTAAATGAAGATTGCTCTTCAGGTTCTTCTTCATTGCTTATAAAATTAAAACTTTTATAACTATCTTCATCTAAACTATAGTTAATGTTATTTGTAGTAAATTTATGAATCATATAAAAATAAATAAAAAAAAGTATATATATAAGATTGAAAATATATTGGGATGGGAGGATTCGAACCTACGAATATTGGGTTCAAAGTCCATTGCCTTAGTCCACTTGGCTACATCCCAAAAGAATTATATAATTGAAATTAATTATGAGCAAGAAGGGATTTGAACCCCTGACACCATGGTTCGTAGCCATGTGCTCTAGCCCCTGAGCTACGTGCTCTATTATTATTACTTAATAAACTTTCAATATAAAAAATAATTACGTGTTTATTAATTTAATAAACCTAATTTTTTATTATTTTTCTATTAGTATATCCAGTTAATATTTTTCTACCTAAATAATTTATTAAAAACTTAATCGATAAAGTAGAATGAGTATTTGCTAAAATAGGGTATGGTATTAAGTCATAGTTGCAATTACTATCAATTAATGCAATTGTTGTAATACCTAATTTTAAACATTCTTTAATAGCTGAAATATGACTACCAGTGTTTATAAAAATAACGCATTGTGGAAAAGTTTTCATTTTCCTAACTCCACCAAAAAAATTATTTAATTTTTTAATCTTTTTTTTTATTAAATTTATTTTTTTTTTGTGTAAAGTATTATACATTAATTTAGTACTAACTTTCTCTAAAATATTTAAGCTATTTATCTGTAATTGAAGGGTTTCCCAATTTGTCATCATACCCCCAAGCCAACGAAAATTTATATAATAGCTTTTTGTTTTGTTAGCTTCTTCTACTAGCAAATCTGAAGTAAATTTATCTGTGCCAACAAATAAGAATTTATGCCCTTTTTCAGCTTTTTTTTGTAAAATATTTCCAGCTAATTTTAAAAAATTAGAAGCTTTTACTAAATCAAATGTGCATAACTCCTTGTTTTTATTTAAAAGATATGGAATTAGTTTTTTATTTGATTCTATAATTGAATGACCAAATTGTATTGATGATTTCAAATATTCTTTTGTTATGTCTTTTTTAATTACCATTTATTTTTTATATGACGTTTATTTTTTAAATATGTAAATAGTATCTAAATTATAAGTATTTTTTAAAAATGTAGTACCTGATGGTATATTATTACCACAAATGATACATTCTTTTAATCCTACTAACCAATCGGTTTTACCGTAAATAGAAGCTTTTGATAACATATATTTTGTATGTTGAAAACTTGAGGTAGCCAAAAAACTATTTTTATTTAAGGAAGAACTAATTGATGATAAAAATATTGGTTGAAAATGTATTATTTCAACTTTTCTATTATTTTTGATTACCTTAAGAATTTCTAAAATTAAAGCTAAGGGGATAATCTCACCAGGTATATACGGTGTATTTTTCCCATTTATTATTGTTACATTATTCGTCATTTGTCTTATAACTATTTCAAGATGTTTACTTGAAATAATTACATCTTGTGATTGATATAATGATTGTATTGAGTTTATAATAATTAATTGAAATTTATTTAAGCATTTTATAATACCTATTAATATACCATCTAAGCGGTAGTGGTAATTAAAAAGTATTTCTAATAGATCACGAGGATTAATTATTCCTGGTGAAATAGGCTCACCAATATCAATAAAAGAGTATATATTTGGTTTGTCTAAACAATTTAAGTCAGTATTATACTCTTTGAATAAACAATTTTTTTTTAAATAAAAAAAGCTATTTTTATCTATTTGAATAATAAAATCTGACATATAGTTAGAATTTTTTTTATTCAAAAGGTAAACGTACTTAGAAATCACTTTACTTAATGATTTTATTTTCGATATTTTTTTATTTTTTTCAATTAAATTGTAATCAAAGTTATTAATAATACCATTATGAAACTCCCATTTTTCTTTTAATCCTATATAATTTTCATTTTTGTTTAACATATTAAGAACACTTTTATCTTTAATTGCCAATTCTTGTGTCTTTTTTTTCATGAAAGGTAAATACCAAAGAAGTGATTTAAATTTTTTTGGTTTTCTAGATAAAATGCTTAGAATATTATTATCTTTTTTAAACATAAAGCCTCCTTCAAACTTTAGAGATTTTATTAATTTTAAATTTTTTGGTAGCTGTGTTACAAACCAAATATCATTATTATAAATGATGTTATTTTTAAAACTATATTTTGTTTGAATTAATTCAATATATTTTAATTGCTTTTGAAAATTATTTTTTTTTAAAAATGGTTTTAATAATGCTTTATAATTTACAAATATTAATTCTTGATCTATATTTATTTCTTTTATTTCGTGCCATATTAAACTTTTAACATAAACACCTGGTTGTATTGCCAAAGTTGATACCTTATTTTTTTCAGGAGTTCTAGCTTCAAATAAGTTATTAATTTTAGGTAAACCTTGTACAATATCTTGAGTCTCTTGAATAGAACTTAAAAGAGTAAGCATTAACTCTTTTTTAGCTACATAATTACCATGTCTATGTTTTATATATGTTTTTTTATCTAAATGAATAGAATAAGCTTTTTGAAATAATAATATTTTACCATATTTCTTTAATAAAAAACCAGCAATTTTAGCTTCCACAGAAATATTTAATATATGTCCAATATTTAATCCTTTATTTTGTATATAAGGAATGAAATTAAAATTTTGATCTTCATTAAACTTCCATATATCTAAGCTTGTTATTAAAAAGAAAACACTAGAAAATTCTTTATCTATTAAATATTTTTTTATAGCAAAAATTCTTACGGAGATAAAAGGTTGAAAAATATATTTACCAATAAGAGTATATTTATCAATATATTGATAATTTTTTATTAAAAAAATTAATCGTATTTTGTAATTAGATTTTAAAAATTTGAGGTTCTCAATATTTATACTGTACTTTTTTCTATTTGATAATATAAATAAATTTGAATTATTAAAAAATAAAAAGCCTTCATAAGGACTTATAAAATTTAAAAAAGCAAATGATTTATTTTCTTTAGTATTATTATTATAATTAAAAAATGTTTCAATTGGTAAAATAAAAATTTTTCCTGATTTAAGCCACAATAATTTCTTTCTTTTTAGTTTCAATTTTAAATTTCTTAAAATCTTTTTATTTTTTTCAAAATAAAGTTCACCTGAAAATGAAGAATAAATCGGTACAAATTTAGATAAGGAAAGAAAATTCGATTTCTTAACATATTCTGCAATTAAATCTCCTTTTTTAACATATTTAGAATGAATAGTATACAATAAAGACCCGCTATTAAGATTTATTGATTTAATATTTCCTTTCCAATTTTTAACATTGAGTATTATTTCTCGAGAGATTTTGTTTACTAATTGCCCATGATTTGTTCTAAATATATATTTTTTTTCTATAATTGAAGAAAAATCTAGCTTTCCTGAAATAGGAGCTAAAATTTGCTCTAATAATTCACCTGTAAATATTCCACCCGTATGAAATGTACGCATTGTTAACTGAGTTCCAGGTTCTCCAATAGAATGTGCTGCTATAATTCCAACAGCTTCACCCAAATTAATAAGTTTTTTTTTACTTAAGTCCCATCCGTAACAATTTTGACAAATAGAATTCTTTATTAAACACATTAAGGGCGATCGAATATTTAATATTATTGAATTATTACAAAAAGTTTTTAAAGTTTCTTCATTTAATTGAATATTTTTAAATTTATTAGAAACTTTGTATGTATTTAAAGATGTTGTAGAAATTAATACTCTACCTATAATATCTTTAATATCTGTTTTATTATCATAATAAATAAGTATACCTTTATTTGAACCACAATCAATTTTTCTAATAATTAAATTTTGTGCTACATATATTAATCTTCTAGTTAAATATCCAGAATCAGCAGTTTTTAAAGCAGTATCTACTAATCCTTTTCTCGCGCCGTAAGAAGAAATTATATAGTCTATACAACTTAATCCTTCTCTAAAATTTGTTTGAATTGGTAAACTTATAATTTTTCCGTTTTGATCGGACATTAAACCACGCATTCCAATTAATTGTCGAACTTGTGACATGTTTCCTCTGGCACCAGAAAATGCCATTACATATAAGTTATTTACAGGATCAAATTTTTGAAAATAATCTACTATTCTATCTTTTAAAATATCAGTAGTTAAAGACCATTTATCAATAATATTATCAAATCTTTCAACTTCTGAAATGCGCCCAGCTCTCCATTTTTCATTAATACGTACTGAATCTTTTAAAGCGTTTTCCAATACAGTTTTTTTAACCTCTGGAGTTTTTAACTCCTCAATATTAACAGATATTCCAGAATTTGTTGCGTAAAAAAACCCTAATAATTTTAAGGAATCTAATAAGTTAGACGTTGAAAAAATACCAAAGTTCTTAAAATTATTTTTTATTATCCCTTCTAAAATATTTTTAGTAATTGTATTAGTAATAAACATATTTTATTTTATTTCTATTGATTTTCTTAAATTTAGGTTAAAAATTATTCTACCAGGTGTAGTTTCTAGAAAAAACTCAGTTATATTATAATAAAAATTTAGTTTTTTTCGCGCTATTAAAATACCAATATTAGTTATTAAATAGTAATTTTTTTTTGAATAAAAAATTTTATATATTTCAATATTATTTAGATTTGCTAAAATTTCTTTATTATTTAAAAATTTTAATTTATTAAAAGAAATTTTAAACACAGTATCTATTAAAGAATATCTTATTAAGATAGTATCATGAAGACTTAACTTTTTAGTCATATAACTAGATAAGGCGTCATGTTCACTTGAAAAGGATTTTTGAGAAATAGAATAATTTTTTTTAATCATTAACGTTAGATAATAAATACCAATTACTATATCTTGAGCTGGTTTTAAAATGTTATTTCCATTTGCTTGAGAAAATATGTTTGAAGACGGTTTCATTATAAGTGACGCTTCTAATTGACTTGAACTTTGTAAAGGTAGATGAATAGCCATTTGGTCACCATCAAAATCTGCATTAAAGCCAGATGTGACTAGAGGATGCAATTGGATTGCCTGACCCAAAACTATAACAGGATTGAAAGCTTGTATACCAAATCTGTGTAATGTTGGGGCCCTATTTAATAATATACAATATTTAGAAGCAATTTTTTTTATTAAAACCCATATATAAGGCTTTTTTTTTTCTAAAATATAATTGATTAATTTTAAATCCTTTGTATAAGTTTTAGAAAATAATTTTAAAAGTTCGTTTATTAAGAATGGTTTAAATAATTCAATGGCAATTTCATAAGGTAAACCACATTCGTTTAGTCTTAAATAAGGACCTACGGTAATAACGGATCTCCCCGAGTAATCAACTCTTTTACCTAAAATCGTATTTCTAAAGCGTCCTTCTTTACCTTGTAAACGTTCTGTTAAAGATTGTAAAGAATTATCATTTCTGACTTTTTTATTAGAACTTTGATTATTATCAATTAAGGAGTCAACATATTGTTGCAAAATTCTAATGCTATTTGCTTTAATTGTAGATATATTATCTTCTGAATTATTTAATTTTATACCCCAAATAATATATTGATAAAGTTCATTTAAGTTTGATGGTATTAATTGTCCCTCTTCTAATTGAACTATAGGTCTTAATGTTGGAGGTAATACTGGTAATATTGTTAATATAATCCAACTTAGTTTAATATTTGCAGCATAAAAACTTTCTAATATTCGAATTCGATTCAAAATTTTTTTATTTTGAAAAAGTATTAATTTTGAACTAAAGGGCACTAAATCTAATGAAATTTTGTTAATTTTATTTTGATTTAATATTTCATTCCTAGCTCTATTAATTTCAAAACAAATGTCAAGACTTTCTAAAGCAGCTTTTAAAATTTCATTACCTGTAGATAATTTACCTTTAGAAAAATGATTATTAGATTTAAGTTTTGAATTTATTATTTCAAAAGCATTTTTTCTTTTTAATTGTTCATTAAATTTTTTATCAAAAGAAAATAATTTTGTATTCCCTTTGTAATCCTTAGTATTATCAAGACATATTTTTATATTATGTAAAGGATGATTTGAATCTTCTATTGATAAATCTAATTCTTCAGAATAAATAATTTTTTTAATTTGAGAATAGTTTAATGAGTCTATTACTTTTTTTTTAATTTCTTTAAATAAAAATAATTGACTACCATTTAATGTTCTTATTTCCTCATCATTTACTAAATTAATATCTGTTTTTGTTTCAAAACAGCTTATAATATCAGTTAAGTATGATGGCCTTCCTTTAAAATACCAGACATGGCTTATAGGAGTATTAAGATCAATATAGCCCATTCGGTAACGTCTTGTACGTGATTCAGTTAATTCTACGCCACAATTTATACATACTTTATGTGTTATTATTCCAAAATTTTGAGAGCATTCACAATACCCATCTTTAATAGGTCCAAAAATTCTTTGACAAAAAAGTCCTCCACGTATTGGTTTTAATGTTCTATGGTTTATAGTTTCTCCGTTAAAGACTTCTCCTATTAACGAATTTTTATTATTATAATTAAAAACTAAATTTTCATCAAATATTCGCATAGACCAACTCTTAATTCTTTCAGGAGAAGCTATTCTTATACGAACAAAGTCAATGGAAGAACATAACTTATCTAATTTTGATAACGCTTTTTCTAATGCTAAAATTTTGCGAGTTTCTTTCATAAATTATAAGTATTAGTTAAATAAATTGAATTAATTAGTAAAATTATATTAAGTTGTTAATTTTTTTTCATTTATATATTATATATGTAAATATCTTTTTTTCTACGTAATTTTAAACGGTTTTCAGTTTCCTTAAAAAGATCTATCTCTGATATTTCTATATTTGAAGTTATATAAAATCCATTTTTTATATTATGTGTTGAAAAATATAAACCTAAAGAATTTAATTCTCTTATAAGAACTAAAAATGTTTCATTTATTGATCCAGCAGGTTTATTAGTATTATTTATAATATTATTAAATATATCTTTTCGCCCATCAATATCATCAGATTTAAGAGTTAATAGTTCTTTTAATAAATAAGAACAGCCATGAGCCTCTAGCGCCCAAACTTCCATTTCTCCAAATCTTTGGCCACCTCTAGATGATTTCCCTTTTAATGGTTGTTCCGTTATTATCGAGTAAGGACCAACAGAACGCGCATGAATTTTATCTTCAACTATATGAATTAATTTTAATATATAACTTTTTCCAACTGTAATAGGATTATCAAAAAAATCTCCAGTTCGACCGTCACGTAAATAAATTTTTCCTGGTATTGTATAATTAAATATAAAATTTTTATTTGACTTTATTGCAGCTTCCTTAAGTTTTTGGTTTGTTAGAATTCTAGAAGCTTCTGAACCATAAATTTCATCAAATGGAGTAATTTTAAATCGTTGCTTTAAATTTTCAGCTGCTAGACCTAATAAACACTCAAAAATTTGACCTACATTCATTCTAGATGGAACTCCAAGAGGATTAAGAAGTATATCAGCTATTGTTCCATCTGGTAAATAAGGCATATCTTGTTGACTCAATATTCTAGAAACAATTCCTTTATTACCATGTCTACCAGATAATTTATCTCCTATTTGAATTTTTTTTACTTGCCCAATAAATATACGAATTTTATTACAAAAATTTATAGTTAATTTATTTAAGTTTTCATTCTCTATACGAATCTTTAAATTTTTATTTAAAAATGTTCGTATATCAATAACTCTACCTTCCATACCAATTGGAACTAATAAAGACGAATTTGTATAGTTAGCATATAGTTTTAATGGCCCAAATATACTTTCTAAGAATTCTTCTTCAGGTGATAATTTATTCGTAGAAATTTCACTTAATTTACCAATTAGTATATCATTCTCGTAAACATAAGAACCTATTCGTGAAATTCCTTCATAATCTAAATGTCGTTTAGCGTATTCTGTTTGAAATGGTATATCTCTTGATAAGATATCGTAACTGCATTCAGATCCTTTGATTTTAAGATCATGCTCTTCAATATGTACCGATGTTAGTATATCTTCATAAATAAGACGTTCATTAATAATTATAGCATCTTCATAATTATAACCTTCCCAAGGCATATAAGCTACAATTAAATTTCTACCTAAAGATAATTCTCCATCATTAGTAGATGGTCCGTCTGCTATAATTTGATTTGAAAATACTTTTTCACCAAGCCAAACAACTGGCTTTTGATTCCAAGCAGTGTATTGATTTGATTGTTTATATTTTCTTAACTTATAAGTTATTATAAATTCATTAATAATATCTTTTATAACAATTAATTTAGATGATGAATATAAAACGTAACCTTCAGCAATACTTTTTAAAACCATTCCGGAATCCAAACATGCTGAAACTTCAAAACCAGTTCCAACTAAAGGTTTTTGAGTAATAAGTAGTGGCATTGCTTGTCGTTGCATATTTGAGCCCATTAATGCCCTATTAGCATCATTATGCTCTACAAAGGGTATTAAAGATGTTGCAAGTGATAATATTTGTATCGGTGAAGTAGTAACAAAAGGTACATCTTTTATATTTTTTACGCTAAATGAATAATTTTTTTTTGAAGATAAATATTTAGATGTAATTAGTCCTAAATTATTTAGAGTTATGTTAGAAAAAGCAATATTTATATGCGAATCTTGTAATGAATTTAAATATAGAGCTTCTCTTAATTTTAAACCATTAAAATTATTTGTTAGAAAATAAGGAGTTTCAATCCAACCGTATAAGCTTATTCGGGCGTACATAGAAATTGATGAAAGAAGACCTGCATTTCCTCCTTCCGGTGTTTCTATTGGACAAATTTTTCCATGTCTACTAGGATGAATATCACGTACAACTCCAGGAACACAACCCCTATCTAACCCGTCAGGTCCTAATAAACTTAAGCGACGTTTATGAGTTAGATCTGCTAATGGATTTGTTTGATCCATATATTGAGCTAATTCATTTTGTATTATAGTTCTTTTAAAATCTTTAATTCTTCTTAGCGTATTGAATTTAAATATATTATGTTTGTTATGATATAAATTATCATAATTATATCTAGATAGATTTTTATTAGTAGAATCAATATTATTATAAATATTGTTATTTTTAAAAAATAAGGGTTTTAATTTTTTAAAAAAATTAAATTCATTATTATCTTGATCTCTATTTTTTTCTATTAAAGACTTTATAAAGCTATCTTTTAAATAATTTTGTAAAAAATCTCCACAAGTACGTATTTTTTTTTCTTTAATATGGTCCATATCATCGTATGGTCGACCATAGTATTTTATTTCTATTAAAGCATCAATAATATGTAAAAAATCAAAATGAGTAAGTTTAGTAATATTTTTAGGTAAAATTAGTTTTAATTTTTTGTTAATATTATATCTACCAGTTTCTCCAATATAAAAATTACCTTCTTTATCTGAAATTATTTTTTCGATATTTCTTTTTGTTATATTATTTAAATTTATTTTTTCTTCTACTGAAAGAAATTCTTCTTTATCATTATGAGTTTGGCTTAATTTTTGCTTAAAAAAAATATTTGCGTGTTTTAAAATATTTAAAACATCAATATTTTTAAAACTAATGCTCTTAGAGATAAGATATTTTATTATATCAAATAAATATAATTTACTACTGTCATAACCTTGTGTGCCGTAATCAGTATTAAGTAAATATGAAAAAGATTTAAGTTTTATATAAATTTGTTCTTTTTTTGAGAAATTTTTAAATTTTTTTTTTTTTATGACATCGATATATTCTTCACAATCATAATAAATATTAGTCATTAAACCTGTGTTAGAAACTATGGTAGCTATAAAAAGGTTTTTATTTGCTCGAACTTCTTTAAGTTTTTTAAAAAAAACACCAGGACTTTTAATGATTTGATTTATTATAACTCGTTCACAACCATTAAGTATAAAAGTTCCCTCTCCTGTCATTAAAGGTATTTCTCCTAAATAAAAATATTTTTCAAAATTAACTTTATTTTTATTAAAAATTTTATCAGTATTTATATTTAAAAAAGTTTTTGTATTAACTACTCGACCTTTAACATATAATTTTATAGTATAATTTTTGTCTTTAAGAAAAACTTGTTCTACACTATTTTTATTATATTTAAACTTAATCTCATTTTTATAAATTAAAACTCGTTCTATTTTTATGAATCTATTTAATTTTTTCTTTAAATTATATAAATTTAAAATATCTTCTATTTTTAAATTTATCAATTTGGATTTTTTTTGGTTAAAAATATTAGGCAAAATATAAATACTATATATATAAGTAGGAATTACAGACAACTCTTCTTGGATACCTTTAAGTAAAAAACGAGAATAACTTATATGTTGTGTTTCAGCTAAATCTCCAATATTATTCAAAAATATTTTATTCATTATTATTTTATCTATTTATATTTATTTTAATTAAACTATTTTGGTTCTTATTCTAATAAAATTTTTTTAAATAATTAAAGAAGAATTTATTAATAAAGATTTTATAATTTTAGAACATTTAGATTTTTTACTAGATGCATTTTTAATATGAATTACTTTTTTTTTTACTGCTTTATCTAAAATACTATAATATTTATTACTGATATTTAAAATTTGAGCTTTATTTAAAGTTTTTGTTTTAGATGACTCTATATTTTCAATTAGATAATTGCTAAAAATTATTTTTAAAAATTTAGATAAAGATTTGATTCGTGAAGAATAATATCGATTTAGAATTTTATTACGATTATTTTGTAAAATATTTTTCTTATTTTTTTGTTTTTTGTTCATTAATTTATTTAGTTATATAAGCTTTTAAAGAATGTTTTTGATATTTAGATAAAAATCTATTATATTATATTAATAAAACTAAATTTAATTAATCATTAAAAATATGAAATCTAAAAGAAAAAAATCTGCCCGTATTTTAATTATTTTAGAATGCTCAGAATGTTCTTTAAATTTAAAAAAATATTCTTCGGGCATTTCTAGATATTACCTTTCAAAAAATCGTAAAAATAATCCAGAAAAATTAGAAAATTTAAAACATTGTAAATATTGTAATAAACATACACTACATAAAGAAATTAAATAATATGGAATTAAATAATAAATTAGCAAAAAAAGATGTTAAATTTAATCAAAATTTAAATTCTTTCAAACCTATAAATAAAATTGTAAAGAATAAAAATATTTTTTCTGTATTATTTTCAAACAAATCTTTTAATATTAATAAATTAAGTTTTAAAAATATAATTATTTCAAGAAAAAATATTCCATTAATATTTATAGGCTTAACAGAACACGGAAAAATTCAAAGCAAAGCTTTAATTAATAATATATCTAGTAAAAAACATAGATATTTAAAAAAACTAATAAAGTTAGCTAGAGAATATAAAATAATACCGTTTACAAATGAAATTTTAGTATAACTTTTTTTAAAAGTTAATCTTTACAAAAGAAGTATATAATAATTACACACCCGTCGCCCAGTGGCCGAAGGCAGCGGGCTCATAATCCGCATTCATAATGAACAACACTGGTTCGAATCCAGTCGGGTGTATTAAATATCTATTTTACTTTTTGTATTTTTAAAAATTTTAATTTTTCTGGATTTTTTGATATAAAAAATAATTTAGATCTTCTAACTTTATATTTTTTTTTTATATTTATTGATAATATTTTCGATGAGTATAAAAAAAAAGTTTGTTCAACACCAATACCTTGAACAATACGTCGAATTTTAATTGTTTTTGACAACCCTTTATTTTTTATAGAAATAATTAGCCCTTCATAATTTTGAATTCGTTCTTTATCACCTTCAAAAATTTTATAATCTATTGAAATTAAATTTCCAACAGATAACATTATTTTTTGTTTTTTTAAATTAAATTCTGAATTATTTTGATATTTTTCTTTAATAAATTCGATTAAAATTTTATTATTAAAATTTTTTTTTAATAAATGTTTCATATTTGATTATTTTTTATGATGCTATATATTTAATATAGTATATATTTATTTTTTAATAAATAGGTAAAAAATAATGAAATATATTTAAAAAAAAAAACAACATTTATATTACGAAAAACTCTATTATATGCTATATAAAATATATAGCATATAAAATAAAACAATTATGATACCAAAATTAACTTTTTATTCATTACATTTAAAAAATTTTAATTATTTTTTTGAAATAATTTTAGATTTAAAACAAAAACTACATAATACAATATTCAAAGTAATTTTAAATTATGTAAATAAAATTTATACATTTAACCTCTTTAATAAATTGAAATTATTTATAAATAATAGTTATTTTTATAGAGAAATAAATAATTATATGCAAAATTTAATATTTATAAATATTAGCTCATATTTTAATATTTTTTTTAAAAGTAATAATGATTTAAGAAAATCTTTTAAAAACTCAAAAAAAAATGAAAAGAAAATAATATTTGTAAATTATTTAAATTTTATTCCTTTATATTTGAAAGGTTTATTGTCTTATCCTAAGTTAGACAATACATATTTATTAGAAAAATATTTTAAATTTATAACAAAAATAAATAAAACTAACAATATATTAATTGAGACTAGAGTAAGAAATAATATTTATTTATTATTAGATTATAGTATTTCTTTTAATTCATATTTTGATTTCTTTTCTATTGAAATGTATAATATGATAATATTATCAAAATATTTATCTAATAAAAGTAATTTAAAAAATACATCAATACATCATACGTTACTTTCATTAATTAATAATAATACATTATTTAATAACCATATAAATTTATTAAATGACGAAGAACTAAATATAAATAATATTAATAAATTAATAAAAAATGAAAAAGCAAAAGTAAAAGCAAAAAATTTGTTATACTTTTCATTTTTTAATTTAATTATTAAACTATATTTTGATACAAAAATTTTTTTAACCGGAAATAAAAATTTAATTAAAAAAACTTTATTATCAAAAGAAATAAAAGTTCTATTTCAATATATGATAAAATTAAACAAATATATATTTAAAACTTTATATTTAACACCTGATTATATTTTATTTACATTATTTAATTTTAAAAATTTAAAAGTGTCAAAAATATTTTTAAGTTTATTAATTAATAATTTTAAAAAAAATATATTAAAATTGAATTCATTTATATATAATAAAAATATTAAATATAATAATCAAAATTTTCTTGATAAAAATCAACAATACTATTTTTTTTTATTAAGAAGATCTATATCGGAATATCAATTAAAAATGCTTTTAAATTCTGTGCATTTAAAACATATAATTAATTATTTTAGATTTCTTATCTTAGATAATACTCTAAATAAAGTTACAAAAAAAAATTTATATAAAAACTTTGTTGAAGATATACTTATTATAAATAACTATAGATACTAAAATATAATACTTACTTAAAATTAAATATTATAAGATAAATATTTACAAAATATTTGGGTGAATATAGCCAAGTGGTTAAGGCAGTGGGTTGTGAACCTGCTATTCACGGGTTCAATTCCCGTTTTTCACCCTCCGAGCTCTAGTTAAAATTGTTTTTAGGATCATATACTATAATAAGGTCAAAAATGATAGGTAAAATACATTTGGTTAAATTCCTCCTACTCAATTTTTAGTATTGAGGCCATTAAATACGGCGGGTATAAAATATAATTATATCAATTATTATAACTAATTAATTATGGTTAAATATACAGGTCCAAAAGTTAAAATTATTAGGCGATTAGGGATATTGCCAGGATTAACGCGTAAAATTTACAAAATTCGTAAAAAAACACCAGGCGAAGCCGGAGAAGATATTCGAAAGTTACATAATAAAAGATCTACGTTAAAAACAGACTATAAAAATTGCCTTCTTGAAAAGCAAAAATTACGCTTTAATTATGGAATAACAGAGAAACAGTTATATACATATTATAATACTGCAAAAAAAAGTAAATATTTAACTGGAACATTACTTTTAGAA
>LNAP01004590.1_pt1 | contig 36923 bp, 38 predicted proteins | sample 602601 | NCBI WGS metagenome assembly LNAP01 (sample SAMN02440304, study PRJNA202911) | soil metagenome | biome: Subtropical and temperate rainforests or woodlands; isolation source: soil samples (1 kg each in a 20% v/v slurry with milli Q water) were... ... | reverse complement strand
GCCGGCCCATAGTGGTGCTATGGGCCAAGAAGCGGCGGAAAGATGGACCGCACAGGCGGATTCGCAGCCCGGCCGACCAAAGTCCGACAGGCTGCTAGGCCAGCGGCACCACCGGCATGAGAAAATCCGCGCCATGAGCACGTCCTTCCATTCCTACCAGGTCATCGTGATCGGCGGTGGCCACGCCGGCACCGAGGCTGCCCTGGCCTCGGCCCGCGCCGGCGCACGCACGCTGTTGCTGACCCACAACATCGAGACCATCGGCGCGATGAGCTGCAACCCGGCCATCGGCGGGATCGGCAAGGGCCATCTGGTCAAGGAAATCGACGCACTGGGCGGGGTAATGGCGCATGCGGCCGACCTGGCCGGGATCCAGTGGCGCACGCTCAATGCCTCCAAGGGGCCGGCGGTGCGGGCCACGCGCTGCCAGGCCGACCGCGCGCTGTACCGCAGCGCGATCCGGCGCATCGTCGAGTCACAGCCGAATCTGACCCTGTTCCAGGCCGCGGTCGAGGACCTGGTGATCGCGGCTGACGCAGTGCGCGGGGTTGTGACCCAGACCGGCCTGCGCTTCGATGCCCCGGCCGTGGTCCTGACCGCCGGGACCTTCCTGGCCGGCAAGATCCATATCGGCCAGACCCAGTACCCGGCCGGGCGCATGGGCGACCCACCGGCGACCACCCTGGCCGCACGCCTGCGCGAGCGTCCGTTCGCCATCGACCGGCTCAAGACCGGCACCCCGCCGCGCATCGACGGTCGCACCCTGGACTATGGCGTGATGGACGAGCAACCCGGCGACGATCCGCTGCCGGTGATGTCGTTCATGGGCGAGGTGCGCCAGCACCCGGCCCAGGTCAGCTGCTGGATCACCCACACCACCGAGCGCACCCACGCGATCATCCGCGCCGCGCTGCACCGCTCGCCGCTGTACAGCGGCCAGATCGAAGGCATCGGCCCGCGCTATTGCCCCTCGATCGAGGACAAGGTGGTGCGCTTTGCGGAAAAGGCCAGCCACCAGGTCTTCGTCGAGCCCGAGGGGCTGGACGTGGTCGAGATCTACCCCAACGGCATCTCCACCTCGCTGCCCTTCGATGTGCAGCTGGAGCTGGTGCGCTCGATCCGCGGCTTCGAGAATGCGCACATCACCCGGCCTGGCTATGCGATCGAATACGACTTCTTCGACCCGCGCGGGCTGAAGACCTCGCTGGAAACCAAGCAGGTGTCCGGGCTGTTCTTCGCCGGCCAGATCAACGGCACCACCGGCTACGAGGAGGCCGCCGCGCAGGGCCTGCTGGCCGGCGTCAACGCCGCGCGCCTGGTCCAGGAAAAGGACCCCTGGTCGCCGCGCCGCGACCAGGCCTACCTGGGCGTGCTGGTCGACGACCTGATCACCCACGGCACCACCGAGCCCTACCGCATGTTCACCAGCCGCGCCGAATACCGCCTGCAGCTGCGCGAGGACAACGCCGACGCGCGGCTGACGCCGATCGGCCGCGCCCTGGGCCTGGTCGACGATGCGCGCTGGTCGCGCTTTGCAGCCAAGCGCGAGGCGGTCGAAGGCGAGACCGCCCGCCTGCGCGGCCTGTGGGCCTCGCCGGGCAATGGCGTGGGTCGCGATCTGGAGGCCACCCTGGGCATCGCGGTCAGCCGCGAAACCAACGCCCTGGACCTGATCAAGCGCCCCGAGCTGGACTACGCCAGGTTGATGCAGGTGCCGGCGTTGGGTCCGGGCGTGGCCGATGCGCAGGTCGCCGAGCAGGTGGAGATCAGCGTCAAGTACGCCGGCTACCTGGACCGCCAGCGCACCGAGATCGACCGCCAGCAGCGCAACGAAGGCACGCCGATCCCGCCCGGCTTCGACTATGCCGGCGTGCGCGGCCTGTCGCTGGAAGTGCAGCAGAAACTCGGCCGGGTGCAGCCGCAGACCGTCGGCCAGGCCCAGCGCATCCCCGGCATGACCCCGGCGGCGATCTCACTGCTGCTGGTCCATCTGGAGCGCGCGCGCCGCGGTGCGGTGGCCTGAGTTGTTCGCGCGGTCGTTGCCGGCGCCTGGTCGGCGGCCGCCGCACTGCCTGCGCCCAGACCGACGCGGCGTCCCGGTTTGGCCCAGCGCACCGGCCTAGCAGTCTGTCGGACTTTGGTCGGCCGGGCTGCGAATCCGCCTGTGCGGTCCACCTTTCTTGGCCCATAGCACCACTATGGGCCGGCGAACCGTCGAAAATCTGACCTCGCACAGCCGAATTCTCGCCTCGACCACCAAAGCCCGACAGGCTGCTAGAACAATTGGCCCTGTGGCGAAGGCGCGCGCGGCGCCACGAACCTGCTGCAGTCCAGCCCGGGCCCGCGATCGCGGTCGAACCCCAGGCGCTTGCAGGCCAGGGCAAAGCGCCGTTCCAGCAAGTCCGCGTACACACCCTGCCCGCGCATGCGCGTCCCGAAGGTGCTGTGGTAATCCTTGCCGCCGCGCAGCTGCTGCACGGTGCTCATCACGTGCGCGGCCCGCTGCGGCAGGTGGGTCTGGAGCCAGTCGCGAAACAGCGGCGCCACTTCATGCGGCAGGCGCAGCAGCACATAGCCGGCCGAGCACGCGCCGGCCTCACGCGCCGCTTCCAGCACGCCTTCCAGGTGCGCATCGTTCACCCAGGGAATGGCCGGGGCGAACATCACCCCGACCGGCACGCCAGCAGCACTCAATCTCTTCATCGCGCGCAGGCGGGCGTGCGGTGCCGAGGCGCGCGGTTCCAGTTTCGAAGACAGCGCGTTGTCCAGCGAGGTGATCGAAAACGCCACGTGCACCAGATTGTCCGCGGCCAGCGGCGCGAGCAGGTCCAGATCGCGCGTGACCAGCGCGTTCTTGGTGATCAGGGTGAAGGGATGGCGCGTTTCGGCGAACACCTCGATCAGCCGGCGGGTGAGCTGCAGCTTGCGTTCCAGCGGCTGGTAGGCATCGGTGTTGATGCCCAGCGCAATCGGGCTGACCTGGTAGCCCGGCCTGGCCAGCGCGCGCCGCAGCAGCGCTGGCGCATTGGTCTTGGCAAACAGCCGGGTCTCGAAATCCAGGCCCGGCGACAGCTCCAGGTAAGCGTGGGTGGGCCGGGCGAAGCAATAGGAACACCCGTGCTCGCAGCCGCGGTACGGATTGACCGACTGCGAGAACGGGATGTCCGGCGAGCGGTTGCGGCTGATGATGCTGCGCGCACGTTCCTCGGTGACCTGGGTGCGGGGCAGCAGGTCCAGCTCGCCATCGTGATCGCGTTGGTGCCAGCCATCGTCGGCCACTTCCGGCGTGGTCACGGCAAAGCGTCCCGGCAGCCAGCCGGTCGACCCGCGCCCTTTGATCGCCTCACCCATGCCTGCAAGCCTAGCGTCGGTGCGTCTCAGCGAACGCGACTGCCCTAGAATCGGACCATGCTCGCCCTGCTCGCCACCGTGTGGCACGACATCGCACAGATCCCGCACCTCAAGTCCTATCTCACCGCGGCCTGGGTAGCCTATCTGCTGATCCTGTCCGGCTGGATCATCCTGCAGAAGCGCGAGCCGGTGGCCACGCTCGGCTGGGTGCTGTCGCTGGCAGTGCTGCCGTACGTGGGCTTTCTCATCTACTTCGCGCTGGGCCCGCAGAAGATCAAGCGCCAGCGCCTGCGACGCGACCGCTCGCGCGATGGCATGGATTCGCAGCAGGCCACCTGTCCGCCCAACGCACAATGCGCCGAGCTGGCGCTGCTGGGCCAGGCCGTGACCGGCCTGCCGCCGTCCTCGGCCACGCGCGTGGAACTGCTGGTCGATGGCGCGGCCACCTACGAGGCGCTGGTGGAGGCGATCGGCCAGGCGCGCAACCACGTGCACCTGGAGTACTACATCTTCGAGCCGGACCGCACCGGCACGCGTGTGCGCGATGCGCTGGTCGAGCGGGCCAGGGCCGGCGTGCATGTGCGCCTGCTGCTGGATGCGGTCGGCGCCAGCAAGGTCAACCGCAGGTTCCTGGCGCCGCTGCTGGAGGCTGGCTGCGAGCACTGCTGGTTCCATCCGACCCAGTTCCGCCCCTTCAGCCGGCCCTGGCTGAACCTGCGCACGCACCGCAAGATCGCGGTGATCGACGGCACGGTGGCCTTCGCCGGCGGCATCAACATCACCGACGAGGAGAACGAGGCGGTGCGCCCGGACGCCTTCCGCGACCTGCACATGCGCCTGGAAGGCGACATCGTGCGCAGCCTGCAGCAGGTGTTCGTCGAGGACTGGTTGTACGCCAGCGGCCATCAACGCGAGAACTTCAAGGGCACGGCGCTGTGGGCGCCGGCGGCCGAGGCCGAACCGGGCCCGATCGCCGCACAGGTGCTGACCTCCGGCCCGGATTCGGACTGGGAAGCCATCCACCGCCTGCAGGTGGGTGCGATCTATGAGGCCAGGCAGCGGGTGTGGCTGGTCACGCCGTACTTCGTCCCTGGCGAGGCGGCGATGATGGCGCTCACATCGGCCGCCCTGGCCGGGCTGGACGTGCGCCTGCTGGTGCCCAAGCAGAGCGATTCCCGGGTGGTGACCTACGCGGCGCGCTCGTACTTCGATGAGCTGCTGGCGGCCAGGGTCAAGGTCTACGAGTACGGCCCGCGCATGCTGCACACCAAGGCGTTGCTGTGCGACGACGCCCTGGCGGTGCTGGGCAGCGCCAACTTCGACCACCGCAGCTTCCGGCTGAATTTCGAGGTGGCCCTGCTGTTCCGCGAACCGACCTTCAACGCGCGCCTGTCACAGCTGCTGGAGGGCGAGTTCGCCAGCGCTGCGCGTGTGCAGGATGCGCGCAACCGCTCGCTGTGGCGCAACCGCTTGCCCGAGGCGCTGGCGCGGCTGGGCTCACCGCTGCTGTAGCGTGCCGGCGCAGGCGGATCGGTAGAATTCCCGTCCCCTCCCTTCCACCGAGCGCGTGTCATGTACTGGCTCTTCCTGCTGCTTTCCCTGGGCGCCATGGCGGTGGCCCTGCGCACCCCCTCGATGGCGCTGATGGCCGTCAGCCTGCTGGCCGCGCTGGGCCTGCTGGTCGCCTGGGCGATGGGCTGGTATTGGGCCAGGGCCGGCAACCGCGATCGCAACGGCCGTGGCATGGTCGACCCGGTCGAGCTGCACCGCCTGCGCGAGCAGGCCCAGGCGCGCAAGGCCGCCCGGCAACCACAAGCCAGCGCCATGCCGCAGCAGCCGCGCGATGACGCCTGACCCAGTGCGCACCGCGCTCAGCGTCAACGTCAACAAGGTCGCCGTGCTGCGCAATTCGCGCGGCGGCGATGAGCCAGACGTGGTCCGCGCCGCGCGCACCTGCCTGCGCGCCGGTGCCCACGGCATCACCGTGCATCCGCGCCCGGACCGGCGCCACATCACTGCCGAGGACGTGCTGGCGCTGGCCCGGCTGACTGCGCAGTTCCAGGTGGAATTGAACATCGAGGGCAATCCGTTCGCGCCGCCGCGCCAGGGCTATCCCGGCTTGCTGGCGCTGTGCGAACAGGCCCGCCCGGCCCAGGTCACGCTGGTGCCGGACAGCGATGGCCAGCTCACCTCCGACCATGGGTTCGACTTCACCGGGGACACCATCCCGCTGGGCCGGCTGGTCGCCCACTTCAAGGCGCTGGGCTGCAGGGTCAGCCTGTTCGTCGATGCCGGCTGCGTGGGCCTGGAGCGGGCTGCGGCCATGGGCGCCGACCGCATCGAGCTCTACACCGGCCCCTATGCGCAAGGCTGGGCCGCCGGCGCACCCGACCCGGCCCTGGCCGCGTGCCGCGCCACCGCGCAGGAAGCTCAGCTGCTGGGCCTGCAGGTCAACGCCGGGCACGACCTCAGCCAGGACAACCTGGGCACGTTCCTGGCCGGGGTGCCGCAGGTGCAGGAGGTCTCCATCGGCCATGCGCTGATCAGCGAGGCGCTGTATGAAGGCCTGGAAACAACCGTGCGCCGCTATCTGGCGATCATCCAGGCGCTGAGCGCGTAGGTCCAGCGCAATAACCGGCGATGGCGATGCCCCGGCGGCCGCCGCTTCGAGGTGCAGCCAGTGCACCTGGGCCGCCTTGGCGCGGCCGCGGTCCGGGAGGGTTGAGATCGGCTCATGGCACACCGGCGTGGCCGGATTTTTCGCGCGTGGGAGCGGAGTACCCAGCGATGCAGGCGCGGTGCCGCGCCAGCTGCCGCGCTCGGTGGTTGCGGGTCCGGACATGCCCGTAGTGCCACCAAACAACAACGCCGCCCTTGCAGGCGGCGTTGTCTCCCATCCAATGCGGCGGATCGACTACTGCTGCATGAAACCGATCTTGAGCATCTGTGCGTTCTTCGCAGCGGCCAGCACGCGGGCCATGGTTTCGTACTGCGAGTCCGGGTGGGCGTCGATGCGCAGCTGCGGCTGGTTGGTCGGGTCCTTCTGGACCTCGTTCTCCATCATGCCCTGCAGGGCGCTGATCGAGACCGGGTTGTTGTTCCAGTACACCGTGTTGGAGGCATCGATCCGCAGATCGATCGGCGGTGGCGGTTCCTGGGTGGGCGGCGGGGTGGTCGAGCGCTGCGGAAGCGCCACATCGATCGGGTAGGTCATGATCGGCGCGGTCACGATGAAGATGATCAACAGCACCAGCATCACGTCGATCAACGGGGTCACGTTGATCTCGGACATGGCGCCCTTGCCACCACCACTACTAAAGGCCATGGTTACTGCCCCTTCTGCTTGGTGGAAACGAAACCGATATCCAACATGCCCTGGCCCTGCGCAATCCTGGTGATCTCGTTGATCGTGGACATCTTGGTGGTCTTGTCGGCGCGCAGATTGAGGGACGGCTGCGGCGTCTGCTGGGCCGCCGAGGACAGGCGCGACTCCAGCATGTCCTTGGTCACCGGCTCGTCGTTCCAGTAGAGCGAACCGTCTTCCTTGACCGCGATGTTGATCGGCGGCGTGCGCTTGGCCAGTTCATCCTGATTGGGGATGAACGTGGTTTCGGGCAACTCCACCTTGACCTTCTGCGACATCAGCGGCGTGGTGATGATGAAGATGATCAGCAGCACCAGCATGACGTCCACCAGGGGCGTCACGTTGATGTCTACCATGGGGCCGCTACCGCCGCCCCCGCTACTGAATGCCATACGGCCTCCGGATACTTCTTGTCGTGGGGTTTTGTTTCGACGCGTTAGCGCACGCGGGCGCCGGTTGCGAAGAAGTCGTGCAGGTCGTGCGCGAAGGTATCGAAGTTGGCGATCGTGGTGGCGTTGATCTTGCTGAAGAAGTTGTAGGCAAACACGGCCGGGATCGCGACGAACAGGCCGAGGGCGGTCATGATCAGCGCTTCGCCCACCGGGCCGGCAACTGCGTCGATGCCGGCACTGCCGGTGGCGCCGATGCGGATCAGGGCGCCGTAGATCCCAGCAGGCCCACGAACGGCGCGGTCGCACCGACGGTGGCCAGCAGGATCATGCCGGACTGGATCTTGGTGCTCTCGCGGGTGACGGCCTGGCGCAGGGCCCGGTCGACGAACTCCGAACGGCTCAGGGCCTCGCCGGTGCCGGTACCTTCAGCGCGCTGGTGGTGGGCGGCGGCCTGGGCGGCATCCAGGGCGATCTTGGAAAACGGCTCGTTGCGCGGTTGCTCCTCCATGAAGCGGATGGCGTCCTGGGCGTTTTTGGCCTCCCAGAAGGCCGCGGTCACCCGATCGGCCTGCGAGCGCAGGCGCACGCTCTTGATGATGTTGACGATGGTCCAGTACCAGGACGCGGCGGACATGATGACCAGGGTCAGCAGCACCACCCACGACACCACGAAGGCGCCCGGGTTGCTGGTCATTTCGGAGATCAGGTGGGAGAAGCCCATCTGGTTCAGGGCCGCGGCGGCGTTGGTGCCTCCCGCGGCGGCAACAATCAGAGTTTCCTGCAGCATGACGCTTACCTTTAGTTGGAAATTTGGTGGGGTTAGGTGACGCTCATTGGGTGAAGCAGTCCGGCTCAGCCGCCCATGCTGAAGTCGACCGGGACGCGCACGCGCCCGGCGACACTCTGGCCGCCTGATTTACCGGGATTGAAGCGCCACTTGCGTGCTGCTTCCGTCGCGGCGCGGTCGAGATCGCGGTTGCGGCTGGACTTCTCGACCGAGACGTTGGTGACGTTGCCATTGGCGTCGACGTCGATGATCAGGACCACCGTGCCTTCCACGCCCGCACGGGCAGCGGCCGGCGGATAGCGCGGCGGATTCATGTTCTTGGAGGAAATGTCCACGCTGGCGCCGATGTCCGGGGACGGCGCAGGCGGTGCCGGCGGCGCGGGCGGGACATAGGTATCCACCGGACGCGGATCGGGCACGTCCACCGGCGGGGCTTCCGGCGGCGGCGGGACCGGCGTCGGCTTGGGCGGAGACAGCTCCTTCACCGGCGGCGGCGGAGTCTCCTGCTTGGGCGGCGGCGGCGGCGGCGGTGGCGGCGGCGGCGGCGGGTCGACGATCTGAACCAGCATCTTCTGTTCCTCCTCCTTCGGCGCCGGCGGTGCAACCGCCGGGATCAACAGAAGCAGGAACACCGCCACATGCAGCGCGATGACGAATGCGTAGCCGATGATGCGCGACCAGTTGAGCCCCTGCGGACCCTCCTGCTCCCGATAGCGGTTGATGACGAGTTGTTCAGCCATGCGCCAATGGACTCAATGGAAACGGGGTGCGCGGTCAGGCGCACCGGAATGTCGATTCGATTCGGATTCCCCTGCAGAACCGCAGCGGAATTGCCAGCTTAACCCAATCCTTCATCACGATTCCAGCAGTGATCCACCGCTGTGAAATCGCTTCCAACCGATCACTTGACGCCAATGATCGTTTTCGCGTCCTGCGGTTTCTTTACACCCTTGTCCAGCGCTGCCTGGGCGGCCTTCCTGGCCTCGTCGGTGTGTCCTTCCTGCAGCTGCACCCGGGCCAGATTCAGATAGGTCTCGCCGGTCGGATCCAGGGGCGCCGCCTTCTTCCAGGCTTCGATGGCCTGCGCGATCTGCGGCGGCTCGGAATAGTAGTACGCCTGCGCGAGGATCTGATACACCTCCAGGTTCGGCTTGAGGATGTTCTTGGCCAGGCCGTCGTTGATGACCTCGATGGTCTGCTTTTCGTGCTTGTCCATGTTGCTGTAGGTGGCGTACAGCTGGCGGTATTCCTTTTCGTCGGTCAGCTGGCCCGAGGCGCGCAGCTTGTCCAGGATCGCCGCGGCCTTCTCCGGCTGGTCGTTCTGCGAGTACACCACGGCCAGGTTCATCTGCGCGGTCTTGTCGTTTGGCGCCTTGGCGGCCATGTCCTCGGCCAACCTGAGTGCCTCGGCGGGCTGGTTGTTGGCTTCGTAGCTGGCCATCAGTACCCGGCTCCACTGCGCCTTGGGCTCGGGCGAGGTGGCGATGGCCTGCTTCAGCGGCTCGATCGCCTCGGCGTAGCGCTCGGCCTGGTACAGGGCCTGACCCTTCAGGGCGAGGTCTTCAGGCTTGCTCGACCTGGTCTCGGCCAGATATCTGTCGAGGGTGGCCAGGCCTTCGGCGTACTGTTCGTCCTGCAGCTGCAGCTGGGCCAGCATGTACATGGCCTGGTAGTGGCCGTTGTTGTCCAGCGCATTGAGGTCCAGGACCTGCTTGAGGTAGGCCTTGGCCGCGGCCGAGTCGTCGGTGCTGTAGGCGGCCTGCGAAGCGATCTGCGCGGCCAGCGCCTTGTCGTAGTCGTTGGCGTCGGGGCTGGCGATGATTTCATCGGCCTGGGTGCGTGCGGCGGCCCAGTCCTGGTCGTTGTAGGCCTTGATCAGCTTCTCGGCCCTGGACGCCATCTTGCGAGAGTTCTTGGCCTCCGGCACCTGGCGGGTGGCGTCGGGGAAGAGCACTTCCTGCTTGGTATCGCCGCCTCTCTTGCGTTCTGCGCGCTCACGCGTCTGCTGGGCCGAGGCATCGACGGCAACCGTGCCGGCGAGCAGGCCGAGGACGGCCAGGGAGAGCAGGGCATGTTTGGGGGTGCGCAACAACATGGATCACCTCTTGCGGAATCGGGGCTTGCGTGGGCAGGGGGGCTGAACAGCAGGCCAATGATGACCGCCGGGAAAACTAGCAGAATAGAATTAACAATGTGTACGGATTTCGTTGCGCGCTCGGCGCAACTGGCCATTAGCGGCAACGCGGCGTGCGGCCTGCAGCGCGCGCGGCCTGCCAGGTCGGCACCAGCGTATCGGCGCGGCTTTGCAGCTCGCGGATGCGGGCGCTTGGATCGGGATGGGTGGACAGCCATTGCGGTGGCCGGCTGCCACCGGCGGCCAGCATGTTCTGCCACAGGTCCACGGCCTGGCGCGGATCGAACCCGGCCTGTGCCATCAGGCGCTGGCCGACCACGTCGGCCTCGCTTTCCTGGGCGCGCGAATTGGGCAGCAGAAAGCCTGCACTGGCGGCGATGCTGCCGCCCTGGGTGACCAGCGAACCGTAGTCGCCGGCCAGCGCGCCCAACAGTTGCAGCGCCTGCGAGGTGCGGACCTGGTTGGTGAGGCGCTCTTCAAAGTGGTGCTCGACGACGTGACCGATTTCATGGGCGATCACCGCGGCCAGCTGATCCTGGGTCCGGGCCACCGGAAACATGCCGGTGTTCACTCCGACCTTGCCGCCGGGCAGGGCGAAGGCGTTGGCGTCGCTGTCCTCGAACACCGCCGTTTCCCAGGCGATGCCGCGTGTGGATGCCGGCAGCTGGGCCACCAGCGCGTTGACCACGCAGCGCACGTAGGCGTTCTGTCCGGGATCCCTGCTGATGGCCTGTTTCTGCTTGGCCTCGGCGAAGGCCTGGGCGCCGAGCTGATCCAGTTCCTGCTGCGAGACCGCGCCCACGTTCTGGCGACGGCCGGTCGAGGAGGTCATGGTGGCGCAACCGGCCAGCAACACGCCGGCGACCAGGCAGCACAACAGCGGGAGGACGAGTCGGGGTCTGGCTTTCATGCGGATCAGTGTTGGCACACATGAACTTTCCGTCAAGCTTCCGCGCTCAGCGGGCAACGCCGAAGACCATCATCAGGCCGAGCGCAAACGCGTTGTTGAGCCCGTGCGCGATGATCGAGGCCCCCAGCGAGCCAGTGCGCCGGTAGACCCACGCAAAGGCGATGCCCATGCAGGTGTAGACCACCCACAGCGGCAGTTGCACGGCCAGTGACTTGTCGCCCACCCATGGCGGTTCGTGCATGAAGGCGAACAGCACCCCACTCAACACCGCGCCCAGCAACGGCCAGCCGTCACGCCAGAGCCTGCCAAACAGCACGCGCCGGAACAGGACTTCTTCGTAGATCGGCGCGACGACCACGGCGAACAGCAGCAGCAGCCCCGGATGCTGGGCCAGCGTGCCGCGCACCAGGGTCATGTTGGTGGGGTCCAGCGATTGGCGCAGGGCCGCGGCGACCTGCGCGACGACCGCGCTGAAGCAGATCACCCCCGCGGCGGTGAACAACGCCAGCAGCCAGGTCGCCGGCATGCGCAGGGCGGCACGCGAGCGGCGGCGTTCATCGCCACGGGGCGGGGCGCGCCAGAGCATGGCCGCCAGCGCCGTGCCGCCCACCCCGAGCACGCTCATGGCGATGGTCGCCAGCGGGCCGGGCTTGCCGACTGCCTGCATGATCGCGCCGGGATCGGCGGTGGGCATGCCCTGCAGCGCCAGCTGCACGCCGCGCCAGAGGCCCCAGGCCAGGGCGCCCGACAGCGAAAGCAGGCCAAACAGCACCGCCACGATCAGCACCTCCAGCGCGAAGCGCGACAGCGCCTGGCGCAGCGGCAGTGCGCTTCCCGGCCGGGAAGAGGCTCCCTGCCCGCCGCCGGACTGGACCGGATCGGCTTCCATGCGCGCCAGGCTCAGATGTCCAGGTTGGACACCTTCAGCGCGTTGGCGTCGATGAACTCGCGGCGCGGCTCCACCACATCGCCCATCAGCGTGCTGAAGATCTGGTCGGCGGCCACCGCGTCCTCGATCCGGACCTGGAGCATGCGCCGGGTATCGGGATTGACCGTGGTTTCCCACAGCTGCTCGGGGTTCATTTCGCCCAGGCCCTTGAAGCGCTGGATCTGGCGGCCCTTCTTGGCTTCCTCCAGCAGCCAGGCCTGGGCCTGGGCGAAGCTGGTGATCTCCTGGCTGCGGGCGCCACGCTGGATCCGGGCGCCGTCGCGGACCAGGCCGTGCAGCTGCGCGGCCGCTTCACGCAGCGGGCGCAGTTCGCCGGTTTCGAAGGCCGACAGCGACAGCACCTGGGTCAGTTCCTCGCCCATGTGGTGGCGGGTGGCCAGCAGCGCGGCCGGGCGTGTGTCGGTGGCAGTCTGCAGTTCCAGGGTATAGCGCGGGCTGCCGATGCTGGGGCTGTTGAGCGCGCCTTCCAGGGTGTCCAGCTCCTTGCGCAGGGCCGCAGGATCCAGGCTGGGCAGGACATCGGTCGGCGCGGCATCGATCATCGCCTCGAGCAGGGCCGGATTGTAGCGATGTGTATTGCGCGCGATCGTATCGCGTGCATTGGCGAACAGGATCAGCAGTTTTTCCAGGACCTCGCCGGAAATGGGCGGCTCGCCGGCGGCCGGGATCAGCGCGGCATTCTCCACCGCGCTGTTGGCCAGGTAGACGTTGAGCGCCGCATCGTCCTTCAGGTACAGCTCCTGCTTGCCCTGCTTGAGCTTGTACAGCGGCGGCAGGCCGATGTAGACGTGGCCGCGCTCGATCAGCTCGGGTAGAAGAAGGTCAGCAGCAGGGTGCGGATGTGCGAGCCGTCCACGTCGGCGTCGGTCATGATGATGATGCGGTGGTAGCGCAGCTTGTCCGGGTTGTACTCATCGCGGCCGATGCCGGTGCCCAGCGCGGTGATCAGGGTGCCGACCTGGTCGGAGGCGAGCATGCGGTCGAAACGGGCGCGTTCGACGTTGAGGATCTTGCCCCGCAGCGGCAGGACCGCCTGGTTCTTGCGGTTGCGGCCCTGCTTGGCCGAGCCGCCGGCCGAGTCGCCCTCGACGATGAACAGCTCGGACAGCGCCGGATCCTTTTCCTGGCAGTCGGCCAGCTTGCCGGGCAGCCCGGCGATGTCCAGTGCGCCCTTGCGGCGGGTGAGGTCCCTTGCCTTGCGCGCGGCCTCGCGGGCACGGGCGGCGTCGACGATCTTGCCGGTGATCGCCTTGGCCTCGTTCGGATGCTCCTGCAGGAACTCCTGCAGGCGCGCGCCGAAGGCGTTCTCCACGGCCTGGCGCACCTCGGAGCTGACCAGCTTCTCCTTGGTCTGCGAGGAGAAGCTGGGGTCGGGCACCTTGACCGACAGCACCGCGATCATGCCTTCGCGCATGTCATCGCCGGTCAGAGCAACCTTGGCTTGCTTGGCAATGCCGTTTTGCTCGATGTAGTTGCTCAGCACCCGGGTCAGGGCGGCGCGGAAGCCGGCCAGGTGGGTGCCGCCGTCCTTCTGCGGGATGTTGTTGGTGAAGCAGTACATCGTTTCCTGGTAGGCGTCGGTCCACTGCAGGGCCACGTCGACCACGATGTTGTTGTATTCACCCACGGTGGAGATCACGTGCGGGTGCAGGGGATTCTTGGCCTTGGCCAGGTGCTCGACGAAGCTGGCGATACCGCCTTCGTAGTGGAAGTCGTCGCGGCGGCCTTCGCCGCGTTCGTCGGCCAGCACGATCTTGACGCCGGAGTTGAGGAAGGACAGCTCGCGCAGGCGCCGGGCCAGGATGTCGTAGTGGAACTCGACATTGCCATGGAAGGCGGTGACCGAGGGCCAGAATTGCAGGGTGGTGCCACGCTTGGTGCTGGCACCGAGCTGCCTGAGCGGGGCGAGCGCGACGCCATGGCTGAATTCCTGCTGATAGTGGAATCCGCCCTGGAAGATATCCAGCAGCAGCTTCTCCGACAGTGCATTGACCACGCTGACGCCGACGCCGTGCAGGCCGCCGGAAACCTTGTAGCTGTTGTCGTCGAACTTGCCGCCGGCGTGCAGGATGGTCATCACCACCTCGGCGGCGGAGACCTCGCGGCCGAGCTTGGCGCTCATTTGCGCGTGCCTGCCGACCGGGATGCCGCGGCCATTGTCCGAGACCGACACCGAACCATCGGCATGGATGGTCACCACCACGCTGTCGGCATGGCCGGCCAGGGCCTCATCGATCGAGTTGTCGACCACCTCAAAGACCATGTGATGCAGGCCGGTGCCATCGTGCACGTCGCCGATGTACATGCCCGGACGCTTGCGCACGGCCTCCAGGCCTTCCAGGGCGGTAATGCTGTTGGCGTCGTAGGTGCCGGTCTGGCCGGCGGTTGCCGGGGGGGTCTGTTCGGTCATTCGGTGTCGATCGCCTGCACGGCCGGGGCGCGCGACGAGAGGATTCGCGCAGGCCGCCGACGCTTGAAAGGAAGCAGGAATTGTACCACCGCGACCGGTGCGGCCTCCCTGGGGCCCAGTCGCGCGGTTCAGCGGCCGACGATGGTGTCGTGTTCCACGTGAAACCACGCCAGCGGCACAGCTTCCAGTGCCGCCGGCATTTCAGTACCGGTGACCAGGACCTGGGCGCCGGACTGGATCACCCGAGCCAACACACTGGCCTGGTGACGGCGGTCCAGCTCGGAGGCCAGGTCATCCAGGGCCAGCACCGGCCACTCCCCACGCTGGGCCGCATAGTCCTGGGCCTGGGCCAGCAAACAGGACAGCGCGGTCAGCTTGGCCTGGCCACGAGACAATGTTTCGCGCTGGGGCAGGGCGCTGAAATCGACCCGCCAATCTGCCCGATGCGGGCCCACGCCGGTGTGGCCGAACTGCCGATCGCGCTCCCGCGACACCAGCAGCGCATCGGCCAGCGACAGCGCCTGGCGACGCCAGCCCGGCGCAAATTCCAGTTGCGCCCGGCCCAGCATCGGCACCAGCGCGTTGGCAACGTCCTGGACCTGGCCTTGCAGCCGATCCAGATACGCCTGCCGGTGCGCGGTCACCGCTTCGCCGGCGTCCGCCAACTCGACGTCCCAGGCATCGAGCTGTTTCCCGCCGCCGCCGGACTTGAGCAGGGCGTTGCGCTGCTTCAGCGCCCGGTTGTAGCGGCGCCAGACCGGGAGGAAATCCTGTTCCACGTGAAACAAGCCCCAGTCCAGAAAGCGTCGCCGTGGCTCGCCGCTGCCGGTCACCAGTGCATGGCTGCCCGGCTCGAAGCTCACCACCGCCAGCGCCGCACACAGCTCACCGAGCTGACCGACGTTGCGGCCATCCAGGCGGCCGCTCCATTCCTGCCCGCTGTGGCGCAGACCCGCACGGCGGATCCGGTCATCCTGGCCTTCGCGCCACTCCACGAAGACCTCGACGGCCTGCGAACCGGTGCGGATCAATCCATCGCGCACGCGCCCGCGAAAACTGCGGCCCCAGGCCATCAGGTGCAGGGCTTCGAGCAGGCTGGTCTTGCCGGCCCCGTTGTCGCCGGTGATCAGGTTCAGGCCGGGCTTCGGGGCAAGTTCAACCTGCGCGAACCTGCGCAAGCCGCCCACGGCCAGTCGGGTCACGTGCATCGCTTCGCGTTCGCTAATGACAACGCCCGGATCGGTCCGGGCGTTGTCTGGGTTTCACGTGGAACAGCCACCAATGCATCACAGCCGAAGCGGCATCACCACGTGGCGGCAACGCTCACTGCTGGCCTCTCGCACCAGGGCCGAAGAATTGGCATCGCGCAGCTGGATCACGATGTGCTCGTCACGCAAGGCAGACAAGGCGTCCAGCAGGTAATTGACGTTGAAGCCGATCGCCAGCCCGTCAGCCTTGGTGTCGGCCTCGATTTCCTCCTGGGCTTCTTCCTGCTCCGGGTTATGGGCGCTGATCTTCATCTGCCCGGGCGAAAGTTCCACGCGCACGCCGCGGTATTTCTCGTTGGACAGGATCGCGGCGCGCTGCAGGGCCGCACGCAGCACTTCCCGGTCCAGCTTGACCTCGATGTCCGCGCCGATCGGGATCACCGCTTCGTAATCGGGGAAGCGGCCGTCGATCAGCTTGGAGGTAAAGGTCACATCGTCGCGCTTGACCCGGATGTGGCTGCGGCCGAGCTCCAGCTCCAGCAGGCGCTCGCCGCCCTCGAGCAGGCGCTGCAGCTCGGTGACGCCCTTGCGCGGCACGATGATCTGGCGCTTGGTCAGGCTGGTGCCAGTGTCCAGGCCCGATTCGCACAGCGCCAGGCGGTGGCCATCGGTGGCCACGCAGCGCAGCGCCGAATCGCGCAGGTCAAACAGCAAGCCGTTGAGGTAATAGCGCACGTCCTGCTGGGCCATGGCGAAGGAGGTGCGCTCGATCAGTTCCTTCAGCGCGGCCTCGGGCACGGTGACCCGCTCGCTGGCTTCGACTTCATCGACCGACGGGAAATCGTTGGCCGGCAGGGTGGCCAGGGTGAAGCGGCTGCGCCCGGCGGCGACGCTGACCTTGTCCCCGCTCTGACTGACCGTGATCCGGCTGCCGTCGGGCAGGGCGCGCACGATCTCGAACAGCTTGCGGGCCGGGATCGTGGTCTCCCCGTCCTGGGCGTCCTCGACCGCGCTGCGCGCAATCATTTCCACTTCCAGGTCCGTACCGGTCAGGGACAACTGGCCGTCGTGCACCTGGACCAGGAAATTGGCCAGCACGGGGAGCGTCTGGCGACGTTCCACCACGTTGACCACTTGCGCCAGGGGTTTGAGGAAAGCTTCTCGCTGCAGGCTGAAACGCATCGTGTGGGTCCCGGTGCTCTATGTTTTTAGAAGTGTATAAATCTTAAAACTGGTGGTGATGGTTGCCGAAATTTCGCGGGAAAAAGCCTTTAACCGCTTGATATTGCTGGATTTTTATAGGTCAAAACCCGGTGCATAGGTGCGCCGCGCCTGCTGGGGAAACCTGTGGACAGTTTTTCCGCAGGATTTGATCCACCCCTTGTCCACAGCTTGAAGAGCCCTCGGCCCACCGGTTGTTCACCCCTCGGGCCGACCTGTACAGCATAGCCACCTGACCCGGCCCGCGGGCGCGTGTTCACTCACTCAGCTTGCGGATCAGCTTGTCCCAGTCTTCCTTCAGCTTGCCGTCCGATTCCATCAGGGTCCGGATCTGCCGGCAGGCATGCAGCACCGTGGTGTGGTCGCGGCCGGCAAAGGCATCGCCGATCTCCGGCAGGCTGTGCTCGGTCAGTTCCTTGGTCAGGGCCATGGCCATCTGCCGCGGACGCGCCAGCGAACGGGTGCGGCGCTTGGACAGCAGGTCCTTGATCTGCAGGCCGTAGTAATCGGCCACGGTCTTCTGGATGTTGGGGATGCCGATGGCCTGCTGCTGGGCGCGCAGCAGGTCGCGCAGGGTTTCCTGGGCGAACTCGGGGGTGATCGCCTTGCCCAGGAAGTTGGCGCGCGCGGCCAGGGTGTTGAGCGCCCCTTCCAGGTCGCGCACGTTGGAGCGCATCTTCTTGGCCAGCAGGAAGGCCACATCGTCCGGGATGTGGGTCCCGCGCTCGGCCGCCTTGGCCAGCACGATCGCCGCGCGGGTCTCGAAATCGGGCGGGTCGATGGCCACCGACAGGCCCCAGGCCAGGCGCGACTTCAGCCGCGGCTCCAGGCCCTCGACCTCGCGCGGATAGCGGTCGCAGGTCAGGATGATCTGCTGGCGGCCGTCGAACAGCGCGTTGAAGGTGTGGAAGAACTCTTCCTGGGTGCGGTCCTTGCCGGCGAAGAACTGGATGTCGTCGATCAACAGCGCCTCGACCTGCTGGAAGCGACGCTTGAACTGGTCCATGGTCCGGTCGATCAGCGCCTTGGTCATGGCACTGAAGAACTGTTCCGAACGCAGGTACAGCACGCGTGCGGCCGGGTTCTGCCGGCGCAGCTCGTTGCCGGCGGCGAACATCAGGTGGGTCTTGCCCAGGCCGGTGCTGCCGTACAGCAGCAGCGGATTGTGCGAACGCTCGCCCGGCTTCTGCGCCGCCTGCCAGGCCGCGGCGCGTCCGAGCTGGTTGCTGCGGCCCTCGACGAAGTTGTCGAAGGTGTAGTGGGTATCCAGGTTGCCGGCGAACGGCTCGGTCGGCGCGGTGGCGGTGGTGCCCAGCGAGGCCGGCGCGCCGGCGAAGGCCCCAGGCTCGGCCGTCCTGGCGCGCGAGCCGACCGCCAGCGAGACCTGGTCCAGCCCGGCGTAGTGGTCCAGCAGCTCGCGAATGCGTGGCAGGTAGCGCTCGCGCACCTGGTCGACGATGAAGGCATTGGGCGCGTACAGCACGACCGCGTCGGGACGTTGTTCGGCCTGCAGCGGCTTGAGCCAGGTATGGACATCTTCAGCCGGCAATTCGGCTTCCAGGCGTTCTAGGCAGCGGGGCCAGGCATCCATTTGCGAGATCGATCATCCGGCCGGCGCAGGCGTGGCAACAACCTGCGTGGCACAAGCGAAAAAGGGGCCGCGCAGGTTACCACGATGCACCGGCGGCCCACCGCCCATCCACAGCCTGGTCCACAGCGTGCCCTTGACGCAGCAAACCGGCGCCCCGTAGAATTTCCGGTTCTTTCCACGCATACGCCTTAGAGTGCCCCATGGCCACCAAGCGCACCTACCAGCCCAGCAATCTCAAGCGCAAGCGCGACCACGGTTTCCGTGCCCGCATGAAGACCGCTGACGGCCGCAAGATCCTCGCCCGCCGTCGCGCCAAGGGCCGCAAGACGCTCTGCGCCTGATGCCGGGGCCGCGCCCGGTGCGCGGCTCTGACATTGCCATGCGTCTGCACCCCAAGCCCGCGCCCGGCAACGGTGCGGGCTTTGTCGTGCCATGAGCTCTGAATTTCCCCGCAGGACCTTCCCCCGTGCGGCCCGGGTGCGCACCTCGGCCGAGTACGCCCGGGTGTTCGCCACTGCACGCCGGACCCGACCACCGGCTGAGACTGCCTGCCTGATGAACCAGACCCGTGTCTTCCTGATCTTCGCCTGGCTGATGGTGGCGACCTTGTTGTGGATGGAGTGGGGCAAGTGGACCAGCGCCCAGGACCAACCCGCCACTGCGGTTGCGACCGCGCCGGGCACCACATCCGACCAGGGCAATGGCGTGCCCAGCACCGAGGGCCTGACCATTCCGTCGGCCAACGTGGCCGAGCAGACCACCGCGCCGGCCCATGCGGCGGCCGCCGCGCCGGCGACGCAGGGCACCCAGGTCACCGTCAGTACCGACACGCTCAAGCTGGTGATTGACGGCAGCAAGGTCCTGCGCGCCCAGTTGCTGCAGTACCCGCAGAGCCGTGATCCCGGCGCCCCACCGGTCGAGCTGTTCAAGGACGACCCGGCCCAGCGCTACACCGCCGCGGTGGCCTGGATTGCCCAGAGCGGCGCGGCCCCGGACCAGAGCTCGGTCTTTCGCCCGATGCAGCCGCAGCGCGATTACAGTCTGGCCGCCGGCCAGGACAGCCTGAGCGTGGGAAGGCAATGGCGTGCGCATCGTGCGCACCTTCACCGTCAGGCGCGGCCAGTACCTGGTGGGCGTGTCCGACCAGGTCACCAACACCGGCCAGGCACCGTGGCGCGGGGTGGTCTATCGCCAACTCGAACGCGTGCCGCCGCCGCCGGTCAAGGGCGGCTTCACCAATCCGCATGCCTTCAGCCTGGTCGGTGCCGCCTGGCGCACCGCCAGCGGCGCCTATGAACGACGCAAGTTCGACGAGGACTACCTGGAAGAGGGCAAGCTCAACCAGGATGCCACCGGCGGCTGGGCGGCGATGCTGGAGCACCACTTCCTCAGCGCCTGGGTGCCCGATCCGGCGCAGCCGACCAAGGTTTCGCTGGACCAGCGCGTGGTCGATGGCACCCCGCGTTACCTGATCAGCCAGACCGGTCCGGCCGTGAGCGTGGCACCGGGCCAGACCAGCACCGTCCAGGCGCGCCTGTGGGTTGGCCCCAAGCTGGTCAGGGCGATCCAGGCCTCGGGCATTCCGGGCCTGGACAGCGCGGTGGACTACAGCCGTTTCGCGCCGCTGGCGGTGATCGGCTCGGCCCTGTTCTGGATCCTGAGCCATCTGCACGACCTGCTGGGTAACTGGGGCTGGTCGATCATCGGCCTGGTGGTGGTGATCAAGCTGGTGCTGTTCCCGCTGTCCTCGGCCCAGTACAAGTCGATGGCCAAGCTGCGCCGCTTCCAGCCGCGCATGGCGCAGCTGAAGGAGCGCTATGGCGATGACCGCGCCAAGTTGCAGCAGGCGATGATGGAGCTGTACAAGAAGGAGAAGATCAATCCGATGGGCGGCTGCCTGCCCACGCTGATCCAGATGCCGATCTTCCTGTGCCTGTACTGGGTGCTCAACGAATCGGTGGAGTTGCGCCAGGCGCCGTGGATCCTGTGGATCCAGGACCTGACCGCGCGCGATCCGTACTTCGTCCTGCCGCTGCTCAACGTGGCGGTGATGTTCCTGACCCAGCGGCTGACGCCCAACCCGGGCATGGACCCGACCCAGGCCAGGATGATGCAGCTCATGCCGCTGATCTTCGGCGCGACCATGGCCTTCTTCCCGTCCGGCCTGGTGCTGTACTGGGTCACCAACGGCGGCCTGAGCCTGCTGCAGCAGTGGTGGATGGGCCGCATCCACGGCCAGCCGGTGCTGGCCAGGCCCGAGACCGATGGCAAGGGCCACACCAAGGACGACCTCAAGACCAAGGGCAAGTAAGCCGGGCGGCAATTCCGGACCTGACCAGGATCGCGTCGACCCTGCACCGAACGCCTGTCCAACCGGAGCAACCGTGAGCGCAGCGGCCGCGACCACCGACACCATTGCCGCAGTGGCCACCGCCCCCGGCGCCGGGGGGGTGGGCATCGTGCGCCTGTCCGGGCCGCAGGCGCTGGCGGCGGCCGGCGAGGGCGCGCGCGGGGCGACGCTCTATGTGACGCTGGAGCCATGCTCGCATACGGGTAGCACCCCCCCATGCGTCGATGCGATCCGCGCCTCGGGCGTCAGCCGTGTCGTGGCGGCGATCGAGGACCCGGACTTCCGGGTGGCGGGGCGCGGTTTCTCGATTCTGCGCGAGGCCGGCATCACCGTCGATATCGGCGCCGGGGCTGCCGAGGCCAAGCTGGTGCATGCCGGCCATATCCGCCGCGTGGTCGAGGGGCGGCCTCACATCATGCTGAAGCTTGCGGTCTCGGCCGACGGCAAGGTCGGCCTTTCCGGCCGCCGCCCGGCGACAATCACCGACGAGGTGGCGCGCGGCCGCGTCCACATGATGCGCGCGACCTATGACGCTGTACTCACCGGCATCGGCACCGTGCTGGCCGACGATCCGGTGCTGACCTGCCGCCTGCCGGGTATGCTGGACCGCTCGCCAGTCCGCGTCGTGCTCGACAGCATGCTGCGCCTGCCGATGACCTCCGCGCTGGTGCGCAGCCACAAGCTGGCGCCGGTGTGGGTGGTGGCGGGCGAGGATGCGTCGGCTGACAGGGAGGCCATGCTGAACGCCGCCGACATCGAGGTTGTGCGGGTGCGCCGGGCGCCGAAGGGCGGGCTCGATTTGCGCGATACCGTGCGCCTGCTGGCGCTGCGCGGCATCACCCGCCTGATGGTGGAAGCCGGCCCGCGAATCGCGGCGGCGTTCGTGACCGACGACCTGGTCGACGAGGCCAACGTGTTCGAAACGCCTGTCATGCTTGGATCGGATGCCATAGATGCGCTGGAGGGACTGCCGCTCGGCGCACTGGCTACCTATCTCAGCCCGAATGAAACCGAATGGCACGGGCCGGATCGCCTGCGCGTATTGAGGCGTCGCTAGCATGTTCACCGGCATCGTCACCGACATCGGCAAGATCGTGAGCGTCACACCACGCAACGATGTGCGCAGGCTCACCATCGCCACCGCTTACGACACCTCGACCATCGAGCTCGGCGCCTCCATCGCCTGCTCCGGCGTGTGCCTGACCGTGGTGTCATTGCAGCCCGGCAGCTTCGATGTCGAGGCCGCGCCCGAGACGCTGGCCATCACCACCGTGCAGGACTGGCAGGCCGGCCGCCGCATCAATCTGGAGCGCTCGCTCAAGATCGGCGACGAACTGGGCGGCCATATCGTGCAGGGCCATGTCGACGGCATCGCCGAGGTGATCGCTCGCGAGGATCTCGGCGAGACCACGCGCTACACCTTCGAGGCGCCGACCGCTCTGGCGCCCTTCGTCGCGATGAAGGGTGGCGTCGCGCTTGACGGCACCTCGCTGACCGTCAACGAGGTCGATGGCGCGCGCTTCTCCTGCCTGCTGATTCCGTACACGCTTTCCCATACGACATGGGGCGACGTGGTGGCGGGAAGCCGCGTCAATATCGAAGTCGACATGATGGCGCGCTATGCTGCGCGGCTTGCAGAGTTCCGTTGAGGCCTGTACGTCGTCGGCCCAATCAGTTTCATGAGGTTCCTCCATGGCGAGCCCCCGCCCGCCGCGCGCATCCGATGCCACCCCGCTAAACGGCGCGCGCGTGCTCATCGTCGAAGCGCGCTTCTATGACGATATTGCCGACGAGCTTCTGGCCGGCGCCAGCCAGACCGTAACTGCGGCCGGCGCGAGCTTCGAGGTCATCTCGATGCCCGGTGCACTGGAAATCCCGACCGCCATCGCCATCGCGCTGGACGCCGCAGTTGATGCCGGCACGCCGTATGACGCGGTCGTGGCGCTCGGCTGCGTGGTGCGCGGCGAGACCTATCATTTCGAGATAGTTGCCGGGGAATCTTCGCGGGCATTGATGGACCTCGCGGTCGCGCGCAAGGTGCCGCTCGGCAATGGCATATTGACGGTAGAGACAGACGAGCAGGCCTGGGTGAGAGCACGCGTGAGCGACGGCAACAAGGGCGGCGGCGCGGCGGAGGCGGCGTTGACGCTGCTGCGCCTCAAACGTCGTGCAGCGTGAGGGCGCCATGTCTGTAACTCCCAAGCCTGTGACCTCCAAAGCCGTCAACCACAAGCCGCTGCGCAAGAGCGCGGCGCGCCTCAACGCCGTGCAGGCGCTCTACCAAATGGATGTGGCCGCGACCCCGCTGCCGGACATCCTCTCCCAGTTCGAGAGCCACTGGATCGGCCGGGAGATCGAGGGCGACGAGATTGCCGCGGCGGACGTTACGCTGTTTCGCGATATCGTCGGCGGCGTGGTGCGCGACCAGCGCGCCATCGACCCGATCCTCGACGCCGCCCTGGTGCATGGCTGGCCGCTCAAGCGCATCGAGACCGTGTTGCGCGCCGTGCTGCGGGCGGGCGCCTATGAGCTTTCCGCCCGGCCGGACGTGCCGGCGCGCGTCGTGGTCGCCGAATATGTGAATGTCGCGGCGGCCTTTCTCGACCGCGAGGAGACCGGCATGGTGAATGCCGTGCTCGACGGCATTGCGCGCGAGCATCGTGGCGGCGAGTTCGCCGGCTGAGGGTTGCATCATGAGCGCGGGCGGCTCCGGTGAAGACAGGCTGATCGCCCGGCTGTTCAGGCCGATCGCACGACATCCCGGTGCGCTCGGATTGCAGGATGATGCCGCACTCATCGCCGTCCCAAACGGCCACGAGCTGGTGCTCACCAAGGACGCACTGGTCGCCGGCGTGCATTTCTTCGCCGACGATCCGCCGATCTCCATCGCCCGCAAGGCGATGCGGGTGAACCTCTCCGATCTCGCCGCAAAAGGCGCCGCGCCGCTGGGCGTGATGCTCGCCTTCGCCATCCCGCCGGACATGAGCGAAACCGCACTGGCCGAGTTTGCGCGCGGCATCGGCGAGGACGCGAACCTTTATAATGCGCCACTTCTAGGTGGCGATACGGTGCGAACTCCGGGACCGTTCACAATCTCCATCACCGCCCTGGGAAGCGTGCCGGCCGGCACCATGGTCAAGCGGATGACCGCCAGGGCGGGGCAGGCGATCGTCGTCACCGGCACCATCGGCGACGGCGCGCTGGGGCTGGCGATGCGGCTCGATCCGATGCGGCCCGGCTTCGCTGGACTGGACTCCAAGGCGCGTGCGACCCTGAACGACCGCTATCTCCATCCCCGCCCAAGACTTTCTCTCGCGGCAGCGCTGCGCGCCCATGCCAGCGCGGCAATGGACGTGTCGGATGGACTGGTCGGCGACCTCGCCAAGATGCTGGCCGCCTCCAATGTGGCCGGCGAGATCGAGGCGGCGCGGGTGCCCTTGAGCGCGGCGGCGCGTGCGGCCATTGAGGCCGAGCCGGCGCTGCTGGAGACCGCGATCACCGGCGGCGACGATTATGAGATTCTCGCCGTGATCCCAAACGAGCGGCTCGACGCCTTCGGCACGGTGGCGACCGCTGCCGGCATCGGCGTGAGCGTGATTGGGCACACGAAACCGGGCGAGGGGCTCATCGTGCGGGATGTTCACGGGGCCGTGCTGGAACTGGCTCGCGGCAGTTTCAGCCATTTCTGAGCGTGCATCAAAAGCAGGCCCGTACCAAAGACTAGGCAAAACGCTGATTGCCTGTGTGAAATTCCCGCCCTAGCTTTCCCTGATCGAGGCCGGCTCCGCTGGCCCGAACGTCATCGGGAAACTGCAAAAATGAAGATCGTAAAGATACTCGTCGCGGCGGCAGCCCTCAGCCTTTGCGCGGGCGCTGCACAAGCGGAACTGAAGAAGGTCCGCATCGGCACCGAAGGCGCGTACCCGCCCTTCAATTCGGTCGATTCGTCCGGCCAGCTCATCGGCTTCGACATCGAGATCGCCAAGGCGCTGTGCGCCAAGATGAAGGTTGAGTGCACCTTCGTCGCGCAGGATTGGGACGGCATCATCCCGGCGCTGCAGGCCAAGAAGTACGACGCCATCGTCGCCTCCATGTCGATCACCGACGAGCGCAAGAAGGCCGTCGCCTTCACCGATCCCTACTACCTGACCCCCGGCAACTTCATCGCGCCGAAGGACACCAAGATCACCGACATCAGCCCGGCCGCCCTGAAGGGCAAAACCATCGGTGCGCAGTCCTCCACCACCGGCGCGACCTATCTCGAAGACAAGTACAAGGGTTCGGACATCAAGCTCTACCCGACGCAGGACGAGGCCAATGCGGACCTCGCCGCCGGCCGCCTCGACGCCGTGCTGGCCGACAAGTTCGTGCTGTATGAATGGCTTGAGAAGTCCGAGCCGGGCAAGTGCTGCAAGTTCGTCGGCGCCGACCTCGCCGACGTGAACCCGGATGGCACCGGCATCGCCGTACGCAAGGAAGACAACGAACTTCGCGAGGCCTTCAACAAGGCGATCAAGGAGATCGTCGCGGACGGCACCTACAAGACCATCAACGCGAAATACTTCCCGTTCCCGATCAACTGACCGCAACGCGGCGCGGCGCTCCCACCGGGCGCCGCGCCGTTTCATTTGCGCGCTTCCCGCTCCTTAGGACTGACAGGCCTTCCCGATGAAAACCGATACGATCGTTCTTGGTGCCGGCATCGTCGGTACCTCGATCGCGCTGAACCTTGCCCTTGAAGGCCGCTCCGTGGTGCTGGTCGACCGGCGCGGGCCGGGCGAGGAGACCTCCTACGGCAATGCCGGTCTGGTGGAGCGCGCCTCGATCTATCCGGTGGCTTTCCCGCGCGACATCCGCGCGCTGCTCGACGTGGCGCTCGGCCGCAATCCGGCGGCGAACTATCACTGGAATGCGCTGCCCGGCCTCGCGCCGTGGATGTTTGCCTATTGGCGCGCCTCGGCGCCCGACCGCATCCTCTATTACGCCCGCACCATGCAAAAGCTGCTGTCGCGCAGCCTTGAGGAGCATGCGCGGCTCGCCAAGCCCAGCGGCGCCGAGCATTATTTTCGCGAGGGCGGCTGGCTGAAGCTCTATCGCTCGGAAGCCGGCATCGCCAATGAGCGCACCGAGTTTCCGCTGGCGAAGCAATACGGCCTGACCGCCCGTGAGATCAGCATCGACGACGCGCTGGCGCTGGAGCCGGCGCTGCGGCCGGTATTCACCGGAGCGGTGCTATGGTCCGACCCGCATTCGGTCTCCAGCCCCGGCGGCGTGACGCAGGCCTATGCCGCGCATTTCCTGGCGCTCGGCGGCCGGCTGCTGAATGGCGACGCCCGCACGCTCAAGAAGACCGCAACCGGCTGGAAGGTCACGACCACGGAGGGCGAAATCGAGGCGCCGGAGGCGGTGGTGGCTCTCGGCCCGTGGGCGATGGATGTACTGGCGCCGCTCGGGCTGCGCCTGCCGCTGGCGGTGAAGCGCGGCTATCACATGCATTATCGCGGGATCGGCAATGCGACGCTGTCGCGGCCGGTGCTGGACGAGGAGGGCGGCTATGTCATCACGCCGATGGAAGGCGGCATCCGCCTGACCACGGGCGTGGAGTTCGCCAGGCGCGATGCGCCGAAGACGCCGGTGCAACTCGACAAGACCGAGGTGCTCGCACGTGGGCTGTTCCCGCTGGGCGAGCGCGCCGAGCCGGAGCCGTGGATGGGAAGCCGTCCGGCATTCCCCGACATGCTGCCGGTCATCGACCGGGCACCGGGCCAGAACGGCCTGTGGCTGGCCATTGGCCACCAGCATCTCGGCTTCACGCTGGGACCCATCACCGGACGATTGATCGCCGAGATGATGAGCGGGAAGACGCCGTGCACCGATCCGGCGCCGTTCTCGGCGAAACGGTTCGGCTAGCTGTCGATCGCTATATCCCGGGGTTGAACGAGGTCGCGTTGAATATCTGGCCGAGCAGCGATATTTCCTGGCCGCTGGTCGGGGTGGAGCGCGACACGAAGTCGAACACCTTGCCGTCCTTGAGACCGTAGTCGGCAACGCGAGTGACGCGCTTGTCCTTGGGGTCGAAATAGATCGCCAGCACGCGCTGCTCGATCACTTCCGGCTTCAGGAACATGACCTTCTTGGTCTTCTGCGAGATGTAATAGAACACCTCGCCATCGACGGTCGCGATGGTCGAAGGGGTGCCGAGGACAAGCAGCGCCTGCTCCTGGCTGGAACCGATGGGAACCTGCTCGAGCGCGCCGGCGGCCGGGACATAGCCGCGCTGCTGCTCGGAAACGAAGCTGGTAGGGGAGCGAGGGAGACCCATGCTCGCGGTCGCCATCGGCATATCGCCGGAGCAGGCCGAAAGTCCGAAGCTCGCCGCCACGCAGGCAAGGACCGCCGTGCGCCGGGCCAATGTCGTGCCGTGCGCCATGTCCGTCACCTGCTTGAATGCCATCAACTCAACTCCCGTAGCCACTACGTTCGCACCAACATTCGCGTAAAAGCACGGGCCGGGGCCCGGAGGCAACCGGAGATACCTGTCTCCCGCCGCCCAAAAGGCTTGCCACCGGCACCCGCCCGCGCTAACCCGCGCCCAACAAGGGCGCCGCCAACGGCGATGAGACAGCGGCAACGAGGGAGCCGGCCATGATTCTGCGCTTCTTCCGCCGGAACGACGGACGCGAGACCATTCAGCGGCTCTATGGCGCGATCGTGGCACATTCGCGTGATCCTGCATTCTATACGGACTTTGAGGTGCCTGACACCATCGAGGGACGTTTCGAAATGATTCTGATCCATAATTTCCTGCTGTTCCACCGCCTCAAAAGCGAGAGCGAGGAGCACCGGGTGCTCGGCCAGCGCGTGTTCGACGCGTTCTGCACCGATATGGACGCCAATCTGCGGGAGATGGGCGTCGGCGACCTCACCGTGCCCAAGAAGATGAAGCGGGTCGCCGAGGCTTTCTATGGCCGTGTCGGGGTCTATGATACGGCGCTGGCATCGGGCGACGGGCAGGAGCTGGTGCAGGCTATCCTGCGCAACGTCTATGCCTCCAATAATGAGAGACTGCCGGAAGCGCGGGCGCTCGCCGCCCATGTCCGGCTCATGGCAACGGCGTTAGAGACCGTGCCGTTCGATACATTCGCTCAGGGCGAGCTGCCATTGCCGCCCAACGAGCCGCGCGTCAGGGAGAACACTGCGCCATGACGGAAGCCTTCGCTCTTACCCATCCCGTTATCGTCGACAAGCTGCCGGACCTCGGCACGACGGTTAAGATCGCGCCGGACGAGGGCGTTCGCGAGGCCTTGGCCAAGCAGCTCAAGCTGGTCGCCATCCCGGCTCTCAAGGCCACCGTCACGGTGGTTCGCCAGGGTTCCGGCGTTCGCGTCGGCGGCCATGTGAGCGCGGTCGTGCGGCAGGCCTGCGTCGCGACGCTCGAGGATTTCGACGCGCCGATCGAGGAAGATATCGACCTCGGCTTCGCACCGCCGCACAAGCTGGCTGAGGTGAAGCCGGGCGGCGCCGAGATCGACGTCGGTGAACTCGACGAGCCGGACCCGCTGATCGACGGTGTCATAGATGTAGGCGCCGTGGTGGTGGAGTTTCTCGCGCTCGGCATCGATCCCTATCCGCGCAAGCCCGGCGCCGTGTTCAAGGTTCCGAAGGAAGCTGCCGTCGAGGAAAAGTCACCGTTTGCGGCCCTCGCCAAGCTGCGCGATCCAGAATCCGACTAGCCGAATTGTCCGCGGCACTTGCGGACAGGGGCTTCGACGCTATTGTCACGGCCGCCCATCTGAGGCATGCCCTCTCCGTTCTCGCGGCGGTCCGCGCATCCCTCCATCGAACGAGACCAGAACCTTTTCATGTCATCGCTCGTCCGGATAGCGCTCGACGTCATGGGTGGAGATCACGGCCCCGGGGTGGTTTTGCCCGGTGCCGAGATCGCGCTGATGCGTCACCCCGACATTCGCTTTCTACTGTTCGGCGACGAGACGCGCATTCGCGAGATTCTCGTCAAGCATCCGAAGCTGGCGGCGGCCAGCCAGGTCTTCCACACCGACGTCATGGTCGCGATGGACGACAAGCCGAGCCAGGCGCTGCGGCGCGGCCGGCGGGTCTCCTCGATGTGGCGCGCCATCGACGCCGTGAAGCTCGGGGATGCCGATTGCGCGGTTTCCGCCGGCAATACCGGCGCGCTGATGGCAATGGCCAAGGTGAACCTCAAGACCATGTCCGGCATCGGCCGCCCGGCAATCGCCGCCCTGTGGCCGACCATGCGCGGCGACAGCGTGGTGCTCGATGTCGGCGCCTCGATCGGCGCCAGTGCGCAGCACCTCATCGACATGGCGGTAATGGGCGCGGCGATGGCCAACATCGTGTTCGATATCGAGCGTCCGACCGTCGGCCTGCTCAATATCGGCGTCGAGGAGGTCAAGGGCGTCGAGGAAGTGAAGGGAGCCGCCGCCGCTTTGCGCGAGGCCAATCATCCCTCGCTCGACTATCGCGGCTTCGTCGAGGGTGACGACATCGGCAGAGGCACGGTCGACGTCGTCGTGACCGAGGGCTTCACCGGCAATATCGCGCTGAAGACCGCCGAGGGTACCGCCAAGCAGGTAGCCGATTATCTGCGCGATGCCATCCGCCGCAGCTTCTGGGCCCGCATCGGCTATGTGCTGGCGCGCGGCGCCTTCCATGCGCTGCGCGAGAAGCTCGACCCGCGCAAATCCAATGGCGGCGTGTTTCTCGGCCTCAATGGCGTCGTGATCAAGAGTCATGGAGGCACCGACGCTCTCGGCTTCGCCTCAGCCGTCGATATTGGCTACGACATGGTCCGCTACAAATTGCTGTCGCGCATCGAGGCAGGCATCAATGGACGTCCGCAGGCGGGCACGGGTATGGCGGCTGTCGCAACCGCGCACGAATTACAGGTTTCATCGTGAATAGCATTCGATCCGTGGTGCGTGGCGTCGGCGCGTACCTGCCAGCCCGCACCCTGACCAACGCCGACCTCGCGCTGATGGTGGATACCTCAGACGAATGGATCGTTCAGCGCACCGGCATCACCGAGCGCCATATCGCCGCCGATGACGAGGTGACATCCGACCTCGCGCTGCACGCCGCCCGTGCCGCGCTGGCGGACGCCGGCATGGAGGCCGGCGAGATCGACCTGATCGTGCTTGCGACCTCGACGCCGGACCAGACCTTTCCCGCGACCGCGGTCTCGGTGCAGGCCGGGCTCGGCATCACTCAAGGAGCTGCGTTCGATCTTCAGGCGGTGTGCTCGGGCTTCGTGTTCGCGCTGGCGACCGCCGACAACTTCCTGAAGTCCGGCTCCCACAAGCGCGCGCTGGTGATTGGCGCCGAGACCTTCTCGCGCATCCTCGACTGGTCCGACCGCACCACCTGCGTGCTGTTCGGCGATGGCGCCGGCGCTATCGTGCTGGAAGCCGTGCCGAGCACCGGCGCGGACGATGATCGCGGCGTGCTGACCACGCATCTGCGCTCGGACGGCCGGCACAAGAACAAGCTCTATGTCGATGGCGGCGTGTCCTCGACCCGCACCACCGGCTTCCTGCGCATGGAGGGCCGCGAGGTTTTCCGCCACGCGGTCGGCATGATCACGGATGTGATCAACGACGCCTTCACCGCCACCGGCGTGAACGCCGCCTCGCTCGACTGGTTTGTCCCGCACCAGGCGAACCGCCGCATCATTGATGCGAGCGCGGTCAAGCTCGGTATCGCGCCGGAAAAAGTCGTGATCACCGTCGACAAGCACGGCAATACCTCGGCGGCCTCGATCCCGCTGGCGCTCGCCACGGCGCATGCCGATGGACGCATCAAGCGCGGCGATATGGTGCTTCTGGAGGCCATGGGCGGCGGCTTCACCTGGGCATCGGCGCTAATACGCTGGTAGGGCGCAACTTCTGCACGATGCGGCGTTGACCAGCGGCGGCCACGGCGCCTAGGCTGGCAAGTTGGGAAGTGTCGTTCTTAACGACGGCGAAGGCGGAGACGAGCAATGGCAGGTCGGACCATCACGCGCGCGGATCTGTGCGAGGCGGTGTATCAGCGGGTCGGCCTCTCGCGGACGGAATCGGCTTCGCTCGTCGAGACCGTGCTGTCCGAGATCGCCGATTGCATCGCCAAGGGCGAGACGGTGAAGCTGTCGTCGTTCGGCTCCTTCGTGGTTCGGCAGAAGGGCGAGCGGGTCGGCCGCAACCCGAAGACCGGCGAAGAGGTGCCGATTGCGCCACGCCGCGTGATGGTGTTCAAGCCGTCCAACATTCTGAAGCAGCAGATTAACGGCGACTCACCCGAATCGTGAGCGCCCGGCAGGAGCAGCCGACCGTGGAGAAGGGCCCTGACGCCTTCCGCACGATCAGCGAGGTCGCGGACGATCTCGACCTGCCGCAGCACGTGCTGCGTTTCTGGGAATCGCGTTTTCCGCAGATCCATCCGCTGAAGCGTGGCGGCGGCCGGCGCTATTATCGCCCGGACGATGTCGAGCTGCTACGTGGCATTCGCCATCTGCTGTATGGCGAGGGCTACACGATCCGGGGGGTGCAGCGCATCCTCAAGGAGGAGGGCCCGCGCTATGTGCAGGCGATCTGGCGCGACGCCGAGGCCGATGCGCTGGCGGCCTCGCAGCATGACGACGCACAGGAATGGGTCGATGCTGGCCATCCCGGGCACCCTCGCAAGAACGAGCAGGAGCCTCCGCAACGCGGCGGGGCGCTGAGCGGGTTTTTCAACCTGCTGCCCTCACGCCAGCGCGACGTACCCGAGGAACCCGCTACCAAGCGTTCCGCAAAGCGTCGCGGGCCCGAGGTCGAGCCGGAATATCTGGAATTGCCGCTGCTGCCGGATCTGGCGCCGCAGAGCCGCCCCGTGCGTGCCGAGACGGCGCGGGCCGAGCCTTCGCCCGTCGAGCCGGTGCTGCGTTCGGTGGAGGCGCGCACCAGCTTCCCATTCCGTGGCGTGTCGCCGGAATTGCCTGGGGAAGACGGCTATGAGGCGCGCCCGTTACCGGCCGCTGCCCGGCCCGACCCTGTGCGGCCGACGCCGATGCGCCCGGTCGAGGACACACCCGCACGCGCCAGTGATGCGCGCGCCAATCTGACCCGCGACGACGTTCAGCGGCTTCAGGCCGCGCTTTATGAATTGCAGGAATGCCTCGGCATTCTGGACGCCGCGCGCGAGCAGGACTGAGCCGCGCGCGGCTATCGGATTTTCGCAGATCAAACGTCGATCAGCCGGGGTCGATCAATCGACCACGGCCATCTGGCGCCGCGCTTGCGGAAGCCGAGGCTGTCGGCTGCGGCGGTCGAGACGTCGATGACACGGCCACGCACGAACGGCCCGCGATCATTGATGCGGAGCACGACCGACTTGCCGTTTGCCGGGTTGGTGACGCGCACCTTGGTGCCGAAGGGCAGGGTGCGATGCGCGGCTGTCATGGCCCGCGCGTTGTGGCGCTCGCCATTGGCGGTGCGGCCGCCATATCCGTAATAGGACGCCATCCCCGTGGCGCTGTAATGGGTCTTCTGATCTGCGAAAGCAGCATTGCCGCTGGTAGCGAAGATGATCCCGGTGGCGATTGTCGCTCCCGCGATCCGTCCCATTCCCCAAGCCGTCAATACCCTCTTCCTTCTCCTGTTGCATCCAAGTCAGTGGATGGAAAGGAAATGTGGCGCTGGGTTTGCGTCTTTGCGGCAGAAACGTGAATTGATTAATGGGTAACTGGAATAACCCATAATATATGCGATCAGTTCCTGCTCATATTTCCATTTTATGCGCAAAAATCCAGTGCCTATTGGCTCTCATATCGATGATTATACACAGCATAAATTCCACTCATCCATGCGGTCGCAAAATACCGCTCCGGCATGTCACCACCGCAAGGGCGTTTCGCAATGGATTTCGGCGGGGCGGAAATGCTAAGACCCGGGCCGGGCGCTGAGGCCGAGGAGCAGGATTGCAATGACCAGCAAGAGCGGAGCCGTAAAGGCACACGTGGCCGACGAGATCGCCGATCTGATGCGCGCCATGGGCGTGCCGGATGCGAGCTGGCGCTCGGGCACACGCGTCGCGCGCTCGCCGATCACCGGCGAAGTGGTCGCCCATGTCGCGGAAGCCTCCGCCGCCGACGTCTCCAAGGCCGTCGCCCGCTCGGTCGCCGCCTATGAGGCCTGGCGCACGGTGCCGGCGCCGCGCCGTGGCGAACTGGTGCGGCTGCTCGGCGAGGAACTGCGCAAGCACAAGACCGAACTCGGCCGCGTGGTAACGCTGGAAGCCGGCAAGATCGTCTCGGAGGGCCTCGGCGAGGTCCAGGAGATGATCGACATTTGCGACTTCGCCGTCGGCCTGTCGCGCCAGCTCTACGGCCTGACCATCGCCTCCGAACGGCCCGGCCATCGCATGATGGAGACGTGGCACCCGGTGGGGCCGGTCGCCATCATCACCGCGTTCAATTTCCCCGTTGCCGTGTGGTCGTGGAACGCGGCGCTCGCATTGGTGTGCGGCGACAGTGTGCTGTGGAAACCCTCCGAGAAGACCCCGCTGACCGCGCTGGCGGTGCAGGCACTGTTCGAGCGCGCGGTCACCGCGTTCGGCGATGCGCCCGAGGGGCTGTCGCAATTGCTGATCGGCGGCGGCGAGATCGGCGCGGCGCTGACAGCCGACGCCCGCGTACCGGTCGTCTCCGCCACCGGCTCGACCCGCATGGGCCGTATCGTCGGCGAGGCGGTCGCGCGCCGCTTCGGCCGCTCGATCCTGGAGCTTGGCGGCAACAACGCCGCCATCGTCTGCCCCTCGGCCGACCTCGACCTCAGCCTGCGCGGCATCGCCTTTGCCGCCATGGGCACCGCCGGCCAGCGCTGCACCTCGCTGCGCCGCCTGATCGTCAACGAGGGCGTCTATGACACGCTGGTGCCGCGCCTCGCCAAGGCCTATGGCTCGGTGACCATCGGCGATCCGCGCGAGGCCGGCACGCTGATCGGTCCGCTGATCGACGCGGCGGCTTATGAGGGCATGCAAAAGGCGCTGGAAGCCGCCCGCGCGCACGGCGCCACCATCCATGGCGGCGAGCGCGTCTATGCGGAACAGTGGCCGGACGCCTATTATGTCCGCCCGGCGCTGGTCGAGATCGACGAGCAGATCGACATCGTCAAGCATGAGACCTTTGCGCCGATCCTCTATGTGCTGCGCAGCGGCGGCTTGACGGAATCCATCAAGCTGCAGAACGGCGTGCCGCAGGGCCTGTCCTCCTCGATCTTCACCAATGATCTGCGCGAGGCCGAGACGTTCCTCTCTGCCGAAGGCTCCGATTGTGGCATCGCCAACGTCAATATCGGCCCGTCGGGCGCCGAGATCGGCGGCGCGTTCGGCGGCGAAAAAGAAACTGGCGGCGGACGCGAGGCGGGCTCGGATTCGTGGAAGGCCTATATGCGCCGCGCCACCAACACCATCAATTACTCGCGCCAGTTGCCGCTGGCTCAGGGCGTCTCGTTCGATATCGAGGACTGAGCGGGCGGCTGCCAAGACGTCACCACCTTGTCGAGTACCGGCCGGGGGCGTTCCGGATTGAGCGCGACCGGCCGGCCGATATGGATGAAGCCGGCGACCCGCTCATGCGGCGTCAGGCCGAGCAGGGCGCTAGCCTCCGGGTCGCGCCCCGGCCACTTCAGCAGCCACTGGCTGGTGAAGCCGAGCGCCGAGGCGGCAACGGTCAGCGCCATGCCTGCGGCACCGGCGGAGAGCACCTGATTCCACGCCGGGACTTTCGACGCCATGTCCGGCTTGCTGACAAGGATCACTGTCAGCGGCGCACGGGTCATGTACTGGGTCCACATGTCCTTGGGCGGGGCATTGTCGTGGGGCTGCGTGCCATAGAGAGCATCCAGCCGCTCGCCGAGGTCACGGCGCGCATCGCCCTCCAAAAGAATAAACCGCCACGGCACCAGGCGGCCATGGTCCGGTACGCGGGTGGCGAGCGTCATCATGCGCTCCAGCTCGTCCGGCGTCGGGCCGGGGCCGGCCAGCCCGCGCAGGGGTGCCGAGCGGCGCTGTTCGAGTCGCGCCAGCATCTCGTCGCACGGCGGCACCATGAGGGCTTGGGCGTCCGCCCCCAAAGGCTCGGGCATGGCGTGGGTGTGCTGGTTCATGGCGCAGGCTCCTGACGACAGGCCGGCATTATAGCGCCCGCCGGTGTGATCGCGCATAGATGGGCAATGGACTTGCCGGCCACCCGTCGCGACCTAGTTACCGCTGACCTCAAACGGCGGGCGATCATGGGCCTTATCATTCGTATCGTTTTTGCCATCGGCGCCTGCGCCATCATGGCGGTTGCCAGCGTGCTGCTGGTCTACGCGCCCTATACCGTGATCCGCGACAGCCTGATGGGCGAGGCGATGGTGCATGAGGCGCTGCTCAGCGTCGTCGGCTATCTCATCGTCGCCATCGCGCTGTTCGACGTGGCCAAATACTTCTTCGAGGAGGAAGTGCCGGCGGGGCGCGAGAAGCGTACCGCGGCAGACGCAAGGCGCGGCCTCACCAAATTCGTCTCCACCATCATCATCGCGCTGTTCCTGGAGGCACTGGTGCTGATGTTCGAGACCGCGCGCGAGAATGTCCATGACGTCATCTACCCCGCGCTGCTGGTCGGGGCAGGGTGCCTCACGCTGGTATCGCTCGGCCTGTTCCAGCGGCTCAGCGCCTCGGTGGAGAAGGATGTCGGGCCCGAGCGCGACCGGCCGGGCGAGAAGAAGGCGTGACTTGTGGGCGGCAATGCCGAGCTGTCGCTTGCATCCCCCCCGGCAAATGGCTAGAGAGACGACGCCTTAATGGCGTCGGAGCGTAGCGCAGCCTGGTTAGCGCACTAGTCTGGGGGACTAGGGGTCGGAGGTTCAAATCCTCTCGCTCCGACCATTCACTCACTCAATCGTTGAGTTGTAGCCCTGCGGGGCAGGTGGTGCAGGCCACTACCAGCCGGAAGCAGCCTCCCAACGGAGAGCAGGGTGCCATACAAAGGTGCTGCGGATCAGCGGACGATCTCATCGCGGCAAAATTCCACGACGCCTTTTTCGAAAGAGCTCGGATGCGACAGCACTCCGGCGCAACGCTGATTTTCGGCGGTTTGATCCCCGTGAGTGTGGTTCGGCGCACTGGTCATATGACTTGCCTGGCTAGGATTATTACCTGGAGCGCCAGGTGAGCCGGGGCTACCAGGTTCGCCGTTAGCGCCGGGGTTAAGGATTGCCGCGTTCCGTGCCGCTGCCGCTGTGACCACAAAATCAACCATCGGACCGCCAGACGACGATTCGTCAGCTACAGCGGGGATAGCCAAGACCAGGCACGAAGCAAGAATTCCTGCACTTAGGGAAAGGCGCTGAGTTGCAGACTGTCGTCGTTGGAGAATTTTCATGATGTCCTCGCAGGTTGCAATGCATCGGGAAATCCGACGCCTCACACACAACGAAAACCAGCACGACTTGGTTGCATATATGGTGTTAAGTTACCGAAAATGTACGCCAGCGTACGCTTCATGCGGTGGTACATTATGAGGCGCTAGCCGAAGCCCAACCGCCTCTTCACACCGGCAGAGCCTGCTGGACTGCCGCGCGTGCAAGCGAATCGCTGCGCGACCGCCGGTTCCTGACGCACCGATCGTCGAACATCCCTTCATATCTGAATTCCGGATGCGCCAGACGGGCGGCTCCATGTCGTTCCGTCACATTTTAACGCTGTGGAAACCACGTCGGGCTCTTAATGCGAGCCATGATGAGCGATGGCCCCATGGTTCCGGACGGCGCTCCGTCGATTGAGACGGAAGGCGGTGCCGTGCCCGCCACGCACCGCGCGGCGCTGGGGCGCGGCCTCGGCTTTGCCCGCCGTCATCTGATTCTCCCCGTCATCACCGGCCTGCTGCTGGCCGGCGTTGCCAGCCAGTTCGTCACCCCGCGCTATGTGGCTGAGGCCCGGCTGTGGGCCGAGAACCGCACCGGCGAGGTGGGGCGCAGCCGTTTCCAGATCATCGGTTCACGCGAATTCGCCAGGCAGATCGTCCGCGATGCCGGACTGGCCGATCGGCTGGCCGCGCTGAAGCCCGCGCCTGCGGTGCGATTCGCGCAGATGTTCGGCGCGCCGCAGCGGGCGGCAGTGTCCGCAGACGAGCGGGCGCTGCGTGCCATCGAATCGAACCTCACCATTACTGCAATGGGCGACGGGCAGGCGAGCGTGCAGTTCGTCGCCGGCGATCC